>Ga0105158_1000215_pt1 | contig 26589 bp, 17 predicted proteins | sample LHCtaG_FD_81567 | JGI IMG/M metagenome (GOLD analysis project Ga0105158, IMG submission 81567) | Hot spring microbial communities from Little Hot Creek, USA to study Microbial Dark Matter (Phase II) - LHC4sed_matched | ecosystem: Environmental > Aquatic > Thermal springs > Hot (42-90C) >...
AAAACAAAATTTATGGTAGGGGCAGTTGTGATGATAAAGGTTCTGTAACAGCATTAGTATTTACAATTTTGTTTTTATCAGAGATAAATTATAACAAAGAACCAATTGTTTTTTCTTTATCTTCAAATGAAGAAGATTCTTCTGCTAAAGGTATTCAACAAGTGTTAAAATATGTAAATCCTTCGTATTGTGTAATATGTGAACCGTCAGATTTAAAAATTGTGTATGGGCATAAAGGTAAATGGTGTGTTAAAATAACATTTTTTGGTAAAACAGCACATTCTGCAATACCACAATTAGGCAAGAATGCAATATATTCTGCATATCCTGTTATAAAGAATATCATTGAAGGTAAAAATGAAAACTTTCGTGTTTCACCTCTTGGAAAACCTACTTTTACTATCACATATATTGTTTCCAAAACAAATTCGTTAAACAGTATCCCTCATGAATGTTCGTTGTATATTGATTACAGAAGTGTTTTAGGAGAAACTGAGGAAAGTATAAAAAATTTTTTATGTAAAAATTTGAAAAAAGGAGATTTTTTATTTGAACCACAACATCCATTTTTTCCTGCTTGGATTCTAAATAAAACTGACAAATTTTTCTCTTATACAAAAGATGTATATAAATTCTGTTTTAACAAAGAACCCATTCCTGTTCTATGGCAATTTTGTACAAATGGTTCAATTACAACCAAACATAAAATCACAACAATAGGTTTTGGTCCTGGAAATCCTTTTGTAGCACATTCTGATAATGAATATATAAAGATATCCGATGTGCTTTCTGCAATAAAATTTTATAGTGTGTTAGCAACTACTTCGGGGAATTTTATGGTTTCAACTTTGTTTGCTGGGAAGTAAGTTATATTTTTTTTTGGCGGTGGAGGGACTTGAACCCCCGACACGCGGATTATGATTCCGCTGCTCTGGACCAACTGAGCTACACCGCCGTTAACTCTCTTTAGTAAAAATACAAAATCAAAAAATTTTTTTCAATAGATTTTTATCTCCATACAAACCATATAAAAATATATGCTGGTACAACTGCAGCAAAAGTATACGGAAGGCCTATCTTAACAAAATCTAAAAATGTTGATTTGTATCCTTCTTTTTTCAACATTCCCCAACCTGTAATGTTTGCAGAAGCACCTATTGGTGTAATATTCCCACCTAAAGTAGAACCTATAAGTAAACCAAACAAAAGTAAGTGTAACGAAATTCCTTTATGTAACGAAATAATTTTTGCTACAGGTATCATTGTAGCAAAAAATGGAATGTTATCAACAAAACCTGAAATAACTACTGATAAAAACACTAATAATGTATAAATACCAAAATTATTTCCTTTAACTATAAAAACAATTTTTTCTGCAACTTTGTTCAACAACCCTGTCATCTCAATACTTTTAACAAGAACAAAAATTCCTACTAAAAACACTACTGTTTCCCAATCAAGATGTTTTAATCCATAAATAAATGATGTTTTTAAAAAAATTTTTTTTGCTATCAAAGACAAAAATCCAAAAAATAGACAAATTAACCCTGCTATAAACAAATAATTATTTGTTTTGTTTACTTTCAAAATAGAAGTAAATACTAACAAAATCACCATACTTATAAGTATATACAATGGTATCCATGAAGAGACCTTTGCTGTTAAACTAAAATTTGAAATTTGTGATTCACAATTTTTATATTTACTAAAAATATAATAAAGAACAAAAAACGAAGATATAGCACCAAGTTGTACTGCAAAAAATATTGATAGTTTTGATTTATAAACAAAAAAATCTAAAAATGTCATGTTTGTAGCTGATGCTAACAATATACTTGGCGGGTCACCAATAAGTGTCGCGGTTCCTTGTAGATTACTTGATAATGCTACTGCAAAAACAACTTTTGTAGGGTTTAAATTTAACTTTTTTGCAATCTGTATCGCAACAGGAGCAACAATTATCACTGTTGCAACATTTTCTAAAAAAATTGATAGAAAACCACTGATTATACAAAGTGTTAAAAAAGACCATTTTACACTTTTAGTCTTTATTATAATTTTTTCAGCAATATATTCCGCAATACCACTTTCTACAATAAAATTTGAAACCAACATTGTACCAAGAAAAATGTTAATTACATTAAAATCTATAGCAGTAATTAATAATTTATTAAATTTATAAAAATAAAAAATTAACAATATTAAAGAAGATATTACAGCAACAATAGTCCGTTTTGAAGGAAAAAAAGCAAATAATAAATATGATAGTATAAATACAAACAAAACAAAATTATGGTTCATTTTATCCCAATATTTTTTCTCATTAACAGTCTGTTATACTTTATTGCGAACCTATGTGCTTCATCACGAATATATCTTATAAGATTATCTTCTTGAGTATCTAAAAGTTTTACAGGTTGTGATAAATTTAGTGTATAAACAAGATCTTCTTGTTTTGCAATTGAAATTAAATCAATTTTATCATCAATTTTATATTCTTTTAACACTTGATAAGCAATATTTAGTTGTCCTTTACCACCATCTATAATTATTAAGTTAGGCAGTTGTTTTTTTTCTTCTATTAATCTTTTGTATCTTCTATTGACAACTTCTTTCATCATTGTATAATCATCGATTTGTTGTTCAGGTAAGGTTTTTATTTTATATCTTCTATATTGTGATTTATCAGGTTCACCATTGACAAATCTTACTACAGAACCGCAAGAACCTACACCATAAAAAGTTGAGATATCGATTGCTTCAATAATAACAGGAAGTGTTTTTAAATTAAATTTTTCCTTAATTTTTCTTAAAACATCAATTTTTTGTAAAGTATATTTTACAACATCTTCTTCTTTTATTTCTCTTATAATACATTTTGAAAATAAATTTGATATATACTTTAAAGTATCTCTTATAACAATTGCTTGTTCAAACTTTAACTGTTTTGAATAAAGTTCAATTTCTTTTTTCAGTTGGTCAATTAGTTTTTTATTTTTACCTTGCAAAAATAAGATAACATTTTTGATGAGATTGTCATATATTTCTTTTACTTCTTTTTGTTTTTCTGGTTCAGAAGCAGAAATACATGGTGCAACACATTGTCTTGTCTGATAATAAATACAACTTAAAAAATATTTTTTATACTTTGGATCAAAAAACTTTGTTGAATCATATTTACACCTACGAATTTTAAATGTTTTTAATATAAATTTAAGTACTGACTTTATCTGTTTAGCAGAGGGATAAGGACCAAAAAATAATACATTTTTTGATTTTTGTTTTAACAAAACATATTCTTTATATCTTATAAAACTTATTCGTGGGAACGGTTCATTTAAGTCTATTTTAAGCATTAAATATGATTTATCATCTCGCCAAACAATATTGTACTGTGGTTGGATTTCTTTTATAAATTTTTGTTCTAACACTAACGCTTCTTTTTCAGAAGCACAAACAATATAATCAATATTTGTTATATTATGAAACATTGTAGAGACTAATCTAAAATCTTCGTTCTTTACAAAATATGACTTTATTCTTGAAGCAAGATTTTTTGCTTTACCAATATAGACAATTTTTCCTGTATTATCCCGCATAAAATATACACCTGGAAGTTTAGGAATATTTTTAATCTGGGATAAAAGGTTTTCTTCATTCATGGTTGGTTAATTAAAATGAGATGTATTGGCTAATAAATTTACCAATAATTTTTGTCTCTTCAATTTTAAATAAGTATGAACATAAAAGATAAAAAAGTACACCAAAAAATATACCAAAAAAAGTAATCAAAACATTGTTTTCAAACACTGATTTAAACAAAATTAAAAATATAATAAACAGAATGTTAACAAAAAAAATTTTTATAAAAAAATTTTTCAATATCGAAAACACACCTGTTTTAATTCTTGGTTCCATCTTTAAAAATAACAATACAGTTGCAACAGTTGAAGATATAGAAGTAGCTAAAGCGAGTCCACCTACTGCTAAAAATTGCATCAAGATAATGTTTAAGATGATATTCAATATCAATGTATAAAAAGCAATTTTTACAGGACATTTTGTGTTTTTTAATGCATAGAAAACACTTATAAATATTTTTGAGAAAGAAAAAGATAACAGTCCTAACGAATAAAAAGCTAAACAAGAATAAGTCATTGAAGTAGCTTGTTGTGTGAAATTTCCTCGTTCAAACAAAGTTTTTACTATTGGTTTACCTAAAATTATAAGCCCAATTGCTGCTGGCAAAATAAAAAATGTTATATTTCTTATTGAATGAATCAATGTGTGTTTAAGCTCATCATAATTATCAGATACTGCTTCAGCAGACATCTGTGGTAGTGCAACAGTTACTGTAGATATTGCAAACAAAGCAAGCGGTAGTTGCATCAATCTGTTTGAATAATACAATGCTGTAACAGAACCTTCTTTTAAAAACGAAGCACATAATGTGTCAACTAAAGCGTTTATTTGGTCTGTTGAAAACCCTATAATTATTGGGATAAATAAAAAATACATTTTTTAATTTCAGGTAAACTTAAATAATAAAAAATTTTCGTTAATTTTAACTTAATCTCATATTTGTTTCTTACCATTAGATAATTTATTGAAAATTGTAATACTCCGCCAGCTAACACACTTATAGCTAAACCATATACTCTTTCATGGTCAGGTAATGAATATGCTATAAGTAAAACAAATATAATTTCTGTAATACTTAAAGATGAAGATGACATTGCTGGAATAAAAAATATCTTTAAACAATTGAGTATACTCAACCACAAAGCAGAAAAACAAATCAGTATCATATAAGGGAACATTGTCTGTAATAATTTTGAAGTTAACAAAATTTTGTTCTGGGGAAAACCCCAGGTGATAAGTTTTGTTATAGGTAAAGCAAATGTTATACCTATAATTGTTATTATTCCTAACAAAACAAACATTACTGTAGATACAGCAGAGATAAACTCTTCAACTTTTTGTTTTTGTTCTTTTTGTAAAACTTCGCTGAAGACAGGAACAAATACTGCATTTAGTGAACTTTCACCAAATAACCGACGAAATAAATTCGGTATTCTGAACGCTGCATAAAAAGTGTCTGCATAAAATCCAGCTCCAAATAAACTTGCAACTAACATATCACGAAAATATCCTAGTATCCGAGACACCATTATACCTAATGAAACAGCACTTATATTTTTAAATATCAAATGTTTTTTTTCCATAATTATTGATTTTTAACAAAAAATATTTTAATTAACATTTTGTTAGATATTAACAAAAAAATATAAAAGGAGAACAAAAATGGCACAAACTAAAAGCAAAAGGCATAAATCAGCACTAAAAGAATTACGTAAATCTTTAAAACGTAGACAACGTAATTTGTTATTAAAAAATAAAATTAAACAATTAAAAAAACAATTAACAAAACTTATCCAAGAAAAAAAACCTGACGAAGTTAAAAAAACATTAGCACTTTTCTATAAAGCAGTTGATAAAGCTGCAAAAGTACATTATATACACAAAAACAAAGCTGCAAGATTGAAATCCGCTGCAGCAAGACAAGTTGCTAATTTCCTATCTACAACTGCTTAAATTAAGATTCATTATAAATTTGTGTAAGTTTTAAAATACAATTTAATAAAATATCTCTTTTATTTGTAGATATAGTTTTTAGTTTTACATCTGTAGTTTGGATTTCTTTCATTATACGATATACTTTTTGCAAAGGTATTTTTTTAAATATAAAATTCTTTCTAAAATATTTATAGATATAAGTCAAAATTTGTATCTCATTTACTTTATTAGAGATCAACTTATTCAACAAATCAAAATTTTGTTTAACATCATTGTTAACTATTCCGTTAACTAACTGCTGAATTTCAGAAAATTCATACTCACTACAACATTTTATCACATCTTCTTCAGAAACAACTTTTTTATCTGTAATAAAATATCTCAATTTTTCAATTTCGTTCAATAATAACCATAGATCATTATTTACATATTCACACAACAATTCTTTAGCTTGTTCTGTTAATTCAAAATCAATTTTTTTAGGTATAAACTCAGTAATAATTTCTTGTTTTGTTAAATTTGGGAAATCTACAGCTACACAGTTAGCAAAAAAGAAACTAAGTGATGGTTCAGTTTTTTCTTTAGCAAAAATTTTTTCTTCATATAACAAAAACAAAAAATTTTCGCCATTGTATAATTTTAAAAAATCTACAATTTGTTCTTTAAAACTTTTCTTAGTTGTATTAAAATAACGTACTACAATAACCACTGTTTGGGTAAACAAATTCATTGTAGGAACCATTTTTATAATATCTTCAACATCAATTTCCCAAGAATAAATTATTTCTTTTACCGCATTCTTCAGTTTTGAAATTACCAAATTAATGGTTTCTAACATATAATAACTATTTTCTCCGTAGAAGAAAAAAATTTTATGGTTGTTTATAATTTTGTTTATGTTTTTTACAAACTCTTTATAATTATATTCCATATTTTTTAAATTTTTATGGTACTTTTTTATATGAACGTCCTGAAACAGAACCAAATCCTTCAATAGTACGTAGATAAACTTTTTTTGCCATATTATAAACTACAGTTTTTTTCGCTTCTTCTTCAGTTAAACCTCCGGGCAAAGTTGCTGCAGAAAAAAATAAAGTTTCTTCAAGATTAGGCTCTTCCCATAAAGTCAGGTTGTTAACTTTATCAACAAAATACAGGTTTATAATCAATCTCAACTTATACTGTATTGGTTCAAAATTTTCACCATAAACAATAGGTTGTAAAATATAATATAAAATTTCGCCAGAGATATATCCGTCAGCACTATTTATATCATTAGTTATAGTAAACCTTCCATCTTTAAGCAGTTCATTGTTTATTTCTAATCTCAACAATTCTTCTAATCCAAAAACATTAGTTCTATTTTCAAACGGTTTTACAGCAATTTTTTTAATATGTGATGGCAAAACCTGTACTGAAGGTTGATGTAAACTTTGGCAACCTATAAACGCTAACAATATTATCATTAACCATTTTTTCATAGTTATTTTCACTCCTTATTTTGTTATTACAACAATACCTTTATATATTTTATTCTCAGTCTTAATTTTGTAAATATAAAAACCGGGCAGTAAATCTTTAGGTTCCCATAACTTTATATTTTTTTCTTCAAAAACTTTTTTACCTTTTTCATCATATATACACAACTCAACACTATTGCTAAAAGAAATATTATCGTTTATTCCATCGTTGTTTAAAGATACAAAATAAATCTTTTTTATCACTTCTTTATTAGATATTTCAGATAAAACAGAAAAATTATATTTTAAATACGAAGTTTGTGACGAATTATCAATAGCAAAAATCTCTAACGAATAACTTTTATCATTTACAAAAGATGAAACTCTTATTAAATAATTTATCTCAACATAAGATGTAGCAAGATTTTTTAAATCGTAAATTAGTTCATTATTTATTTTTATTTGAACAGCAGATAATTCTTTGTCATCTCTAATTTTTATTATAATATATTTATCTTCAATTATTGTCTCACCATCTATCATATTAACAATTTCTATCTGAGGTTTTAAATCATCTTGAAGATTTAAAACATTTACAGTTATAGTTTGTGAAGATATACCTACACTGTCGTATACCACTACTGTTATAGTATGAGTCCCATTTTTAACTAAAGTTGTATCCCACTGATAAGAATATGGTGATATATTAGTCTGGTGCACTAAAAATCCATCTATATAATATTCTACTTCAACAATTGTATAAGAAGATATAACATTTATATAAACATCTACAATACCTGAAACATTATCTCCATCTTTCGGGTATTCAAAAAAAACTTGTGTTGTTGTAGACTGTTGTTGGTTAGTTATTTTATAAACTTTTATTTCATCTGATGAAGAAAGTCCCAAAACATTATATCCTACAACTTTTATTGTTATCGTTGAACCTTCAGGATAATTTGAAGTATCTACATACCAATTAAAAGGTCCTTGAGTTTTTGAACTAATAAAAACATTATTTAACCACAGCTCAGCATAGCTTACTCCATTGTAATCTGTTATATTAGCTCTCACTTCAAAATTTGACTGCACAACATCATTATTTTGTGGAAATGTAATCTTAACAATTGGATAAGATAAATCTTGTTGTTGCCCAGATTCATGATCTATATTGATTTGAGCAAAAGCGACTCCTGTTTGTCCATTTGTATCATAAGAAACCATTCTTATAAGATAAGTACCGTTCGGGAAATTATCAGAATCCCAAAATGTAGTAAAAGTTGCAGTTGAGTTTCCTTGGACATATTGTGTATGAGTTGATACCCATAATATTTGCATTGTCTCAGGATCATGTACATAAAATATAAATTTTTCTATACCTTTATCATCTACAGTTTGTCCTTCCAAATAAATTTTACCAGAAAGAGTAGTATTTGGATATGGTCTTTTAAAATATACCAATGGTGGTTGATCTAAAGGGTCAACAACTTTACCTGGTTCTGAACCATAAATTAAAACTCCGTTTTTATATACAGGAATTCTGTAAGTTTTAACAGAATCTTCGTATCCATTTCCGTTAGGGATCCCTATTCTTGAATAATCGTTGCTTGAATCCCATATTTCTTCCCAAAATGGACTTTTAAACACTAAAGCAAATTGAAACGGTGCATAAGGAGAAAGTATTGGTACAGAGATATAAAATGGTAAATTTACTGGGTAGTACACTTCTACAAAATACAAATTTCTTGAAGGATCATATGGAATTAACGATTGTGAAATTGTTGCTGATGAGACAGGGTTGTATGCAACTTCTATTTCTACATTGTTTTCAGAATATGGTGTAGTTGCTTGTTTCAGTTCTGAAATATCAACGAAATATCTATATGACAAATCCTTCAAAAATCTTGGAGGATACCCACATCTATTAAACAAGTATATAGTTGGTTGAGACCGTTGTGCACTATCCTGCCCCATTACTGCTGTAACATAGACTTCATCACCTGGATGTGGTTCAGGTTCAGGGTCAGGTTCAGGCATTTGGTTTTGTCCCCAAAAATATGCTGCCATACTTAACCCAGCCACAGCAGAAGCATTATAATCAATTGCTACTTCGTTTAAAACATAATCAGTGGTTACATCATTATGAGTATCAGTTGAATCAGGCCCACCTACTAATGCTCCATATAGAATATGTTTATGATATCTAGGTTCATTCATATTATTAGTAGAACTTCCATGAGCAGCACGATGATGTGGATGTTTAGGTGGATTTTGTCCCCATCCTACAAGATAAGAACCTGGATTGGAAAAACCATTTGGATGGTCAACATCAATTGTTATTCTTGGATTATCTCCTAAAATATAATCGATCTGTGATTTTATAAAACTTAACCAACTTTGATAATTAGGTTCGTCAGGATTATATTTCAAATATACACTAAAACAAAACATAGCTGCTGAAACATATCTTAGTACTCCCCAAGTGTTTGGATATATTAAACCACCGGGTGTTTTCTGAAAATAACTTGTTCCTGCCGCATAGTTTCCTATAACTTTTCTAATTTGTTCAAGATACGGGTTTCTTTTTCCTTGTGCTTTTAAGATAGGGTCAACTTCAAGCCCATACAAAAGTACACTTCCCATAAAAATGTTCCCCCAACAATATGGCCAGAACGGTTCATATTGAAAATCATCAGGATCGTTAGTACCTTTTTTCCTATCTAAATACATCTTAGCATCATTTAAAAATAACTGATATACAGACAATGTTGAATTTTTAACATCAAATTCAAACACTGTATTTAACAAATCGCCAAAATCATCCTTAATTTTTTGATCTCCATAATCTTTTGCAGCACGTGCAAGCCATATGCTTGCAAACGACATGTCATCCTCAAAGGTATCGTGAGTATAAAATCCATCACCAGTACCTAAACCCTCATATTTTCTTGCTAATCTATACAAAGTTATAGAATGTGTTAAACAATCAACAGCATAATTGTAATCTATATCTTTATAATTTAAATACATCAAAGCCATACCAGCAGCAGCGTTCGCTGCTACATCACCAGCTGGTTCATCAGGCGAAGCTTTATGTTTTGTAGCTCTACCAATTTTGTAATCTTGATATCCTTGCATTTCAGGTGGTCCCCAATAATTATGATCAATAGCACCATCACCTTTTTGATAATAAAAAATATCAGGATTCCTATGACATTTCATAAAAAAGTCTGAAAAATATTTCAAAGTTCTTAACATCCATATTTTTTGGTTAGTTCTTTCGTAAACATCTTTAGTTTCATAATATGCCCATCCCAAAGTAGAAAATGCATATGTTTGTGGCATACCAAAAATTACATGGTCACCAGCATCGTGATATCCCCCTTCTAAATCTTCACCTATATCAATACCATCATAAACATGACAAGGACCACGCCAATTAAACCTGTTATGAATATGAACTTTTTTACCACATCTGTTTGCTTCAAAAAACATCAAAGCTTTAGCCATTGCGTCAGTATAGTTATAATTTCCTGCAAAAATTATACTAACAAAAGATAGTAATATTATTATTATTATTTTCATGTGTTTTTTTATTTCACTATAACAATTTTATTTATTTTACTTTTTCTGTTATTTCCTACAGCTTTATAAAAATAAATTCCTAAAGGGACAGAATTACCATTTTTATCTTTTCCATCCCATGATATAACATCTTCTGTTTTTTCACAAAGATGTTTTATTTCTTTAATTAACTTCATTTTTATATTATAGATATATATTGTTATGTATGAACCGATATATGTAGCATCAGTAAAACAAATAAATTTTATTTCTTTATCTTTATTAATATTTACAAATTCTTTTTCTGATTTAACAACAAAACTTTCTGTCATAGTACTAAAATTAGCAACGATATGTTTATTGTTATCAATTGTAAGGTAAACTGGATTCTCAGTAGTCGTTAAATCACCACTCCACCTGCTAAATACATATCCACTATTTGGGATTGCTGTAAGTTGAACTTGTTCACCTGCTACATAACTCGCTCTAAATGGATCAATATATACTACACCACTACCATTAGGATTAACACTTACACTTAACGTATATTGTTGTTGCTGCTGTTGTTGTGTGAAGTTTGCTGTGACCGTTTTGTTTGAATCCATAGTTATCGTAGCAGGATTCTGTGTCCCACTTAAGTCTCCACTCCAACTGCTGAATGTATACCCAGAATTTGCAGTTGCAGTTAAAGTTACTTTTGTCCCAGCAGTATAAGTACTACCAGGTGGGTCCAAAGTAACTGTTCCTGCACCGGATGGTGAAACATTTACTGTCAAAGTATATGTCGTGCTACCAGCTCCTGAGGATGTAAACACAGCAGTAACTGATTTATTAGAATTCATTGTGATAGTAATTGGATTAGAAGAGCTAATGACATCACCACTCCAACCACTAAATACATATCCACTATTCGCAATTGCTGTAAGTTGAACTTGTGTTCCTACTGTGTAGATACTACTGGAGGGTGACACATTAACTATTCCTGCTCCCTGTGGTGATATTGTAATATTCAAATAACAATATGTAGTACTTCCGCTAGTAATGGGATAGTTTAACAAATCTGGCAGTTCATCTAATGTAATAACATAATCATGGTTATACACTTTTCTTATATGAGTAGTAGAATTTTTTTGTTCACTTAAAATAAACTCACCTCCCCAAACACAAAACCAACTCCAGTATGCTTGTTGTTGGACAAGTAAGTCAGGGTCTGGTATAGGACCATTTTCTGTCAATGCAACAATTTTTTTGTTATTAAACATATCAGATATTTTATAAAATGTCAAAGTATTTGGTGAATAGTCTCCATCAGGAGCATAAATATCTATACCTATAATATCTACAACATCATCACCAGGATACCAATCAAGTTCATCAGCAGTAGTTTTTGTTACTGTCCATACCCAAATCAAATTTTTAAGACCATGATAGTTAACCATTCTGTCAAACATAATTCTATATAATTGTTTACAAGGTTCAGGCCCGTATTTGCCCCACCAAAACCACCCACCTGAGGCTTCATGCAAAGGTCGCCATAAAATTGGTACACCTTGCTCTTGTAATGTTTTAAACTCGTTCGCTATTATATCTATATCTCTAATTATCAAATTATATTCTTCTGTCCCTGGTTGAACAGCACGACGTACATCAAAGTTTGTCTTATCGGAATAAAAACTGTTCCATATTTGGTCAGTCCAATCTTTTGGTGAAAACCAATGCCAACACATTGTTACAATACCTTTTTTATTTTTCCACCAATTTATAGCTTTTTGCGGGACATTATTCCTCCATGAAGTTGGTGCTGAACCTGAGTAATAAAGCATATCAAGTCCCCAGATAGTAGGTTGTTTAGAACTAACTTCATTTATATAATCTAATTCAGTTGTATCACCGGTATGGCTGCTCCACTGACCTGAAATAATTTTTTTTCCATAGTTGTCTAACAGATAATTATACAACCTTTTTGCTTCAGGAATAGGATCTGGTGTAACTAATGTCTTAATAATATTATCAAAAGAAAAAGATGTTGAACTTAAAATAAGTATAAAACTATCAAGTTCAAACCAACCCCAATAACTTTGTATTTTTATTTTGTTTATTCCTGAAGATAAAAATATTTTTCCAGCAGATGTTGTAGTAAAAGTTGTTGACTGTGGGAAAGGAAGTGTAGCCTGTAGTTGGTTGTTAATATACAAATAGTTTTCTTTATATCCGTATGGTGCTGCATATCTAAGCTGTAGTTCGTAGATACCAGAAGTTGGTATCTGAACACTAATTTCAACATAATCTGATGAGTTATCAAACCCTGTGACATAACCACTGCCTGAATATCCCTGCCTTGTAGTTGCAACTTGGACACCATTCAATATTCCATCTTCTGCTTCTATAACAATTTGTTGAGAATATAGGCAAGAGAAAAAAAATAAGAATAGAAATAAACATTCTAGGAGAAAACTTTTCTTCATAAGAAGCAAGAAAAATTTTTTTTAGCCTTTTACAGCACCAGCGGTAAGTCCTCTTATAATATGTTTTTGTAGTAAGAAAAAGGCTATTAATACAGGCAACGTAGCAACAGTTGCTGCTGCCATCATTAAATCATATCTATTTTGATAGTTACCTACGAATAATCTTATTCCTACTGGTATCGTCATAGTATTAGCGTTTGTTAAAACCCAAGCAAACATAAGTTCATCCCATGCTGTAAGAAATATATATATCCCTGTGGCAATAATACCAGGACGTGCTAATGGTAAAGCAATATTCCAAAAAATCCTAAATCTTGAACAACCATCAATTAACGCTGCCTCTTCTATATCTACAGGTATTGATGCAAAAAATCCTTGTAAGATCCATACACTAAACGGAACGAAAAATGTTGAATAAACAAATATAAGACCAGGGAAAGTGCCAATAAGTTGCAAATTTGTTACCTCATGAAATTTTACAAACATAAGATAGATTGGTATTAAGAACATAATCCCAGGGACCATCTGTGTTGCTAAAATGGAATCATTTATTACTCTTTTACCAAAAAATTTGAATCTACTTAAACTATAGCCAGCAAGTGTTGCTAAAGCTAATGCTATTAATGTAGTTAGACTACAAACAATAAAACTGTTTCTTAAATAAAGACCAAAATTAATATTTCGCCATAGATCTCTATAGTTTATCCATCTAATAGTGGAAGGAAAAAATAAACTTTTCCCTGTGAGTATCTCTTGATTATCCTTTAACGAATTAATGAACATCCAATAAATTGGGAATAAAGTTAATACTAATATAATAATAAGTGTGATATAAATCAATAATTTATGTGAGGGAGAAGAAGAATATTTCATAGAATATTACCATTTCTCCTTACCAAATATTTTATACCATAATGCTACAACACCTATCATACATATCATTAAAATGATAGATGCCGCAGCACCTTTACTATACTGCCATAATTGGAACGAATTTCTAAATATATTAGTCATTATTAGATCACCCCATTCACCAGGAAAACCAGCACCATGACCAAACATCATTATAACTATATTAAAAGAATAAACATTAGTAATTATCCCTACTAAAAGTAATATAGACCAAACAGGTTTAAGTAGAGGTAGTGTTATATACCAAAACCTTTGCCATTCTGTTGCACCATCTATCACAGCACTTTCGTTTAATTCATCAGGTATAACTTGTAATCCAGCTAAAAGCATAAGCATAGAATATGGCCAATATCTCCATATTGTAGGAATTATTATTGCCCACAATGTGTTAGGTCCTATCAACCAAAATGGAGGATTAGAAAACAATTTAAAAACTTTTACTAAAAAATAGTTTACAATGCCTATTTCATGATTCCATATAAATGCCCAAAGTAAACCTGTAACGTAAGTTGGTATAATCCATGGGAATAAAAATAATGTTCTAAATAATTTTACTCCTTTAATATTTTCATTTAACATTAAAGCTACGATCATACCCAACACTAAAGTTCCACCTGTAACAAAGATAGTATAAATTATCGTGTTTCTTACAGCCTGAAGTAAGCCTATCCTTATTGTGCTTGATGGGTTGAACAATAAATCGTAATAATTTTTAAAACCAACAAATGGAGATTTCAAATATAACGGCAAAGTGTATTGATTAAGATCTAAAAAACTCATTATTATACCCATTATAAGCGGGATAAAATGTATAATTAACATCCCAATAGCCATTGGCAAAATAAAAGCATATGCGTAACTTTTATTTTTTATATCTTGCAATACTTTCATAACACTAAAATTATAATTTCAAATTATTCTAATATTATTTTAACATCATATTTTTTGTTTTTTTCAACTTTTATAATATCTGTTTTAACTTCTACACCATTAACATACATCTTTTTCACATTAACAGAATTTTTTGATGTTTTTCTTTCAATTTCAATATTTAACTCAGCACCTCTAAAAATTCTTTTTATCTTCACTGTTTTCCATTCTGGAGGGATACATGGTTTAATTTTTATTCCGTCGTATGTAGGTTGGACACCTAATATATATTGAGAAGCTGCAACAAACATCCAAGAAGCAGTACCTGTCAACCAAGAGTTTCTTCCCAACCCGAATTGTGGGTGGTCATCACTTGCTATCATTTGGCAATATACATATGGTTCAACTTTAGCAATTTTAGGATTTTTAATTCTATGAACAGGATTTAAAGAGTCAAAATATTTATATGCTCGTACAGAATTATTCATCATACATTCTGCAATAATTACCCAAGTGTTAGAGTGGCAAAATATTGCAGCATTTTCTTTTAAACCAGGTATGAAAGAACTCATCGCTCCTACTCTTTTATCAAACTCTTTATATGCTGGCCAAAAAAGTTTAAGTCCATATTTTGTATATAAATACTTATAGACATTATCAAGTGCTAACTTATTCTTTTCAGGTTCTCCAATTTCACTTATCACTGCCCAACTGTTTGTGTTAAGATATATTTTGCAATATTTTTCATTAACAGTTCCTATTTTTTCGCCATCTTTAGTATAAGCACATAAATACCATTTCCCATCCCAGCAGTATTTATCAAAATTTTCTTTTACTTCCGTCATATATTTTTTATAATTTGTAACTTCTTCATTTTTACCTAAATATTCACATAGTTCAACAAACTCTTTTAAAGCTTTATATAAAAGTTGTGTTGTCCACACACTCTCACCACCAGGTTCTAAATTCAAACAATCGTTCCAATCAGCTCTTAATGCCAATGACAATCCATGTCGTCCTCTTTGTTTAATTGCATAGTTTAAAACAACTTTTAATCTTTCAAAAACAGTAGAACTTCCTCCATCAAAAAATGGAATTTCTTTATCAAGTATACTAAAATCTCCTGTTTCTTTTATATAACTCGTAACAGACAAAACAAACCATAAATGGTCGTCTGAATAATCTGTTCCACCAGTACCAGTATTTGTTATTGGTTGGAATGTATGGCAAGCATAACCTTCTTTATATATAGCAGAACCTAATGCAAAAATTCTATCTCTAACTCTTTGTGCTTCAGCATGAATTACAGAAAGCAAGTCTTGATTACTATCTCTATATCCTAAACCATCTCTATGAGTCCCAGTTTCATAATAAGAAGCTGACCTAGACCATTTAAATGTTGTATGACATTGATATTGTAACCAAATATTAAAAATTGTATTAAAATTTTTATCTGGTGTTTCGACTTGAAACTTATTTAAAATACTATCCCAATAATTTTTTAATCTTTCAAATTCAAAATCAACATTTTTAAGGTCAGAATATTTATTTTTATACTTTATACCTTCTTTTTGTGCATTTCCTACTCCAATACAAAACACAATTTTTTTACTTGATTTTGGTTTTAAAGAAACTTCTAAATGGAATGCTGCTAAAGGATTACCTCCTCTTAACACTGAATTAAAACACTTTCCTCTCACAACAGCAGCAGGGCACGATTCATCATTGTAATCTCCTATAAAAACATCTCTATCCCCATCAAAACTTTTAACTTTCCCAGTAGTAAACGCAAAAACTTCTTTTAGTTCACCTCCTGCAAATAAACATTTGTAATCTATAATTTCATCTTTTGTAAGATCTGTCCTTGCTATGTTTAAAATGTATTGTAAATCAGTCAGGTCTCCCATTGCGTCAAATAAACAAAATTCTGCATAAGAAAAAATATTTAATTTTCTTTCTTTATTTGATTTATTTTCTAAAGTTAAAACCCAAAGTTCTAAATTTTCTTCTAATGGTATGAAATATAAAACTTCAGAATTTATTCCATTATGCTCACAAAAAATTTTCGTGTAGCCTAAACCATGTGCTGTTTTATACTTATATTTATTAACATCTCTTTTTGTAGGCAACCATGAAGTTGACCAAAAATCTTCTTTTTCTTTTATATAAATATACCTTCCAGAACGATCCATTGGAATATTGTTGTATCTATACCTTAATATTCTAAAACTTTTTGGAGATTTATAAAAACTATAACCTCCAGCATTGTTTGATATTATTGCGCAATAATCATGAACTCCCAAATAGTTTAACCATGGTGTTGGTGTTGATGGGTTTAAAATAACAAATTCTTTGTTGAGATTATCAAAATAGTATTCTTTACTCATAGCAGAGATCCCTTCTTAAAAACTATCTTCAATGTCTATAGCTTTAAAAACAAAACTTCCTTTTATTCCACCAATGATAAACGATAAATTTGACAAGTATTTAGTTTTACACCATTTAAAAAACTTTGATGTTGGTTTTAATTTTAAAAGATGGCCAAAATAACTCCAAGCAAACCACAGTGTTAAGAAAGCACTAATCATAGTTAAAGTTGTATTCTTAACAAATAAACCAATAATAGTTAAAACTAAAAAAATATGCATAAAATGAAAATTACCAAAATGAATGTTCCCTTTAATAAAAAATGGAATAGGAATATAAATAGATTTTCCGAACAACCTTATTGCAATTTCTAATACATTTTTAGCATGTTTTTTTATCAACAATGGATGTCCATACCCATACCCATAAACTTGTTTTCTAAATTGTTCCAAGGTTGCTCTATGGATGTGATATACAATAGCATCCGGTTTGTAATAAAGTTTATATCCAGCTTTGTGTATTCTTATACAAAAATCAACATCCTCACCTGTTATTTCATCCCAAAATTTATTCCCTATTTTTTCTAAAACTTCCCTTTTTACTGTAAGATTAGCAGTTGCGAAAAAACTTGAATGAATATTACCATTTACTTCATGAGGATAGTAATTTTTTATCGGTGGGAAATAACCTTCATTGTACATGTTACATCTACCAGCTACGGATAAAAATTTTATAAATTCAAGATATCTTTCAACATCATTACTATTATCAGTAGTCATTGTTAATATCTCCCCGCCCACACATCCAATTGTTTTATCTTTAAAAAATGGTTCTATTGATTTTTCAACCCAATCCTCTTTTACAACACAGTCAGCATCTGTAAACAATACAAATTCTCCTTTAGCAACCTCCAACGCTTTATTTCTTGCTTCTCCAGGTGATTTACAATTTTGGAGTTTTATTATTTCTACTTTTAAATTAGTATTATTATTTTTAAATTCTTCTAACATCTCAACTGTTTTATCTTTACTTCCACCGTCAGCATAAATTATTTGAATCCTATCTTTAGGATAATTGAGTTTAAGTAATGAGTCAAGGTGAGGTTTTAAAGTACGTTCTGAGTTTCTTATAGGTATTATAATAGTTACTAAAGAACTATTATTCATTTATTTTCCTTTCTAACTAAAAAAGTTGTATGATAATAAGTTATAATTTATAGTTGTATGATAATAAGTTATAATTTATATGATAATAAGTTATAATTTATTTTTTTGAAGAATCTACTGTTAATAAAACTGAATTAACTTCTTCTACTGCTAAATCAACTTGTTCTTTTATTTTCTCATCAGTACAAGGACCATAAACTCCGGCAACATAATCCCATAGTATCCCTAATCTCCGCGTTAAAATAGGTTCAATTGGTCCCCACTGTGGTATACAAGGATATGCTTTACCATATTTTGTAGCTTCTTTAAAAACTTTTCGTTTAGGATCTTTTTCAAAGTATGGATCGTTAAATGCATCTTTTCTTGTAGGCATAAATCCTGTTTTTTGAGAATATTTAATTTGAGCTTCTTTTGAGCAAAGGTAAGCTAAAACTTTCCATGCTTCTTTAGGATGTTTTGTAAATTTAAATATTACTAAATTACTACCACCAAAAAAGTGGTATCTACCTTTAGGTCCTTGTGGGAAGAGTGCAACATCATAATTTTTTGATGCAATACTATCTCCAAACCCTCCCTCTTCTCTAGGTATATGGAAATATTTCAACATATGTGAAGTATCAAAATACATAGCATAATCACCATTGACAAAGTTTGTAGATACTTGTGCTGTATTTAATTCTAAGGTTTTTAATGGTACATAACCCTTTCTTACAAGACCAGTATAGAAAAGTATTCCTTCAAGCGCTTCTTTAGAATTAAATATCGCTTTTTTTCTATCAGGAGATAATAATTCTCCACCTGCTGCCCAAATCCATGGTACAAGATTATGTATAACATTCCAGTCATTTTTACCAGGAATACCAAGAGGTTCTACTAATTTGTATCCTGGTTTCCCAATTTTGTCTTCTGCTTCTTTACCAACATAAATATTACCTTGTTCATCTGTTACAACTTTAGCTTCTTTTATTTTTTTAAGAGTTTTCTCAAAAGATTCCCAAGTATTTAGGTCTTGTTTTGTTAAATTTAATTTTTTGAAAATATCAGTTCTATAATATAATCCTCTTACATCTACAAACCATGGTATAGCAATAATTTCTTTTGTTCCTTCTATATGTGAAGTATTCCAACAAGCAGGTAAAAATGCATCTGCACCACCAATCGAAGAAATAAAATCGTTTAAAGGAAGTAATGCATTCATTGATGCAATAGTCCCTACCCATGTTGTCCCTAATTGGCAAATATCAGGTCCTATACCACTTGTTGCTGCAACTGTGATTTTACTCCAAGCAGCACCCCAATCTATTGCTGTAACAACTATATCTATATCAGGATTTTCTTTTTTAAAATCGCTTAATACATCTTCTAAATCAAGCACAGGTTTAGGACTATTCGGCATTATCCATATATTTATTGTTGTCTTCCCAGAAACAACTTGTTGTTCTTTTTTCTTACACGAAGTCAATAGAAAAATTATAGATAACGACAAAATATATATTATATTTTTTTTCATAGTTTATCTACCTGTTTTATAAAATTTCTTAAAAATATACATGGAAAGATACACCTAAGTTTAATCCTTGACCAAAAGTTGTAATAATAGTAGAATTGTCGTTAGCGTTAGAAGATGACGCTCCTTCAAGGACTAAACCTATCCCTAATGGTATCTCAAACGAAAAATTTTTAAATACAAAAATTTCAGGTATCAAACCTACTGAAATATATATATTTGTCCTTGACCTGTCTCTCTGATGAGTATCGTCTATGATGGTACCCACTTCAAAGAACTTTTCAACATTTACTTTCTCTTTATTAACAAACTTACCTCTTACTCTTAACCCTAATCTTAAATCAAGTTCTTCATTATCATCATTTGCTCTTTTTGCTTGGTAATATAAACCTGTTAATAGCTGTATTGTTGTAGATTGTGAATAAAATTTTTTGAACGAAATAGCATTATAAAAATTCTCGTATCCAACAGCATCAAACAATTCTTCTGTAAAACCATTTACTGAAAAAAAAGTTAAAAACACAGCCAATATTACAATTAATTTTTTCATATTTTACCCTCCTCTTAATAAAATTAATATTGAAATTTTTCATAAAATTTTTGTATATAATATAAAATTACCCATTTTGTTGTCAATAGATTATAAAAAATAATGAAAGAACAAAAACCTTTATCTCTTATTCATAAATTGCTAATTATCGTAGGTAGTTCTTTATTTACAGCAATTTTTCTATCTTCATATTTAATTTTTAACGTAATCAAAGAAAATTTGTGGCTAAATTTTAAATCAAGAACTGAAAAAATAATTGAAGAACTTAAATATGCAGTTTATCCTACAATAGATCTTTTAAAAATAAAAAAATTATTTTCAGAACTCACCTATGATCCTAACATTTATTATGTTAGCATTTATACTGAAGAAGGACACTTACTTTATATATACACAAATCCTTATAAAAAAATTCAATTAATCAACATACCCACAAAAAAAGAATTACAAAGTAAAAAAGTCATTCTTAAATTATTTACATACAACTCTTCTAAAAAAAATAAAATAGAAATTTTTAAAATCACGCCGTTTACAATGTTAACACAAAAACCTGAAAAAAATGTTATTAGTGAGATTACAATACCAATGTTCGTAAAAAACAAAAATACTGGTATTATAAAACTCGGATATATAGGTGAATACCTCTTATCTTCCTTAAGAGAAGCTTATGTTACTATATTTTCATATTCAACAATAATTTTTTTGCTAACAATAATTTTCTCCTATATTTTTCTAAGAAAACATATACAACCTATTAACACTTTATCTGCAATTGCAGAAAAGATAGGTGAAGGAAATTTAAATATTTCAGTACCAATATTCTATAATTCTTACGAAGTATATAGATTATCATTAAGAATGACACATATGTTATGGGGGTTAAGGGAAAGAGAATATATTAAAACTTTATTTGGTAAATTTATTGATAAAAAGTTAACAGAAAAAATTTTATCTAATAAAGATATATTAAAAGGAAAAAAGAAAAATGTTACTATTTTATACATAGACATGCAAGATTTTACAAAATTTACTGAAGAAAATTCTCCAGAAGAAGTTGTTTCTACATTAAACGAATTTTTTACTATAGCTGTAAGTGCTATTACAAAACATAACGGAATAATAGACAAATTTATTGGTGATGCTATTTTAGCATTATTTGGTGCAATAGAAGAAGTTGGTGATGAACCTGAGAAAGCAATTCTTGCTGCAAAAGAATTTCTTAAGAATCTTGATGAGTTTAACAAAAAGAGATATCAACAATCTAAACCTGAAATCAAAGTTGGTATCACAATTCATATAGGTGAAGTCATTGTTGGCAATATTGGTAGTGAAGAGAAACAAGAATATACCGCTGTAGGTGATGCAGTAAATACTGCATCAAGAATGCAACTTTTTAACCGACAATTTAATGTTCCTTTATTGATAAGTAAAGAATTAGTTGAAAAAATTGACCAAAATAAGTTTAAAATAAGATTTATCTCTTCTGTATCAATAAGAGGTAAAAAATCTTTGGTAGATTTATACACAGTAGAAGATTAATCTTTCATTTTAAAAATTCTGATAAAACAAACTGTAGTGGTGCATTATAACTTATACAAGGTTCGTTTGAAGCATAAGATGTTTGTCCTTTGTAATTTTTTGTAAGATTTGCTGTTGTTGGATCGATATCAACATATCTTTTTGCAATTGGTAAACCAGGATTAAGTTTTAAGTATCTATATAAAACATAATCTTCAGGTTCTTTATTAGGTCCTCCTACTAAAAATCCTGCAAGTAAGATATTTTTAGATATCATAACTGCATGATGAGGATTCACAGGATAATTATATCCAACTTTTGTGATAAAACTTTTATTTAATGAATTCCTACCTAAAATATAACATAATTGGTCAAATGCAATATCAAGATATTCTTTATTGTTTGTTAGTTTATAACCAACTATAAACAACAACGCGTTGTTCAAAACCACGCCGTTACTTCCCCAATAATACATATCTTCTTTTAGGGCAACTCTGTATCCATCTTGTTCAACTTCTTTAATAGTTTTATCCAAATAAGTTAATAGGTCAGTTTTAATTTTTTGTTTTATTTCGTTATCAGCATCTTTTATAAATAGATATCTTATCATAGCAAAAACATGTAAATCAAGCCAGCTTGGTGGATAATCAATTGTTGGTTCCCATTTCTTGTAGTTAGCAACAAAAAAATCATGGTATTCTTTTTTTGATGTTGTAGCATAGAGTTCAGCAGCAGCCCATAAACGTTCGTCAGTATCATCTTTATCTCCTTCATATCCTCCATTTTTAATGTATGGATCGTCAAACCCATTTTCGGGTATAACATTTTTATTTTTTTTAAGAAACATCCATGATTTTTCTGCTGCTTCCAAACATATTTTTGAATACTGAGGTAAAAATTCGTTATAGACTCGTGCTGCTATAGCCATTACTGCAACAAAATTTGCTGTCGCAACAGATGAAACTCCATAGACGTATCTTTTAAAGTTATCTTTATCTGGAGGAATATCTTGAGGGAAACCTTTTGGTGCAACCTTAAAGTAGACACCGCCATCATCTGCCTGCATTTTCAAAAACCAATCTAATTCATATTTTATTTCTTCTAAAACATCAGGAAGGGTTTCATACATTTTTGGTATATTTAAACTTATATTTTTTATCTTATCTTTATTTAATTCCCACATAAATAATAAAGTGCCACAAGATATACCAGCATTAACTATGTATTTTCCATAATCACCAGCATCATGCCATCCACCTGTAAAATCTTTCTTTATTCCACTTAATGGTTCTTTAAAATGTTCTTCTAAAAATTCTGCATCTTCTAAATGACATTTTCCATGTATAAGATTTCCTTCTTCATCATAAACTTCAACTCCACATCGTTGTAGATAAAAACTGCGCATAGTTTTAACAAAAACATCTTTAAAAACATAAGATGAAATTTTAAAAACATACGATTTTTCTTTTGACGGAAAAATTTCTATATAATATTCTCCTTCTGTTGTAAGATTAGAAAAATCGCCTATTAATACTAAATCACCAGAATTTTTATCATTTATTATTTTAGCAAATTTATCTTTGTAAACTATTTTTTTATTTTTTGCATCAACAACATTAAAAAATGTAGGAGAAGTATTTACTACCATAAATAACTTTTTACTTGAAGGAAGGTATCCAACTTGATTTATTCTGATAGAGGAGATATTTTCTTTTGAGTAACAAAAAACAGATAAAATTAATAATAAAATTATCATTTATACAACGGTTCTCTACAAACAGGACAGAATCTTTCCCCTTCCATAACTTCAGCACCACAGTTTGGACATATTATAGTTTTTCTTTCTTTTTGTTCTTCTTGAAGTTTTTCTACTACAAAAAATGATTTTATTTCTGAATCAAACTTATTTCCTTTTGTATCTAAACATGTAACCATAAAATTGTATTTTCCTGGTAGTATATATTTTTCAGTTTCATCTTTTAAATTCCAAGTTATCTGTTCCTTCCTATTGGTAGAGAAAAACTTTTTAACTACACGTTGTTTGTTATCTATTATCAAGAGTTGCCATCCTTCTATTTTAACATCAGTTGATATTTCTATATCAAAACTAACATTTTTGTCATCTTTAGTAATTCTATCTTTAGAGATAGAAAGTTTGATTTTTGTTTGTTGTAAAGATTTTTTAATTTCTTCTTCAACTTTTTGTGCAGTTGAAACTTTTTGTTTAATTTCAACAACTTCTTTTCTTTGTTCTTCTTTAGGGAAATCAACTACAAGATTTATATAATGGTCACCAATAGTAGATGAAAGTTGTGATATAGGATAAGCAAAAGTATAATTAAATTGTAAATAAGCAAAACTTATTAAAAATTTATATCCTATACCTAAAGCAAAAAAACCTGTTTGTTTATCAGTATAGTTTAATCCACCTCTTATAGATAATCCTTCATCAAGAAAATTTTTTTCAATACCTAAAGAACCTGAAATTAAGTTTTCAGAATAATTTATATCACAACCACTTATAAGATCTTTTAAAGGACTGAATCCTATACCAAACTTTATTCTTAATGGTAACACTTCTTTAACATTAGGATCTAAAGAAATACTTGGTTGTGTAATATCAAAAACAGAAATACCTAAACTAAACTTATCTGAAAACTTTACCAATGTTGCAAAATCTAAAGAGAAGCTATTTTGTTGGTCTCCATAAACAGAAAATAAAGAGGTGTGATAAATATTTTCAAAAACATTATATTTTAAAAATAATAATTTCAAATTTAACCCAGTAAAAAATTTTTTAGATAAAGATTTTGATATAGAAAAAACTACACTATTTTCTTGATATAAATCAGATACACTATAATTAACATATCCTAACCCTAATGCCAAAATTTTCTTTATAGGATAACAAAAATTAAACATTCCTGCAGCAATACTACCTTCAGTAAGTCCTGTCCACAAAGATTGGTATCCTAAAAGAAGTTGAGGTTGTTGTATTGTATCTAACCCAGCTGGATTGTATAATATAGAATCAACACTGTCTGCAATACCTACAAAAGTATCTCCTAACGCTTTTGTTCTACTTGTAAGCATATACTCAGAAAATGATGAAAAATTATATGACACAAAACTAACCACAAAGATAAACAATAAAAACTTTTTTTTCATTTTGCTACAATTATTACTCCTGTTATAGTTTTATTTTTTAATTTAACTTCATATATATAAGTTCCTTGAGGAACAAAGTTTCCATTGTTATCTTTACCATCCCAACTATAAATAAAATCTTTTTGCAACACTGTAACAGTATCTCTTACTAAATTGCCTCTTATATCATAAATTTTAAACGAAACAACTTCTTGTTGTTGTGGATTTGATAAATAAAATTTTACTTCACTATATTGAGGATCATTATACTGAGGTGTAAAAATCTTTGTCGGATAAATTTTATCTATCTTTACATCATCAGAAACAATTTTTGTTTCAGCTATAGAAAATGTTCCTATGTTTAAAACTTTTGCAGTAATAGAGTTATTAAAGTATGTTTTTGTCAATGAAGAAATTCTTACAAAATCTTTATTGTTTATCCACCAATATAATAATAATTTATCTATGTTGTATCCTTTTATGTAAAAAGTTAATTCAATTTCTTTATCAAACTTGCTTATATTTGAAAATTCAAAGTTTGTATATTTAGCTAATTTTACTTCATAAGATACAATAAATCCTTCTTTGTTCACTTTATTAAAATAAACTATATAATCTTCAGGATAACCATTTTGTATTTTGTAAAAAACTTTTGTTGCGTCTTTTGGTATTTTAATCTCTATCGTTTTTTCAAAACCATGTGGAATAAAGTAAACATTTTGTTGTGTATCAACAAACATTATAGCGTTACTTTCAACACCTAAGGAATCTATTGCTTTTACAGTATAATAATAAACTATGTTAGGATTCAAATTTTCATCTTTAAATTCTAAAATATTAGCTGTTGTTGACGCAACATATACCAAGTTATCGAGTGTTCTACTACTTCTATAAATCTTGTATCCAACAATATTATTAGCAGTTGAACCATCTTCATATTGTGTAACTTCACTCCAAGAAAGTATTATTGAAGTATCAGAAAATTTGTTAAGTTTTATCCCAGCAACAAATTTAGGCTGTTTTTGTGGCGCAGGAATAAATATAGAAAATTTTTGTGATATTTCTGAAAGATTGTTATAATCATCGTATGCACGAATATATAAATACACAGTTGTGCCATATTGTAAGTTAGAAATTCTGTATTGTAAAATTTCATTAGGTTCTGCAGTAGTAGTTATTATAACTTTATATTCTGCTAAATCCCATGTATATAATGGGTTATAAGTATATCTAATTTCATATTTACCATTAAAAGTTTTTTCTAAACCATTATCTCCTACTGAACGCCAACTTACTATTATTTCATTTGGTATTTCTGACAATGTTAAAGTTAGTTGTGTTACTTTAGCAGGTGGTTCTTCATCATAAGTTCCAGCACTATAGTTTACTTCTTCAGATTTTATTCCGTTTTTGTTATAAGCCCAGAGTTTAAAATAATAAACACTATCAGGTTCTAAATTCAAAACTAAATCATTTATTGTGAAAT
>Ga0105158_1000218_pt1 | contig 26364 bp, 24 predicted proteins | sample LHCtaG_FD_81567 | JGI IMG/M metagenome (GOLD analysis project Ga0105158, IMG submission 81567) | Hot spring microbial communities from Little Hot Creek, USA to study Microbial Dark Matter (Phase II) - LHC4sed_matched | ecosystem: Environmental > Aquatic > Thermal springs > Hot (42-90C) >...
TCAAAACTAATCTAGCATGAAACTCCCAAAAGGGAGTAGAAAGGCACCTTAGCTCCACCGCGGCGAACGACGGCCGTCTTGTACGCGAAACTCCCAAAAGGGAGTAGAAAGAAGTACATAGTGTTATACTATCACGACACGTGGGGAAGTTGCAGGGAGGAAACTCCCAAAAGGGAGTAGAAAGTCTACTCTTCTAAATGATGCTCGATTGACTTTGAGATCTTCTACGAAACTCCCAAAAGGGAGTAGAAAGTGATTTATCAAGCATCACATTTCCATTTTCAATCCTTATACTGTGAAACTCCCAAAAGGGAGTAGAAAGAACCAAAATATTTCCCCACACCCCACAAAAACAGCACAGCCTCGAAACTCCCAAAAGGGAGTAGAAAGCTGGCTCCTCCATTGATAGCGGGCACCAGAGGACACCTGTAAGAAACTCCCAAAAGGGAGTAGAAAGGCTCTTGCCCCTAACATCCTCCTCCCTAACCTCCCGCTCCAACCCAGAAACTCCCAAAAGGGAGTAGAAAGGTACACATCATTCTCACACCTCAACCTCCTCACCTCCCCGAAACTCCCAAAAGGGAGTAGAAAGTCACTATGAGCCCCCTCGGGCAGCCCACGTACCCTGGATACACTTCTGAAACTCCCAAAAGGGAGTAGAAAGTTATTTTTCTCTCTCTTTCTTTTATTCTCTCAATTCTTTCGAAACTCCCAAAAGGGAGTAGAAAGGTAAAATAAGATTAAATCTATCAAAAGATGCTGTGAAAATGCTGAAACTCCCAAAAGGGAGTAGAAAGTGGATCGCTCATCTGGGATGGTCTCAAGAGCCTGTGGGAAGGAAACTCCCAAAAGGGAGTAGAAAGTCCAAAATGTCTACTCCAAGCACCTTACTTTCAACGGTCTGGAAACTCCCAAAAGGGAGTAGAAAGCGTTAATCCTCTCCACAACTACTCTCTTCAGCTCGTTAAGCCTTATGAAACTCCCAAAAGGGAGTAGAAAGCGCGTTAGCGCTTTTGTCAATTGTTCTTCATTTATATATATATTCATGGAAACTCCCAAAAGGGAGTAGAAAGCCGAATCTATATAGTGCGTAAAATGATATGCCCATCACTACTAGAAACTCCCAAAAGGGAGTAGAAAGCTCGCCCCTTTTCCTTGCTTTTTCAACTCCTTTGATAGAATAATCGAAACTCCCAAAAGGGAGTAGAAAGCGTCAAGTCTAAATGACACCTCCTTATCTTTGCCAGCTAAGAACTTGAAACTCCCAAAAGGGAGTAGAAAGCTGCTTTTCGAAGATCACCGGCAGCTCAGCAACTCTCTCAAGGCGAAACTCCCAAAAGGGAGTAGAAAGCGCATTAACGCTTTTGTCAATTGTTCATCATTTATATATATATACAGAAACTCCCAAAAGGGAGTAGAAAGAAATAAAAATAACATAAAGAATTTCTCACAGAACTTAAATCTTAGGAAACTCCCAAAAGGGAGTAGAAAGTAACAATGAGGCTTCCCATTGCTACAAACACACTTCATACACGAAACTCCCAAAAGGGAGTAGAAAGCTAGAAGGATGGCAACTACGGCGTCCTTAACGCTAGCTATGGAAACTCCCAAAAGGGAGTAGAAAGGCTGACTGCCGCTCATCGCGCTCTTAACCTATATTTTCTATATAGAAACTCCCAAAAGGGAGTAGAAAGTCTGCTTCCTAAGTGACGACACTAGTGTTGTGAGAGCCCGAAACTCCCAAAAGGGAGTAGAAAGGTGATGCGCTTAGTAGCGAAATTTAATGATGTAGAGATATTTGAGAAACTCCCAAAAGGGAGTAGAAAGCATTTATATATATATACATGTACAGATTTGATACTTCATTTGAGAAACTCCCAAAAGGGAGTAGAAAGGCAAAGCTCTCAACAATCTTATCTATCAATCCTTTTTTGGGTGAAACTCCCAAAAGGGAGTAGAAAGCGCATTAACGCTTTTGTCAATTGTTCATCATTTATATATATGAAACTCCCAAAAGGGAGTAGAAAGAAGATAGAGGCAATACCTGGCGTCGTCAGGGTAACTGCTGAGAGGAAACTCCCAAAAGGGAGTAGAAAGTGAGAGGGTGAGGGTGGCACACGATGGTGCGTTGCAGATACTTAAATAGAAACTCCCAAAAGGGAGTAGAAAGCAACATTAGTATACACAACAACCACACCATCAAGCCAACAATTCCGAAACTCCCAAAAGGGAGTAGAAAGTGCAAGTATGTATGCGTCAGCGCCCCTCAGGTACGAGATGCTGGGAAACTCCCAAAAGGGAGTAGAAAGGCTTGACCTCAGGGTCTCCTGATGCCAGGGTGAACTTGCCCAGGAAACTCCCAAAAGGGAGTAGAAAGATCATGCCAATAACCATTATAAACCAAATATCTCTCAATGAAACTCCCAAAAGGGAGTAGAAAGTAACATTTCTATTTCATTTTCTTTTTCTTTAATCTCTCTTTCTGAAACTCCCAAAAGGGAGTAGAAAGTTCGTTCTCGCTGTGTCTTTCTTCATTTTTGTACGATGCCACCAGAAACTCTCAGAGTGAGCAGAAAGTTCTATGGATCTAGAGAGAGATTTGCAAATATAGTGAAAGCAGAAACTCTCAGAGTAAGCAGAAAGCCTAGCCTTTTCCCGTTCCTGACAAGAGGTGCTACCTCCCTAAGTACCCACGTTTTTATTAAGCAAAAGGCTCGCACCTCAGCAATTATAGGGCTACCTATCCACACTTCATTCACGTTCTCAAAGTGACTGCAGACTACACATGAACTACAGATAAAGTCTGTATCAAAATCCAGGCCAGGATTGGAGTAGAGAAAGAGATGTTATGGGGAAGCTACAGCGCTGTGACTCTATAGCCAGGCTCTCAACCCTCTTAATGGGGCTCTCCATGTGGCCCTATTCTTGGCACACAAAACCCCTCTACTTACCCTCTACTTAAGGTCTAGAGCCTCTGCTGAGGCTAAGAGGCTTTTTGAAGAGCACGCTTTACTCAACCAGGTGCTCTTACTATTTTGGAGTCTTCCTGGCACTCACTACGGCTCTTCATGTGGAGTGCGCTTTTAGTCCTAGGGGGCAGAGAAGAGGCGATGACGGCAACTCGTATAGATCTGTATGAGAGTTGGACCCCTCTGCACAGGTATTGTACAGAGCTGTTGCTCTAAGCCCTGGGGGGCTTCTCGCCCCACTTGTGCTCCACTAAGTAGTAGAGCTGACCTTACGGTGCTCTACCGCTCTTCAGTAGCACTTCAAGTGCTTGAAGCATTCTCTGCTCTAGCCCCAGTGCTCTCAGCTTTTCAACAACCTTATCAATAGGGTACTCAACTCTGTGCACTGTGAAGCTCCCAGCACCTAAGTCAAGTATTGCGTAGGACGCCCTTGGGTCTCCATCCCTTGGCTGCCCCACGCTACCTGGGTTAAGCACTTGCACCTCTCTTACCCTGAGCGTCGCTGGTATGTGAGTGTGCCCAACAACAACATAGTCTACGTCTACAGGCCTGGGCTTTAGGGTGAGGCTACTCTCTGTAAGCATCACCTCGAGAGCTTCTGGGGGTAGCCCTGGCTTTAGGTAGCCGTAGAGAGGGTTTCTGGGAGCGCCGTGAACAATGTAAACTCGCTTTGAGGAGAGCTCGAGCCTAGCCCTCTGCCTAAGCGTCTTAAGCCACTCAACTTGCTCTTTAGAGAGGAGCCTGTGGGAGATGCTCATCCTGGTGTAAACGCTTAGCTCGTGAAGCTCTTGCGCACAGTGGCAGTCTGTGTTAAAGGCGACAGCGTAGTCGTGGTTGCCCATAACAATTACATCAGGCTTTAAGCTCCTCACAATATCGACAGCAATGTGCGGCTCAGGCCCATAGTCAACGAGGTCCCCCAAGAACCAAACATAGTCGTGCCTAGGGGAAGCCTCTAGAACAGCTTTCAATGCATCTGCATTGCCATGCACATCGGATAGCACTAGCACCCGCATGCAGACCACTAGAAGCTGAAGAGCTGTGCCAGGGCTTTTTAAGCACTTTCACGCTAACTCTAAAAGCACCGCCACAAAGTGGCGCTAAGACTCGGTGCACAGCAGGCCTAGGCTGATTTTGTCTCGCCTCCTGGCAGTACACCACTCTAGAGAAAAAGCTTATTTACACTGAGATACGTGTGCCCTATGGCGTGAAAAGTGGTTGTCCCTCAAGTAGCACAGCAGCCCCAGCCCACATCAGTAGGTGTTGTGGCAGAGGGGTTGAGGAAGCTCAAGACTGCAGCACTACTACAAATAGTTGCTATAGTTCTTGGCGTTGCCCTAGTATTTGTAGCATCTACTGCACTCGTATCAATACTTCCCTCCGTTACTGAGGGTATTCAAGGAGAACTCTTGCAGTGGGCTATACTAGTGCTGCCAATAGTCACAGCGGTCGCGATAATAGTGCTAGCAATCATCAGCATCTACGCCTACCTCCTGCCCTCAGCAAAGCGATTCGCTAAGTGGATGCCTGGGGAGTTCTCAACCCCCTTAACCCTCATGAGAATATGGTATGTGTGGGGTGCTGTAGTGCTACTAGCAGCACTAGCAATAATTTTTACAGGAATTGGTGTGGGTTTAGCTATAGGGGGGCTTGAAGCCGGGTCGCTAACAATAGTTGCTGTAGTCCTTGCGGCGCTCGTGCTAGCCTTCATAGCAATCATCATGTTCTTCATAGGCGCTGTGGGGAGCGTTGTGTACCTCTTTAGGCTTAGTAGCGTGTTTCACTCAGCACAGTTTCAGGTAGCAGCAGTACTAATAATAGTAGGCATTGCGCTATCCATTGCGCTATCTGCTCTCGCCACGGTGCCATTCATAGGATTTACACTAAGCACTATAGCATCAATACTTAGCTTCATAGCGTGGATCCTCATATACATTGAAGCAGGCTCTCTAGAGGAGAAGGTGCTGCAAGGCTTAGTGCAGGTATAGCACTCGCAGAGAGCTTAGAGAATTTTAAGAGGTAGCACTGTGAAGAGTGCTGTAGGCTATTCGTGGAGAAGAGGTTGAGAAGGCCTATCCCCCTCCCTACTGATTGCCCAAAGAGCCTTACGCCCTACTGCTGACATTACTAGGGCGCGCTTCTGAACTCGCAGAATAGGAGCCGGGGGTGGGTTGAGAATGAGGCGTGCCGAGCTGTGTTAAGTGTGCAAAACACCTCTCTGCTACGCCTGCACACCCTCTGCCTCAACTCTCTTTTCTATTGAGCTAACCTCGCTAAGCACCTGCATCCATACCGCAATGCCTAGTATTGATGTGAGTATGGCTATTATTAGTGGCGCTGTCGCCACATTTGCTGCTACGCCAATTGCATGGTAGTAGTTGTAGGGGTATGCAGTAGCTGCGCGAATACCGCTGTCAATAATGAGGAGAGATGCGCTAAGTAGAGTAAATGCTGATCCAGATACTGCTACAAACACGCCTATTTTTGAGAGCTGTGGTGAATTAAATGCTTCACTGAGCTTGTGAAGGTGTATAGAGCTCCCCGTGTAGCCCGTGAAGAGCAGCACCCCACCTACTAATAGTAGTATTAGACACGCATATAGAATTGTCTCAAACTTTACCTCTACACCTGCAACAGCCAATCCGCTGGGGGCAACCCCTCTCACTAGTTGAGTTAATGCTAAAAGTGCTACCAGCATTATGAGAGGCCCTCCTGTGTACCCAGCCCTCATGAGTATTAATGGGGCTAGAAAGTCTCTAGGCCTCCACATAGCAAAGCGCTTTGCTGAGGGCAGGAGGTAGGCAAAAGCAGTGGCAATTGTGAAAACCACTGTTGCTGCAAAGCACACCAACCCTGCTACAGCCTCGCCTGTCCTAATGGTGGAGAATGGTAGGAGTGCTAGCAGTAGAAGAGCTGAAACAGCAATGAGCATAGCTATGAACGCCTGTAGGGCGGCTGCGGCTTTGAGCTTCCTTAAACCCTCCACCACATTAGTGAGGGGCTGTGATTCTTGAACTGCTTGAGGAGACGCCATGCTACGCACCGCAGAAGATAGGAAAATGTGGTATATATAAGACTTTCTCCAAATGGGTTAGGCTCTCAACGCAAAGCGCTTTGCCTTTATAGAGTGCCACTAAACTTCTGGTGGTCTAGCTGTAAATAGCCTTAGCTTAGCGGCTAGAGAGCAGCAAGCTATATATACCTCTGAGACTGGGTGTGAGGGCTAGATAAAGAAAATATTTCCTATGACGCAGAACAGTGCTGAGGAGTATTTTCTCTATCTCTAAGATAGGAGAGTGCTGAAAATGCGCACACATTTCAAAATAATGTGCAGTGGGCACAGCAAGAAATCCAACGCACATTCACTACACGCAGCAGGGGGTGCTCTACCGCATTGCCCTGCCAATCACCTTTGCACCCTTGGTGATGCTCGCTGAGCAGTAGATGCATAGCTCTAGCACTCCTAATCCCCATACTCTTCTCTACTCTACGCCCACCGACCATGGGGGCTCAGCACAGCGCCTACACTGTTGAAGCTGGGGGTGGCCTGTGGAATATTCTCTATGAGAATGCTGATGAATCTAAGTACACTTTTGATCTAAATGCTAGTGCTATTGGCGTAAAGCTTGTTCTGTACATGAGTTCTAGAGGCGATGTGAATAGAGATTGGGTTAAGATATGTGTCTACAGTGAGGTGGTGAACACAACTTCTGAAGGTGAAGAGCGCGCAAGGTATATTGCTGGCTACAGTAGGTTTGGCTATGAAAATGATGGTAAGGGTAGCGCAGACGGCCTGCACGTAGTGTACTACCTTCTGCCAAATGTCACAAGAGTGGTTTATGTTGAAGTAAAGCTGCACTCAACTAACGGTAGCCCGAGGCTTGATGTCAAAAAATCGTGGGTAGAGCCTTGGAATACAACTGCTTTCTACTGGATGCATGAGGGCGCTGATGAAGGCTATGGACTGAGGTATGGTGGGCTAGTCAATGTAGATGGCTTGGGCATGGAGATGAAGGCTGCAGCACTATCTTGCGGGACAACGGGGTATCCTTGTAGAAGTGGTAGTAGGTTTTCTTACTACTATGGGAGAGTGTTTGATGTGGATAGCGGAGGGCTGGCAGACGTATATGTAGATGTGAGCTACGTAGGGGGGTTTAACATAGCCCCAGAGAGCACCTATGGTAAGGGAAACTACGTTGCTAAGCTAGATGTTGGAGTAGCTACAAAAGGTGAGCAATTCACATATTTTCACACACTCTACAGCACAAAGAAGTATGATGAGCCACAGCTACCTGAGCTCACCACTAGCGAAGTTGCTAAAGGTGTAGTAGACATAGCTTTGGACATAGCTTCAGACTACGCCCTAGAGTTCGTAACTTCTACAGCTGGGAAGCTTTTCTTCAAAGGGCTGCCCTACATTGGAACTGTTATAGAGTGTGCTGAGATGTTTCAAAGCCTTGGCTTCGATGAGGTCGTGGCTAGCAGTGAACTGGTTGTCTTCAACAAGCAGATGCCAGCTGTTGAAGGCGATAACACAGTGTGTGTTTGGGCAAACCTAGTGGGGGAACTAAAATCTGCATGGCTCTCATCTACAATAATGAACTTCTGTGGAGAGCCACCTTGGCAGAGCTTCATGGATGAGGTGTTTGGCGCAAGGGTTTGGAGGTTAGATCAAGGAGGGGTTTACATAGGTGGGATTCTCTTAGACTACTATAACGCTCCTGAAATTGTCTCAGCACTGCCCCAAGGCGATCTGCTCAAAGCAACATCAAATATAACAGTGGTGTTTAGCAAACCTATAGACGAAGGCTCTATAACGCCTCTACCAGGATCCCTCTACCCGCAGGGGAAAAGCATTGTGGTTTATTTGAATGGTGCTGAGGTGCCTTTCTACGAGTACTTTAAAGTAAGTTTGAGTTCTGATAGAAGGACCCTCACCATTTACCCCAACTACCACCTGGATTACGAAAGTGTTTACAGAATTGTTCTAACCAATAGGATTAGGGGTGCTGATGGAACTGGGCTTGTCAAATCCTATGACCTGTGGTTTGCAACAGAAAAGAGAGAGCAAAAAGAGCCTGTAGTCTACTACGTGGTACCCACATCCACGTCTCTGCCTAACCACCTCCACTACGAGGGCAGGGTGTTCAGAGCACAGCTGTGTGAAAGCATACCAGTGGACCTAGTGAAGATGCAGCAGTTTTATGTCGGTGAAGCCTCTTTTTACACAAACGATGTGAACATAGACTACTATGATGGGGGTTCAGGAAGGCTTTACATGGTGAACAACTCGCTGTTGTTTATCCCACTGCTAGCCAGGGACTGGGGCCTTCCCCCAAAAAGAGGAGCACTAATCTTTAGGCTGTGTAGTGAGGAGAGAATTGTGCAACAAATACCAGCGCAGCTCATTATTTCATGGATTCGGGTAGGCAACCCCACTGCAGAGAAATCTCTTAGAGATGTAGGTGTTACTGAAGGTGCGTTGCTCGATTTAGAGCCTGTCCCAGTCATGGAGTACAGCATTCCAGGTTATAAAATAGGTGAAGGGGTGTTGATTAGCCCTAGAGAGCCTTGGGTCAACGGCACAAAGCTAGCAATGTACCTAGTTGATAATATTACTAGGAGTGCTCACAACCTAGGTGCACTATTGGGGGGCTACAAACCCATTTACACTATTTGGTTAAGCGAGTCAAGGCCTTTAAGTGCAGACATCATGGTTTACATCATGGCTAATGCAACATACATGAGGGCGTGGCGCGTAGCCCCCCTGGGTTACACAACTGCTAGTGAAGAGGGTGCTCACGCACAAGAACCTCCTCTTCTACTCGTAGTAGTGCTCACAGGAGCGCTACTATCAGTAGCCACTGGCTTGGCTATATTTCTGATAAAAATAAGGAGGGGGAGCTGTGGTGATATGGATACCCTATAGAAATAGGCGTAGCCAACTGCTGAGCTAGGTAGAGACCTCCATCCTACCACACCTCCTCCACAGCCCTGCTCTAAATTAAGGTCTATGCACCCGCTTTTCTGTCTCGGTTTTCTTGACACTTGCGCCACTTTAGCCGGGTACTATAAGCCCTCGTAGCGACTTGTTAACACAGGTGAAAAGATTGTGAGCACAGCTGAGCCAAAGGCGATCCTAGGCCTAGTAGCAATAATTTTGGCTCTAGTGGTTGCACTGCCTTTACTAGCAGTTATGCTGGGGATGCATGGAGGCGGGGGTGCAGCGACAAACACAACTACAGTGGTGCTTACAGTGCCTATGCCTGTGGAGAAGCCTGGAGGGGGTGCGGCTAGCGAGACAGCCTACGGCAAGGTGGTAGAGGTTCTTGAGAGCAGCAGGAGGGTTCTCAAAGAAGTGCAGCAGCTTATGATGCTTAGAGGTGGCTACACTGTTTACAGTATGCTAGAGCACTATCCTCTCATCGCACCTATGGCTACAGTAGTGTACTCTAGTGTAGGTGATGGGCTTCTCGCGAAAAGCGGTGTTGAAGTGTCTCGCACTAATGTGCAGGTTGAGGGTGTTGATGAGCTGGACATTGTTAAAAACAGTGAGAGGATTATTGCCGTGGCTCTGGGGAGCAGGGTTTACATATTTGACGCTTTGGAAAAGCGCGTGGCCTCTGTAATAAGCTTTAACACATCGACACCTATAGAGGTCAGGGGGCTTTACCTCTATGGCAATAGGCTTGTTGCTGTAACAAGTAGTGCAGAGGTTGCGCCTATTAAGACGGGAGTGCAGGTGCTTAGAGCTGTGGCTATGGGAGGCAGTGGTGCAACAGCTATTAGCGTACTTGATGTGTCTGACGTCTCTAACCCCAAGCTGTTGCTAAATGTGGGTGTGTCAGGGCTCTACCTAGATTCAAGGCTGGTTGGTAGGTACGCCTACTTTGCGACCTCAATGGACATCTACTATGGGGAGGGCTATGAGTATGCATTGCCCACGGTTAGTGGCAGACCCCTTAGCGCTGACAAGGTGATTCCCATTGACTCCACCCCAACTACTTACATAACTGTGCTCGCCATGGACCTAGAGAGCCTAGAGCACAACGCTGTGTCGTACATGGCTAGCAGAAGCTCGAGAATATACATGTCTAAGAGCAACAGGCTCTACATAGCATCACCTACAGCGTCTATTGAGGAGCTTTACCTAAACGCATCCATTAAGCTCGTTGAGCTCTCTTTAGAGTACCTACCCAATGGCGTGGCCAGCCTCGCTGAAGAGTGTTTGAGAAATGGGAGCTATTCAAAGGCTTACGAAGCTGTGGTTAACTACATATCTTCGCTAGGCTATGACGAGGCTAAGAACATCATAGGCAACGTCAACTCCAAGCTCAGCGAGCTGAGGGTTGCTGACAAGACTCACCTCCATGTCTATACAGTCAACGGCATTAACGTCACGTACGCAGGCTCCTTCGCTGTAGATGGATCATTACTAGACCAGTTCTGTATGGAGGAGTTTAGCGAGAAGCACTTCATTGTTGCAACTACATCCACAGAGTATGCGATTGCGTACAATGTTTGGGAGTACTATGCACCCTCGCCACCAAGTGGGGAGGTAACCATTACAATGTGCTCAAAATTTAGGTGCACAACCACAACGATACCTGTAGGAGCAGAGCGCAGTACAAAAACGGCATCGCTGTTCATAAACTACGTAATCTCATCGACTTCTACAGCAAACAATGTTTATGTAATTGATTTGGAGCGCCTTGAGGTTGCTAGCAAGCTCCAGGGCTTGGCAGAGGGGGAGAGGATATATGCTGCAAGGCTTGTGAAGAATGTGTTCTTCCTAGTAACCTTTAGGCAAGTTGACCCACTCTACGCTATAGATGTGTCAGACCCCCTAAGCCCAAGGGTTTTGGGATACCTCAAGATACCTGGGTTCAGCGAGTACCTACACCCACTACCAGGGGACAGGCTTCTTGGAATAGGGGTAGAGGACGGGGCTTTAAAGATATCGCTATTCAACGTCTCAGACCCCACTAATATGAGTGAAGTATCGTTGATAAAGATTAGCGATACGTGGTCCCAGGCACTGCAAGACCATCACGCAGTCACTGTGCACCTAGGGAGAGGTCTCACCATAATACCTGTGTTCATGGGCTACGGAGCTAAGCAAGGCTTTCTAGTAGTAAGCTACACAGCTGACACCCTAGGGCTAGACCAAGTGATAGAGCACCAAAACCCACTGAGATCTGTGTACATAGGTAACAAGCTCTTCACAGTGTCTACAGCATCAATAAAGATCTACAATATGGACTCCAGGAGCCTAGAAGAAGAAGTAGTGCTACCTAGCTAAACACACTAACTACAACTACACCAATTTTTAAATCCATGAGCGCTCCACAAGCATAAAGCTTAAAAATGTTGTATTGGGGCGCTCTATGGTAATCCCTGCACCTAGGGGGGCAGGGTACTAGTTGTTATTCTTTCGACTCTACTGCCTCCTCTAGCTGATTATCCATGAGCATATCTATTGCTTTACTCAGTGGAATAAGCCACTATTCATTTCCTGTGCTGGAGCATAGCACACTTTAATTTCGCGCTCTCTAATCATGTAGAGCGCCCCGTGGCCAGTCCAAAGCACTATAGTAGCACTTACACCTCACAACATTAGGAACTTTGCAACACCCCCTTCCTCCCCATGCCAATGCCACGCACGATGGTTTTCCACAAACCAAGAGGATCCTGTAGCTATTGCCAGAAGCCTCTATGAAGGCGAGAAGTAATGCTTTTCCAAAGTGAGGGCCAACGTAGTGCTCATTACGCCAATAAGCACTGAGATGTGTTGGGTAGTAGCTGGTTTAGTATACTGGCTTGCGAGGAGGAAGAAAAAGTAGCTTTTGCCAAGCCCTCAATAGTGCAAGTCTTTTTCTTCGTCTTCACATCAACACTGTATTACTATGTATAGTAGGTCTATGTAGCGTGTATACCATATATATAGCTAAGATTTAAAATAATCGCCTAGTGCCACACATTTCGTGTGAGAGATGCTAGGCTTAATTATAGCTGGCTTAGCTGTTTCCGCCCTCATAGCGTTTTCTATGGGTGCAAATGATTTAGCTAACTCTATTGCACCCCTGATTGGCTCAGGTATTTCGAGGTTTAAGCAGGCTCTAATTGTGTTCTCTATTGGTTTGCTCGCTGGAGCCATGGCTCAGGGGTACATGGTTATAAAGACTCTTGGAAAGGGTATTGTAAGCGATGTAGATGTTGTTGGAGCTCTATCTGCTTCTCTAGCGGCATTCATATGGGTGATGCTCGCGACCGTGAAGGGCATACCAATATCGACAACACACAGCATTACAGGCGGGGTTATTGGCATTGGTATTGCATACACCCTTCTATATGGTAAGGCCACTAGTTTAAATCTAGGTATTGTTAGTAGAATAGTTCTAAGCTGGGTGACCTCCCCACCCCTATCCATAGCGCTAGCAGCGCTCCTATACTACTTGACTAAGAGGATCTTTAGCCAGGGTGATAATGGGCGCATAATTCCAGCTGCAGTCGCCATGGCTTTCTTTGTTGCCTACAGCTTTGGGGCTAACGATGTTGCAAATGCTGTTGGTGTGTACATCTCTGTTACATCTAAGTTTTTCGGGCTCCCAGACTCTGACGCAATGCGGTTGCTAACAGCCTTTGCAGTGCTATTCATATGCTTAGGCGGGGCTGTGGCTGGTAAGAGAGTTGTTGAGACCCTTGCCTATAGGGTGACGAGGCTAGACCCATCAACATCTGTCGCAGCAAATGCTGATGCTATAGCTGTGTGGCTTTACACAACAATACCATTTCTACTCTTTGGCTACGGGCTACCCATATCAACATCATATGCTGCTGTTGGTGCTATTATCGGGGCTGGCATAGCTAAGCACAAGAGGTTAAGGGCTTTGAACCTAAGGCTTGTCTTATTCATAATGTTCGCATGGGTTATAACGGTCCCTGTGACAGCTTCGCTTGCAATAGCTATTTATACCCTCCTAAGCTACATACTGTAGAAAATGCATGGGTGAGGCTCTATAACAGTATGGCTCTGGGTATCGAAGGAGAGGAGGAAGGAAGTTATTAGGATGTGCATAGAGCACATCTCTAAGATTGCTAGTGTTACTGAGTACGCTGTCAAGGTTCTAGAGGCCTACGCCTCAGGCAGCGCTTCTGAAGTGCGCGCCTGGTGGAACGAGGTTTTTAAAGCTGAGAAAGAGGCTGATAATGTTAAGAGAAGGCTCATACTTGAGCTCTCAAGTGAGGTGTTTCACCCAATAGATAGAGAAACTATCCTCAGGCTTGTGCTAGGCTCAGACGATATAGCAGCATATGCAAAAGCGTGGAGTAGGCGAGTAGTGCTAATGCTACCGCTTCAGGAGAGACTCCCTGAAAGCACAACATCAAAGCTGCTGACAATGAGCAGAAAGGTTGTTGACGCAACGAGGCTAGTGAAAGAGTCTGTCGAGAAGCTAGTTGAGGAGCCTAGAGCAGTGCTAGAGCTTGCAAATAAGATTGAGCGCCTTGAGGAGGAGGTTGACGAGCTTAGGGTCTCTGTATTCAGTGAGATCATAAAGCTTTGCGACTCATCAAAGACTTCCTTCTGCATACTCTCCAAGGAGCTCATGGACAGCATAGAGGATGCCGCAGATAAGTGCGAAGATGTTGCAGATATTCTGAGAAGCCTAGCACTATTAGCAATATAGTGAGCACAAAGCATGTTTTAAGCTTAGTAGAGTAGAGGGCTTGTGGTCGAAACGCCGGTAGTAGTGCACGTGTACATGTGGAGTAGAGTATCGAAAGAGGCTAAGATTGTTAAGGGCATTACAAGGGCTTTGAAGGGCTTGGAGTACCTCCACACGCTGTTGAGGTAGCTATTCACGAGCCCCCAAAGGAGAATTGGGGTGCGGGCGGAGAGCTGGCGAGTGAGAGGCTTAGAGAGGCTAAATCACCATAGCGACCCCGCCTAGAGGACACAGTGCTAGCTCAAGCCGCTTCTTGAAAAAAAGAATCTACTCTTTTGCTACAACACGCTTACGCATGCTCAGAGTGTAGCCAAAAAGGGCTAGGTGATATTGTTACTGGTGTTGTGCTAAGCAGTGAAAGGGGTTTTACGGTGGGAGTTCGGGGAGCTTCTTCTCAAGCCACTCCTTAATGAACTTTGCGTTCTCCATAGTCTTTGGAATGAAGGCTGCGTAGGGCTGGGCTCTCCTACTCATTTCTTCAAAGGCTTTTATAATCTCCTGCGCCTTCTGCTTATTCAAATCCCCTAGCATAGTCTTCATCTCCTCCAGGTACTCTACAGCCGACCTTGCCTCAGGGGAGAACATTTTGAATCTACTCAGCTCCTGGATACACTCATCAATCTTTCTCTTAATCACCTCAATCTCAGCGCTCATCCAGACTCCACCTCCTCAGCAACACAGTGATTTGAAGAGCTTTATAAAGCTTGTAGAGCTAAACCTCTAGAGGAGGTGGTGTGCTTAGTTGCGCACACTTGGCTAAGCTAAATAGAGCATTTCACGCTCTTAACACATGCCGTGCTTTAGGTGGTGTAGAAGACCGTTCCCCGCCTACGGTTTTTCTAGGTTTCCGTAGGCTGGTTCATCACGGCTCTTGGGAGTGCCTCCTCCCACCCACCCCTTCGCGCTGGAGCCTCCTTTCGCAAGATACTACTCGGGGCGGGTGGTCTCGGAGACACCCCGGTCCCCTACCATGTAATAGTAGTATTCAGTCAGATTTATAAACTCGGTGGAGCTCTAGCTGGAGATCACGGCTTAAACCCTAGAGAGCTATACCAAAACCTACAAAAGCCTTGAAAGACCTAAAAAGTAGAAACTGTCGCGTCACCCTCTTCAAGGCTTTCATTAACTTGGCTCAAACATCTTCACAATTTTCTTAAGCTCGTCAACAACCCTCTTATACACAGCGACTAGCAGAACCCCTAGCTCATCTTGGTCTTTGGGGAGAACATGCTCTAGCTCTAAGCTATCAACAACATCAAGCACATAGTGTGTGAAGTGCGCCAAGTCCTCGCTAAAGTTCGTTAAGTAATTGTTAAAGCACTCTTTCTCCAAGAGTAGCCTGCCCCTTGCACTCATTCTGCAAACCCCAATGACTCTGTTCAAAACCCCCTCAACAAGCAAATCCTCAAGACTCTTACCTCTACTCACGCAGGCTACCCTATCTAAATATGTTCTCTGCGGGAAAAAAAGCTCAAGAAGTGCACCACTAGAGAGCAAGGTGCCTCTTCCTCTGCCTAAGGCTCTTCAATACTCAATTTAATTTCTTTTCCGCCTCGGTTTTCTTGGCACTTGCGCCACTTTAGCTGGGTACTATAAGCCCTCGTAGCAACTCCTATGCAGGGTGAGAGGTGTGGTAAAGAGCAGGAGACTCTGCTATGCATTGGTAGTGGCTGTGGCAGCCATTGATGAGCTTGTCAGCGAGACTAACAGCTGAGTTGCTAACAGGGCAAGTGGTCTGCTAAGAAACCTGCTTAGTAGAAGCAATGCTCCTGGCAACACTATGCGCTATGCTAGCCTCAGTGGTGTGCTTCAAGGGGGGTGGGTAAAGGAGTTCGCACCCTATGGAGAGATAGGGTTTTGGGCATGTAGCAACAGGGTTCAGGTTGAGGCTATGGAGGCCTGCGGTACGCACATAAAGGTTGCTGGGGGAGGTGGTTACCTAGGGGCTAGCATAGCTATGAGTGCTGTTGATGGCTGCTCTTCTCGTCACAGGCTTCTTATTGGAGAACTAGAAAGCTAAGTCAAAGCTCTACAACATTTTCACACAATGCGTAGGACATCGAATTTGCGTCTAGAGAGTGATAGAGAGCAAGGTGAAGATAACCTTAATAGTTGTAATCGCTCACGTTTGTGATGAGAATTTATATATGTCTTCGCTGTCTATTCTCTAGAGCGGGCCCCATGCCCCTTACGCCTCTCCACCTTGGTCCAGCTCTTGTTCTTGGCTTGCTTTTGAGGAGGCGACTCCACTTACCAACGCTTTTGCTAGCAAGCATTGTTATAGATTTTGAACCACTGCTAGTGCTAATTCTAAGGCTTGACCACCCACTGCATGGCTATTTACACACACTCCTCTTTGCTATTCCTTGTGGAGTGGCAATAGGCTATGCCATGATGCGTATGGAAAAGCTGTTTAACTCTCTCCACAAGGCTCTTCTACTCGAAGAAGCTAAGCCGATGTGCAGAAAATCGTTTTTACTAGCTGGTTTAATTGGGGTTTCTTCACATGTTTTGCTCGACTCCCCGCTCTATAGGGATATCCGCCCACTCTACCCATTGGAGGCAAACCCTCTCTACAGCCCTTCACTTGCTCTACCAATATACCTGTTCTGCGCATGTACTCTGCTAGTAGGGTTCATAATGTACGTCTCGCTATTAGTAGTAGCCACAGTAAGGAGGTGATGGTGCGGAAGAGCGTCACGGTTTGAGTGACAATAGCGTCACTATAAGTGGGTACTATAAGGGTTCTCTAAGGCGATACTACTGTGGGTGAAGCTCACGAGGCTCACTAGAGCATCTTTAAAGCGCCTAGCTGTGGTAATCATTGCCTTAGCGCTGCAGCTACTCTTAATAACACCTGTTAGAGCGTGTATGGATCCGAGCAGTGCTCACGCCGTTGAGGTTGTCTTGAATAAACCTGGGGTGAGGTACAACCTATCACTACTAGAGAGCATAGCTAATGGTACTGTATTAAGGGTGGGCGGCTCAACATACATGTTCAAATACACTATATACTATGAGCACCGCTATGCATACCCCAGCAGGGCATCTATTGAAAAGCGCGAGTTCCTCGTCATCATATACGAGGCTGTGTTCTCTAATGGAGCTCCCTACGTTGAGGGTATGAGCAACTCTAGTACTGTTGAGCACTACCTTGGTGTTCGAGTAGAATTAGCAGTACCACCTGGTACAGAGGTCTATGTTCCAAGGGCTGAGGCAATAGCAATTACGACTACTACTATAACTCTTGAAAACAGTGGTGTGGTGGTGGAGGTAGCGACTCTACAGACTACAGCACCCACAACAAGTCCTTTAGAAGAGGCTCAGCCCTTAAACCAAGTTGTTGTCTACCCAGCCGAGTTTAAGAACGTACTGAGAAAAGTTCTCTCTTACCTCACTTGCGAGACAGGTGTTGTCCTCGGTCTGAGCTGTGATGACATAGAGAGCATTGTTAATGTTGCGGAACCCGGCTTAGCCGGGTGGAACAGCAGGTTGATGTACTCAGCTTCCCTAGGCGCGTGGGCTCCTTACTTTGAGCTAGTCAATAGCGGTATTGTTAAGGGAGTGCTTTTTAGAGGCAATGCGTGTGCAGTAAGTGTGCCTACTGGCATAGTAACTGCTGTTGAGCTGCTAAAACCCCTTCTAAACGCCACTATTATAGTGGTGCGCCCAGGCCCAACACCACTAACAAGCACTCTGATATCAGTTGCACTAATGGGGGGCACTACACCTATGGTTGAACCCGCGACAACGTATGAAGTGCACTACCTGAACCAAGCAGTGAGCACCCCAAGCCCCTCTACCTATGTGCAAGCACCTACAGTTGTTGAGGAGAGAGCTTTGGGGGGGCCGCGGGATGGGGCTTTTGTTGCAATATCAGTAGCGGTAGGCGTCTTAATGGCGGTGCTGGCCTACCTGTACCTCTCTAAGCACTTGCTTAGCTAGGAAAAAGAAAGCCTTTTCTTTTTCCACAGCGCAGCGTGTAGCTCTGTGTAGAGGGCTCTTCATGCCTATTGGTAGAGAGGAGCTCGAGGCGTACTTGAGGCTGAGGAGGCTTGGTAGGTCAGTTACTGTTAGAGGGTTTCAGAGGCTGATGGGGTACAGCAGCCCTGGGCAAGCTGAGCGCGTTTTAAAGAGGTTAGAGAGGCTGGGTCTTATTGAGAAGACCCCCTTCTCTGAGTACATAGCGAAGAATGAGCTCCCCCCAGAGCTCTCAGCATACATTATAATCAAGGGGTACGTGCTTCCAAGAGCCCTTGTCTACGCAACCTATGTGACAGCCACTATAGTTACATACGCGCTTCTCGCTAAGCCTCCCGAACCCCTGCTTCTCCTCCTAGCAGCACTAGTAGCGCCATACTGGCTTGAGGCTCTGAGGGGGCTGAGGATGCTGAAAAGCCTTAGGAAAGAGGGTGCCTAGATGGTGCTGAGGAGAGCTACAGATTGTGTGGTGTGGAGGTGGTTGAGAGGCGCTAGTAGAAAATCAAGAGCACTCCTCGTAGCTATGCTACTACTTGGCCTTGCACTGAGGTTAGTGTTCGCACCCTTCTCCACAGGCTCTGATATCGTGCAGTTTGCTGGTTTTGCAAAGACTATTCAGAGGCGTGGGCTTTGCTTTTACAGCTATGCTGCTGCGTTCTGGGAGGAGGCGTGGCCCTACAACTGGCCATACCTATACGGCCCTGTGCTAGCCTACATTCTAAACCTCTTAGCGTACGTGGCTACCCCTAGCTACACCACATTTTGGTTGAATAGCAGCTACTTTGCCTATGCTTCGCAAAGCTGGGTCTTAGCCCTCAAGCTCGTCTTCATAGCTTTCGACACTTTAGTGGCTGTGCTCCTCTACATGATAACTCGAAGAGTTGCCCTTGTTGCTCTCTACTACCTAAACCCAGCTGTGATCTACATTTCGAGCATCTATGGAATGTTTGACCAGATCTCCCTAGCCCTGCTCCTCGCAGGGCTTGCCCTCCTAGAGAGGAGGAGGCTGTTGCTCTCTGGGGTGCTCTTAGCTCTTGCACTCTTAACTAAGCAAACCATGCTCTTCCCCCTCCTCGGGCTCGCTCTGCTACTACTAATTCGCTACAGAGGGGCTTTCAAAGGTGTTGCAATAGGGTTTATGATTGGCACACTGCTCGTGCTCTCCCCCATCATAGCTGTGTGCCCAGCATCATTCACTGGGCTGAGGAACACTTGGTACATGCTGAAGCCCCGCTACGCTGAGCCCATAATGTACTCCTTCAATGGGGTTACCTCAGTGGCTACACTCCTACACAAGGTCTATGGAGTGGACACTCTGTGGCTTATAGAGCGCTGGTACATGTTCACAGCACTTTTAGTGGTGCTCCCAGTGCTGTACACTCTCAGAAAGGGGGAGCTCTACATAAACACAGCTCTCTACTACCTCCTCTTCACAGCAACCTACTGGGGTGTGAACTACCAGTACCTCACCCCACTCATAGGGCTCCTCGCTGTGGCTATTGCTAGAGAAGAGAGGGGGTACCTGAAGACGCTCTACGCAGCCCTAGCCCTCTACATTGGGGTGTGGTTCTTCATATTCCCAGTTGAGTGGTGGTTTAGAGCACACATAGAGAACCCAAATAGGGTCTTGCTAGAGGCTGTGAAGAGCATTTCACTGAATGTGTATGTAGATAACTACTATGCTCCATACAGCCTAGCGCTAACAGTGCTCGAGTGCATAACGCTAGTGCTAGCGATGCGGAGTCGCTCTAAGCACCTCCTCCCCCTCTAGAAGATGTGGTCCTCACCAAGTGCGTAAGTGCGGTAAGCGGAGCCACGCCAATTGCGATGCCCACGCTTATCCTAGCACCCCCACACAGACATTCAATTACAAAAAGCATAAAACGCTCCTACACCACATGAGTTACAGGGTGTTTGATGTGCTCTTTGTTGGGTGCCCAAGGGACTGCTATGACGCTTGCAGACTGAGGGTCTTTGTCGAGAGTGGCAGGATTGCTAGGGTTGAGGCTAGTGATGATAGGCTTGCCCAGGGGGTTCTCTGCCCCAGGGCTGCGAGAGATGTGGATAGAGTCTACTCACCCCTCAGAGTACTCTACCCAGCTGTGAACCTTGGTGGAGGTGTTTTTAAGAAAGTGAGCTGGGACACGGCTCTTGAGCTAGTCTCTTCTAGACTAAGAGAGGTTTTAGAGAGCTATGGTGCTGAGAAGGTGCTCTTTCTTGAGTACGCTGGTAACAGGGGTATTCTAACGAGGTATGCGAGCAGGAGGCTGTGGAACTTTCTAAGCGTTACTAAGACAGATGGGAGCATCTGTGACTTTAGTGGCGCTAAGGCACTTAGGCTTCTCTACGGCTCTACCTACGGCATCTCCCCAGAGGACATCGATAGGCTTAGCATGGTTGTTGTCTGGGGGTTTAACCCAGCTGTCAGCGCTATCCACATGTGGAGGAGGGTTATGGGGGTCATAAATAGAGGAGGAAGGGTTGTGACCATAGATGTGAGGCTCACGGAAACAGCTAAGCAGAGTACAGACTTCATTAAGGTGAAGCCTGGCTCAGACGGCTTTTTAGCACTTGGGGTTGCTAGGTACCTTGTTGAAAAGGGGTATGTGGATGGAGAGTTCATTGCTAGGTACACTCGTGGTTTTGAAGAGCTTGTAAAGCATCTTGAGGGCTACACCCTGGACAGGGTAGAGGAGGTTACGGGTGTGCCCAAGAGGAGAGTCGCAGAGTTTGCAGAAGAGCTCGCCGCTAGCAAGCCCTTTGCTATACTCATTGGGTATGGGCTTCAGAGGAGGTTTGGTGGGGGAGAGGTTGTCAGGTCAATAGCTCTGCTACCCGCTCTGCTAGGGATGCACAGAGGCTTCTTCTACAGCAATGCCGATGGGCTTTCGATAAACCTTGCAGCTGTTGATGGGAGTGTGCTGTGGAGTGCTGGAAGAGTTGTGAGCATGGAGAAGGTGAGTGAGGAGGTTTACAGAGGCGGCTACAAGCTTGTGTACATACACCTCCACAACCCAGCAGCAACGCTACCAAATGCGGCAAGGCTTGTCGAGGGGCTCAGAAGGGATGACGTGTTTGTGGTTGTTCACGAAACTCACTGGAGTGACACAGCTAAGCTGGCGGACATCGTGCTACCAGCACCAACATTCTATGAGAAGCTCGATGCCGTGTTTAGCTATAGCCACAGCGTCGTCTACCTAAACAAGCCGGCTATAGACCCCCTTGGAGAGGCTCTGGGGGAGTATCAGCTCATGTGTGAAATAGCTAAGAGAGTTGCTCCCAAAAGCTATGCAGAGCTCTGCCCAGATCCATATGAATTACTTAAGCTGGCTTTCGGGGAAGAGGTGTTTAGAAAGCTTGCAGAGGAGGGGGCTGTAGAGCTAGAGCCACTCCCAAGAGATGTGTACCAGACACCCTCTGGAAAAATAGAGTTCTACAGCAGCTTGGCACTAGGGGAAGGGCTACCACCACTACCAACACCACCAGAAGGGGACAGGGCTGGCGAGGGTGAGCTCATCCTAATAACCTCAGCTCACTCACACTACATACACACTCAGTTTGAGGATGTATACGGGCCTATACACAGTGAGCTCCACATAAGCCCTCACGACGCCGAGCAGCTCGGTATTAAAGTAGGAGACCTTGCAGAGGTCTACAATGAGAGGGGCTCTGTCTTGCTAAGGGTTAGAGTGGACCCGGGCTTAGGAAGGGGTGTTGCGTGGGTGCCTAGGCACTCACTAGCAGTCAATGGGAAGAGGGTTAGCGTGCTAATGGATGACAGCGTGGACGTCTATGGAGGGGCAGTACTAAACTCAACACGTGTAAAGGTGAGGAGAGTGCAGAACAAGTGGCCAGAGAGCCCCTAGGACATAGCACTCTGAGCTCGTCTATGTCAACAGTTTTACAACAAGTTGAAGATCCTTAGAACATGGATATCCTTCTACTTAACTTAAGCTAGAGCTGTATACGCTTATAATAAACCTTGGAGAGCTAGCTACAGAATGTAAAATGTTGTACCTCTAGAAATTAGGTATCGTAAACACCCTAGCATCTCTTTCTAGTCGTATTGAATAGGCTTTGTTTGAATATAGTGTGCTGTACTAGTAAATATTATGCAGAGGAAGAGATGCTACGAAAATCCCGGAGAACGCGATGTGCGGAGAGAGGAATATTGGTGGAGATACGAGGCTCATCAACATCTTGAATACTGTTAGAGCTATTGTAGGGAGGGGGGCACTGTTAATTATTTTGACGGACTATGCCCACGATATTGAGGATTTTGAGGCTCTCTCTAGGGTCAGGAAGGCTATGCTTACACCTGTAGCTGTATATGTAAACGTTTATAGATGGGAAGTGGAGAAACCTGTCGATAGAGCAACAGCGGCTCTAATCGATGTAGAGAACTTCGTGGAAACTGTAGAGAACCTAGACGAGTGTACAAAGCCATAGAAACTCATGTAAACTACGTCAAAACGTTACTTACAAACGCTAGAGTAAACTACCTAGAGGTTCAAGGGTTAAGTGATGCGAAGATGAAGGCCAGCAGGATTGCGGAGGTATTTTTGAAGACAAGGCAAGCATACGTAACTATCTAGACCAGCAATTTCTGTACACTAAGGGTATTACCGACTCCAATGAAGAAGTGGTAAGCAGTTGAATAGAAAACAACGTCACATCCATATAGCTACTCTAGAGGCAAATAGCTTAAGGCGTGGCTATGTTTTTATAGCGAGCAAAAGCAGTTCAGCTTTCACATGAGTTTATATAGATTGATGCCATTGCCTCATCTTGTTTCCTCCTCACCCCCTCTTGGCCTGCATCTGGTTGGGGTATTTTGGGGAACCCCGGACCCCCACATCTTGAGTAGTATGCTAAAGAGGGTTAGACTCGCGGAAAACCTGTGCCAGAGTTTGCGTTGTGGAGTAGTGATGTAGCTAAATCGGTGTGCGACTTCCTAAGCACTTATGCAGAGGTGGGATCAGAGGAGTGCTCATCCACAGCGCCATTTCTAAGAGTATTTGACTACAGCGGGTGCATGAGTCGTGAGGCATGTAATGTTGTGCGCAACTTTATCTACAATGGGAGGTCGTATACTAGGGTCAGGAAAACTGCTGAGGGGTGTGTCCCCATCAGCGTGCCTGCATTGTGCAAACGCTAAGTGCCGAGCGTCACGCAAAAGAGGTGCTATAGCCAGGGGTGGCCTAGGCGAAGTGCTCATAGACATGGGGAAGTGCGATAAGTGCCTAGACCGCCTCTCCGCCTGCTCAGTAGGGGCAACTGGGATTAGCAGAGGAGATATAGTGAACTGCGACCTCTGCCTGCCACTTAGACAAGTAGTGCTATCACCGGCGTGCCTATCAATGTGCCCCTTCTAGAGCAGTAAAGCTTGTGAAGAGGTAGTGGTCATTCAAAACAACTTTATTGTGTTGAAATTCATTAAGACCTATTTTGCTGAGAACTGCTGAGCTTACTAAATTACACTGTTGTGCATAGTGAGGGTGATAGGGTGAGTAAGAGAGTATTAATAGTGTTTATTCTGCTGGGCTTAGTCTCTCTAACTGCTGATATTGTTTATGAGGGTGCTAGAAGTGTTGGTGGTGCTTATGTAAAGGAGCTTGAGGGCCCTCCAGTGGCATCAGCTATTGCTAGTGCTGGTGACCTTCTTGGGTATGGGCTTAGGTTTGCCTCTGCTGCAATAGCCTCTTACCTAGCTTCCTCAGCTACTTTCTGGGGCTTTACAGCACTTGGCTATGTAATTACAGCTACAGCAGTCCCTCTACTATCATGTGCGGGGAGCTGGCAGACTGCAACAATGCTATACCTAGCTGAGAGAGTTGGCAAGGGTTTGAGGACCCCTGTGAGAGACGTTATTCTAGCTGAGGTTTCTGAGGGTATTGGGAGGGGAAAGGGCTTTGGAATACACGAGCTAATGGATCAGCTAGGAGCTGTTGCAGGCCCCCTGCTAGTGGCGGCAATGATTAGTCTCTACGGCTTTAGGGCAGCGTTTCTAGCGCTGCTAGCACCAGGAGTAGCATCTATAGCACTGGTGATTGCGGCCTCTCTTCTATACCCACACCTTAAATCAGTTGAGCTCTCTAAGCCTATGATATCGTTTAGGGGGCTTGGCAGGGGCTTCTACATATTCATTTTAGCAACAGTTTTTCTCTCCCTAGGCTATGTCCACTGGATGAACATCTCATACTTCCTAAAGCACTGGAATGCTCTTGGAGACGCTGAGATAGCACTTGCATACACTGTTGCAATGCTTACAGACGCCATTGTTGCCGTGCCCATAGGAGCCCTATACGATAAGGTGAAGTTCAAGGCGCTGTACCTAGCCCCAGTAACAGCACTTTTAGCAGCCCTACCCTTTGTCTACACACCGAGTATAGCTAGCCTAGGGGGTGTGGCACTCCGAGTAGCTGTATACACTATGGCTGGGCTCTGGGGAATCACAATGGGGTGCTTTGAGACTATTGTGAGGGCTTCAATAGCTGATATACTGCCCCCTGAGAAGAGGGCTATTGGCTACGGAGTCCACGGGCTTGTGTACGGGGTTACCTGGGCCCTTGGAAGCTTTGCCTACGCCTATATATTGACTGCATCACAGCATATTGCAACAGTCTACGCAATTTCAACACTAACTTTATCAGCCATACTAATATCGAGAATTTAGCACTTAGCTAATTCAAATACCACCCTCTACAGCATATTCACGTTGCAAGACTTATACAAGCTCTCTAAAGGTTTAAATCAGCCCATAAATTGTGTTTTGAATACAACTCTCTAAGCGAGCTTTACATGGCTTTAAGCACTTCTACACCAGCTGGACATGTGCCACTAGTCGAGACGTCTTTAAAGCTGCACTGAATACGACGTGGGGCTACTCAACGCTTCTGACCTCCTCCCCGCCCTGAAGGGCGAGGGCTCCTGCCAGTGCGGGGAGGTTTGGGGCTACATCTCCCCGCGGTGGGGATTCAGCCCCGGGCGGGGTCTCCCGCCCATTACCCCTACCCCTCTCGGGGCTCGGAGCTATGAGTATGTTGTATGCTCCTACTAGGTCTGCGTTGAATACCTTGTTTAGCGTTGTGCACTTGAATAGCCCTCTCATAATTCTTTTCCCGCAGTTCTCGCCGTGTAGAGGGCACTTGGAGGAAGTGTGTGCTTCATTAACGTATATTACGGTTATCCCGTACTCCTCTGCTACTTCGCTAATCCTCCTCAGCAAGTACCCGTACGTCCAGACGTGCACGTTGTTGAAGTCCCCGTTCTCCTGCGCGATGTACTTAGGGTAGCCTACTTTGATTGCCGAGACGCCAGCGCTGTACAGCCACTCAACGACCTGCCTGACCTTGGAGTTAATGTAGCTCTTGACCTGCAGCCTCCACTTAGAGTACATGGCTCTAAGCTTCCTCGACGTCCTCAGCCCATACTTGTTTAGAGTAGACTGGTACTCTGCTATCCTCTTCCTCCAGTAGTGCGAGATTGCTTTCAGCGGTCTCCCATTAACCAGCTTCGTTAGACCGTTCTCTACATATATCGCCACGAGGTTGTTTATCCCGATATCTATCCCGGCTACTAGGCTTCCAATTGGGTGCTTTGGAACCTCTCCCCATTTTCCCCTAACAGCTTTTTCCGAGACCTCGAATGATATGTGTGCATACCACTTCCTCCTATCTGGATCATAGTGAATCTCCAGCCTCCCATACTCCCCCTTTAAGTGTATTAGCCCCTTGTACCCCAGCTCTATCCTACCAATCGCTCCCAAGCCCTTGAGGACTAGCTTGTCGCCCTCTATCTTGTACTGGTCCTTCCTCAGAACAGTCCACAGAACCCTCTTGCCTGATTTCTTCCTATATCCAGGCGGGTTAACCCTCGTTATGAGCGGGGGTAGCTTCCCTTCCTTCTTGAGCTTTAGTAAGCTGAAGAAGCTTCCCCACCCCTCATCGTTCTTGTTGAGAACTTGCTGTGCTGTAGCAGAACCTATCAGCACCTTGTACTTCTCGTAGAACAGCTTGTACGTCGCTTTCAAGTCCACTCTCTTGGTTTCAAAGAACATCCTCCTCCTAGCGTAGTTAACCTCGTTCCACAGCTTGGATGATAAGGTGCAGAGTACCTTTAGCTTGCTCTCGGCTTCTCTGTCGACTATCAGCTCCACTACGCTGGTTCTCCTCATTTCTCCCTCTCCCACTGCTCTTCAACATACCTCTTCACGATATCCGCTGTTACGTTGCCTACTGTCGCCACGAAGTAGCTCCTGCTCCACAGCTTGCCCCTGCTAGCCTTCGACTTCAGCTCGGGGAACCTCTGCAGCATCCTCCTAGCACTCTTGCCCTTCAAGTAGTTCACGATGTACGCGGGGGAGTGCCGTGGAGGGCATAGGGCGAAGACGTGGACGTGGTCTGGCATAACCTCTATAGCAATAGCCTCACAACCCAGCTCCAGCAATATCTCTCTCAAGACCTCTCTAGTGTACTCAGCAACCTCGCCAACAAGAATGTCCCTGCGATACTTGGGAATCCACACAAAGTGATAGCCACACCAGTACCTAGCGTGCCTAGTGCTACGAAGCCTCAACCACCCTAGAGATTCGCCCTCCACGGCACCCCCAGAATACACTAAAGGATACACACTTTATAAAGCTATCTCATCATCCCCGCCTTAAAAGGCGAGGCTTTCAGTTGTAA
>Ga0105158_1000224_pt1 | contig 25585 bp, 30 predicted proteins | sample LHCtaG_FD_81567 | JGI IMG/M metagenome (GOLD analysis project Ga0105158, IMG submission 81567) | Hot spring microbial communities from Little Hot Creek, USA to study Microbial Dark Matter (Phase II) - LHC4sed_matched | ecosystem: Environmental > Aquatic > Thermal springs > Hot (42-90C) >...
CTTAAGCTCCAATGGAACCTTGTTCCTCTCAAAAACACCCAAGCCCTCAACCAAAGACTTAATACTCAACATAAGAGAAACTCAAACTAGAAAACATATAAACCTTAAGTTGCCACGTCCCCCATACCTCACATATATTATTATGCATGCGAATGTTGCGATTGCTTGGAAGATTACGGCCAGCCCCTCATATTTTGCTACAGCCATTCTGAACATCTTAAGCCACGCGTTGAACCCCTCTATGATCGGCCTCATCACCTCATATCCCTCCTCATCGTATGGTATCTGCCTCCCCATATTCCCATGGTTTACAGGTATGTTTGCCTTGGCTCCCAGCCCATCCCCCACCTCACCTGTATGCTGAATCACCATAGATTCTTTCAGGCTTACGCCTCGCTTTACCGTATAGGTTGTTGAGCATCCTGGAGTCATGCGTATTCCCCGGGCTGATCGCTACGGCTGTTGGCTTTGAGCCTTCATCGACTACGGCATGTGCCTTCATCCCCCTCCTATGCTTGAATCCACCGCAGCCTGCCTTCCCCCCTTTAGCCTTCACAGTCGTGCCATCTGTCGCCACACTCCCTCATGGATGAGAGAAACTCCCATACCCCAGCCTCCTAAGCCCTCCCAAGCTTAGGTGGAAGAAAGGCTGAGATGGCGCCCCACTTAACATCAGCCAACTCGCGAAACCCATAGAACAAAATGAACGGCGGAAGAATTAAGTTAAGTCCGAATGATGTATTCGTTTATTATGGCTCCTCAGGTATTGTCTAGCAGTATCCTCCAGCTCCTCTATGCTTTTCAATAACAGAGAACTAAAAGCGTTAAATCATCCTTTAGAAAACATTTTAATAAAGAAAGATCTGGTAGTGGTTTTTATGGTGAATGAGATCCCATCATGGGAGTTTGAAGAGAGGGTTAGGAGAGTTCAAAGGGAATTAGACTCTAGGGGATTAGATGCCGTAGTTATTCATTCAAATGAGGCGGATTTCGCCAACGTAAGATACTTGTCCGATTTCTGGCCGGCTTTCGAGTCTGCTGGAGTTGTTGTTCCTAGAGATGGTGAGCCAATATTGCTGGTAGGCCCGGAAAGCGAGGCCTATGCGAAAGATAGGAGCAAAATAAGGAAGGTAATGAAGCTCATCGAGTATCGCGAGTCCGCTGAGCCGGAGTACCCGGGCATTAAGGTGCACGGCTTTAAAGATGTTTTTGAAGAAGCGTTGGGTGGGCGCAAGCCGGGAAAGATTGGTATTGTAGGCTACGCTATTATGCCGCTTCCCGTTTACGAGGGTTTAAGAAAAGCGTTGCCGGAAGCTGAAATAGTGAAGGCGGATGATATCTTGAGAAATATGAGGATGATAAAGAGCGAAAATGAGGTCATGCTGCTTAAAGAAGCATCAAGGGTCGCTGAGGTCGCTATAGAGAGGGTTTTAGAGAGGATAAAGCCTGGGATGACGGAGCTTCAGGTGGTTGGAATAGCTCAAGAGGCCATGTATGAAAATGGTGCCGAATATGAAGGTCATCCATTATATGTGTTTTCCGGCAGGAATACTAGGCACGCTATCTCAAGGCCGACGCATAAGAGGATTAAAGAGAAAGAGCTTATACAGCTGAATATAGGGGCAAGGGTGGCAGGCTATTCGTCCAGCATAGGGAGACCTGTATTTTTCGGAAATATGAGCGGGGAGCTGAGAAGCCTTGTGGAGGCGGGGCTTGAGCTCCACTGGGAGACGAAAGATCTCATAAGGGAGGGAGTAGCAGCAAATGAAGTTGTAAAGGCCTTCCTTAAATCTGCTGAAAAGAAGGGCGTTATTAAAAACGTCCTGTATGGTCCATGCCACGGTATAGGTTTAATGGAGGTGGAGCCGCCGTGGATGGAGCTGACGTCAGAATATCCTCTTAGAGAGAACATGGTTTTCCAAGTGGATACATTCCTCTACGCGGAAGAATATGGGCTTAGATGGGAAGACGCCATAAGAGTGACTAAGAGTGGAGTTGAAAGATTCTGCACCAGATGGGAGGAGATTCTAGAGCTCGCCTATTAATTTTCTGAAGGCAGAAAAATGAATAGCAGAATTATTGTTGTCTTTGGTTTCGACATGGAGACGGACATTGGAAGCTGGACTCCATATTACAGGGGGGTCTCAGAGGGTACGCCGAAAATACTAGAGCTATTGTCCAGGAAGAGGATAAAAGCCACATTCTTCTTCACAGGGGAGGCCGCCGAGAAACATCCAAGCATCGTTAGGAGGGTTGTTGAAGAGGGGCATGAAGTTGGTTGCCACTCTTTATACCACGAGACCGTTGGAGACGAGCTTTTCCCGATTCCCGGAGTCAAACCGCTACTTCCGGAAGAAGTGCCCTTTAGACTGAAGAAGGCTACGGAAATTGTTGAAAAGGCTCTCGGAGATAAAGTTGTCTCATTTAGAGCTCCCAGGCTTTGGGGGAGCACGGTTATGGTTCTGAGTTTAGAAGATTTAGGCTATAAGGCTGATGTTTCATACCCGCTCTACTTTTACGGAGAGCGTCTCACGCCATATCATCCCAGTAGAGACGATTGGACTAAAGAGGGCGATATGAAGATACTGGAGATACCGAACTTCGCTGACATGTCGATTGAGAGCAGAGATAAGTATGGCAGAGATAGGGATCAGTGGCCGAAATTTAGGACGGAGGGCGCTGAGAAGCTTATGATCCATGTGAGAAGTCACGTGAAGTATGTGGGGGATAAAGCGCTTCCAGCGGTTTTATGCTTCTACTTCCATCCATGGGAGTTTGTTGAAATGCCTAAGGGGCCGATCAGAGTCAGCCCTGAAGGCAGCGTCCTTCCAGATGAGTATTTGATTAAAAACTGCGGAGGCTACGCGCTGACGCAGCTTGAAAAATTAATCGATTGTTTGAAGTCTATGGGGGCTGTGTTCATGGAAGCTCGAGAGCTGGCGGAGGAGTGGGATTCGATAAAATCAGACTTGAGGAAATAATGGAGGTTATTTGGCTAGGACGCAAACTTAAACCGTTAATAACTCGCAATTTAATGCGGGGGACGCGCCTAAAGCCTACAAGTTAATGCTTAAGCATCCGGTTAAAAGGATGAGATTATGCAAGGTGCTGTTGTCAAAAATTTAAATTAAATATTGTCCGCTTCGCTCCAGTAGAAGATAATCCCGAGGTTAAACGGTTTACCTGCGCTAAGCATTTTGTATCCCTCAAGGGCATCAGTGTAATTGAGCCTGTGGGTGATTAATGGGTTGATTTGAATATATCTATTTTTAATGTAGTTTATAGTTTCTAACCAGTCTTCATCTCTGATTCCACAAGTAGTTCTCATCGTCAGTTCACGGATCTTAATTTGATCGAGATCAAGCGCGCAGCGCTCCAGATCAAAGTACTGAGATTGTAACAGTATGATCCCCTGATATTTCATATGTCGCACCATTCTGTTTGTTGTCTTAGCGTGCCCAGCTGTGTCATAAAGAACGTCAAAGCCTTCAGGCGCATATTTCCTAAGTTTCTCGTCGAGGTCCTCCTCATCTACGTTGAAAGCGTTGAAACCCAGTTTTTTTGCAAATTCGACCCGCTCTGGATCTTTTTCTAGCAGAACCGGTTTAGCTCCTTTCCTTAATGCAAGTTGAGCGGCGCAAATTCCTATGAATCCCGCTCCAATAACAAGTATCTTTTCCCCCTCCTTGACGTTGCAAAATCGAATCCCCCTTGTAGCAACGCTTGCAACAATTCCATAAGACAGCGCCTCAAGTTCAAATTGATCGGGTAATGATGAGGAGAGGAACCGATAGGCAGTCCAATCGTTTACTGATAAACCGATATGTGCACCCCACATTGGAACTATGTTACTATAACCGCCCTCGTAGCCTCCACCATAAACTATGTCGCCAACTTTAAAAGCCTTAACCTCTTCTCCGCACTTTTTGACGATGCCGATACGCTGGTAACCTGGAATGCAGGGAAATTTAGTGCCTAGATGTTTGCCAAATAAGATCCACCTCTCGGTGCCTGGGGAAATCGCGGTTACAAGAGTTTCGACGAGCATATCGCGAGGGCCCATTTCTCTCAGAGGTACTTCAATTATTTCAAATTTGTTCGCTTCTGGAAAGACCACTGCTTTAGTTTTCACTCCACAATCCCCCATGTTATCTTATCGTTCTTCTCTAACATCGATAATTATTTTTGCGAGAGCTTTCTTCCCTCCGATTCTGTCTATGGCTTCTGATATTCTGGATAACGGTAGGCTCTCCGAGTAAAACAGTTTTGGATTGATCCTTCCATCCAAGATTAAACTAACTATTTCATTATGTGCACCCGGTTCATCAGTTTTTATCCTCATAATACGTGAATCGTTAGGTGCTGGTCCTGTTGGCGGAACCTTCGGGGTGCCATATGCTGCTGCCTTTCCGCTCGGCTTTACTACATTTAACGATGCGTTAAGAGTTGACTGGTCTCCTGTGCAGTCAATGAGAAAATCAACGCCTTCAGGACCTATAATATTTTTTACTTCATTTACAAAGTCTATGCCATGGCTATTAATTGTATAATTCGCGCCTATAATGCGCGCTAAATTAAGCCTTTCGCCTCGATGTCCAACAATAATTATAGGGTTTGCACCGTGAATTTTAGCGCATTGCACAAATGCTAGGCCGACGGGCCCATCACCTATTATTAATACGCTTGAGTTAAATGATATGCCTAAAGCGTCAACCCAACTCATAGTCTCTCGCAAGGTTATTATCATAACAGCGTCCGCCGGACTTATACTAGATGGAACCTTTTGATGTAGGAAAGCATAAGGATTGATTGATGACTTGTTAGCTCCATCGTCGATCATAGCTTTAACGTCTGTTACTAAACCGTACTCTGCGAAACCACCCCAGCCGGAATAGTAGCCGTCTAGCTTCTCACCCGGGTAAACAGCCGTTGGCCTGAGGACAAGCTCGCCGACTTCAAAATTTTTAACTTTAGACCCTAAAGATATGATGCGACCAACGCTTTCATGTCCAAGAATGCACGGATAATCCATCTTCCATGGAAGATTTCCATGAACGATGCGGTAATCCGTACTATTACATGTTGCACCACACGTTATCTCGACTAAAGCCTGATACTTGTTAGGTTTCGGAGACGGAACGTCCCTATAAGCAACTTCCCCGATCTTCTCTACAACGGCAGCTTGCATGGAAAATTCCCGAAGAAAGTAGTGGGATTCTTATTAATATGTTTTTTCGCGGGTTGGCGCTATTGCTATAGGCTTATTGCAGGTATGAAGGATCTTAAATCATTCTCTCCACAGTTTCCCACTAGCCTTTGAAAACAAATCTGAGTGTTTTATAGATAAGTAAGCATAAAATTGGCTATTTTCGCGCAATAAGAATATTGCGGAAAACCTTTAGCGTAAAATATTTCCCGTAATGCTCCAGCTTTACCCTCTAGATCTAGAGGCCGGGGAACTCCACTTTAGATGCCAAAGTGATTTAAGGACAAGTGTGCTGGTCACGATCCACGAATTTTCCTTCAAGGCATCCCCCCGTGAACGCAAACATGGGTTATAGGCAGCTCATTAAGAAAATAAGCCTTAAACATGAAAAGAGCTAAAAACGCAAACAGCCAGTTAATAAGTTAACTGGCTATTAACTGGTCTAGACCTCATCCCCCTTTCGGGGCTCATTGTCTCGCCCCCTCAGTCCATGGACAATAACGAATTTTTGGGCACTTCCTCAAAATATTATTTTGAAAAATGCGTCGCCCTCTAATAATGATTAGAAGATTTTAGCGAAAAAATTTTAAGTGGCGAGAAAGATCTCATAAGGGGAGGCAGCTCTCTTAGTGAAAAATATGAGCGTAAATATTAGGAGGATTTTGATAGAGGCTCTTAAGCCTCGGGAGACTCTTCTTGTAGAATTAGCTCAGGTAATTTGTTCAGTAAATGGTGCTGAAGAATGTGATATTATAGTTACTGATGTTGATGTAAAAACTGAGACGATAAAAATCACTGTAAAGGGCCCGAGCATCAAGTATGATGACGTCTCAAATGTTTTACGGGAATATGGAGTCTCAATTAAAGGTATAGACGAGGTCAGCGTGGCAAAAACGAAACAATCCTCCCTCTAATCTCTCCGCTATTTCTTTAAACTAGAGAGTTTAAGAGGAGCCCGATGGTAAAGGCGAGTAATCCAAAACAAACCATTCTTAACCCCCTCCTCCACGGGCTTTTTCTTCCAAGTCTGCCCATGTAGGCTCCTGCACTAAATAATATGCCTAAGGCTAATATAACTGAAACCCATGGAGCCAAGTTAGCCTCCAAAATGCCTGAGGCAGCAAATATAAAGGGTAACATCGCCACTGCACATGAGAAGAGAGGCGTTAGAAAAACAATTAGCGCCGCCAAAGCCGTAGTCGCCCTCTCCCTTCTCTCAATCCTCGTGCCTTTTAAATCCATAAATAATGCTCTTTCTAACTCGATAATTCTTCTTTCACTTTCTAAACTTTCAGCTTCATATACACTAATCCCGGCTGAAATGCCGAGGGCGAGGCTGCTCGTTGCCATAGTAATCATTATAACTTTTAGATTAACATTAGCGGTGAAGGCTGCGCCAACAACTATTCCGAGTAGCGTGAAAGTCGAATCAAATATTGTATTAGTAAGGAATCTGCGAATAATGGGGCCTAAATCCTCGCTTTCAAATACCCTTCTTAGAGTGCGCATTTTTCTTCATCCTTAAACCCCTAATTATCTAAATTACCCTATAACCTAAAGCAGGCACATAACCGCTAAGGAAATATTTAAGTTAAGTCCAAGTATTTATGCCCCTTATTATACTCGGGAATGGTAGTTTAATTGAAACGCTCTTTAATAAGATTTTTGTTGCTTCCCCATTTTTCTTTTGATGGGGAAGAGTTTATGTACTGGGGAGAAGCCGCATTGCGGCATCACCTTTTTGCCGGTTTTCATTTGAGCGTAGCGCGCTAAGTTTACGTCGGGCCCAAAGAGGACAGCCTCAGACTCCACTTCATTCACGACTTCAGCGGCGTTAGCCGAAGTGCATACGGCGTCACGGTGCGCCTTAGCCTCCGCTTATGTTTAAAAAACCTTGCCAACAGCATTCTTATTTAAGAGCAAATAGTTTTCTGCTGTTTGGGGAGACCCTGGCGGCGCTTCCTAAAATACTGGGTTTTCTACTCTCCCCTTATCACTCTCTGTATGGCTCCAGCCCTTAATGCGTGATCAGCCAGCACGAATGCCAGGCATGCCTCTACGACTGGAACGGCTCTTGGAGCAATGCATGGATCGTGTCTTCCAGCAACTTCTATCTCCTCCTCACTCATAGTCTCTAGGTTCACGGTTCTTTGTCTCTTCGATATTGATGGCGTCGGCTTAAAGGCGACTCTAACCTTTATCGGCATTCCATTCGATATTCCGCCGATTATTCCCCCAGCATTATTGGTTAAGGTGACTATCTTCCCATCCCTGACAGCGTATTGATCGTTCGCCTCCGAGCCCCTCATAGACGCCGCCCTAAAGCCGGCTCCAAACTCGACGCCCTTAACCGCTGGGATATTGAACAGCGCCTTCGCTATGTCGGCGTCAAGCGAATCAAATATTGGCTCACCGAACCCGGCTGGGACGTTAAGGGCTATGCCTTCAACAACCCCACCTACGCTATCGCCTTCGCGGGAAGCCCTTAAAACCTCATCAATCATTTTGGCAGCTATCTCCGGGACAGCGCATCTGGCGGGGTTCGAATAGACGTTTCTCCTTATCTCCTCGTAGGGGACCTCTCCGTCAACCTTAACGTTGCCAATCTGAACAGTGTGGGCCAGAACCTCGATGCCTACCAGGCCTATGAGTTTCTTTGCAACTGCGCCCGCCATAACATAAGCTGCAGTTATCCTCCCACTAAACCTTCCGCCCCCCCTCGGATCACTATACCCACCATACTTTATCCTCGCAGTGTAATCGGCATGTCCGGGTCTAGGCTTAACCATAGCGGCCTCGTAGGGCTTTGAGTCCACGTCGACGTTCCTTACAATCATGCATATGGGTGCTCCGGTAGTGTAGCCTCTGTAAACGCCGGAGACGATCTCGACTCTATCCTCCTCCCTCCTAGATGTGCTGATCTCCGTTAGGCCGGGTCTCCTCTTATTTAGCTCAGCTTGTATGTCTGCCTCCGATAGCTGCAGCCCAGCTGGGCATCCATCTAGGACGGCGCCTATATAGGATCCGTGGCTCTCGCCGAAGCATGTGAAGACTAGAGCCCTACCTATAGAGTTACCGCTCAATAACCTCCGCTCCCAGCAGGCATAGGTCCCTGATAAAGTTGGGGTAGGACTTATTTATACACTCAACGTCATGAATAATCGTTTCCCCACGTGCTTTAAGCGCGGCTACAGCGCAGGCCATCGCTATCCTATGATCTCCATGCGGTTTTATCTCTGCCCCACGGAGGCTTCCGCCGCCTTGAATGATCAGCTTATCCTCCATAAACCCTACTGAGGCGCCCATCTTCGATAGCTCGCTTGTTAAAGCCTCAATTCTATCAGACTCCTTAAACCTCAGCCTCCCAACGCCGCGAATAACTGAAACCCCCCTGGAGAAGCATGCGAGGACTGCGCAGACGGGGACTAGGTCTGGGCTATCTCTCATATCGAGGTTTATTGGCTCTAAATGTTCCACCGCGCCTTTAACCTCAACGTAATCCCAGCCGAGATCGACGTCTGCCCCCATCCCCCTTAGGACGTCAACTATTATGCGGTCTCCCTGCAGGCTATCCCTCATAAGGCCCTCAACCCTTATGTGAGAGTTTGTTATTGTGGCTGCGGCGAGCAGAAAGGCTGCTGAGGAGTAATCGCCCTCAATAATATGATTACATGGCTTATATTCTTGCCTGCAGGGTATATGGAATAAACCTCCGTTGAAGTCTACTCTGACGCAGTGCCTCCTAAGAGTGTCCAGGGTGATTTCCACGTAGGGCTTAGATTCCAAATGCGTTGATAAAACTATCTCTGTGTCGCCCTCAGCCATCGGTGTTGCGAAGAGTAAGCCCGTTATAAACTGCGAGCTTACATCGCCTCTTAATGCAGTTTTCCCACCCCTTATGCCGCCGCCGAAGACAACTATCGGCGGCCTTCCATCCATCCTAGTTGAGTAGCACTTAACCCCAAGTTGATTTAAGGCTTCGAGGAGTGGAGCCATAGGCCTCCTCCTAAGGCTCTCGCCGCCGGTTAATACAGATATTCCATCGGCTAAGGCGCATATTGGCGTGATAAACCTTATTGTTGACCCGGAATCCCCGCAATCTATGACGTCTGGGGGCGTCTCCGGCTTAGGCGATCCCTTAACCCTAATTAAGTCTTGTCCATGCGCGCTTATACCGGCTCCGAGCATCCGGCAGGCTCTTATGGTTGCAGATATGTCGTCGCAGAAGAGCGGATTACGGATGTCTGACTCTCCGCTTGATAACGATGAGGCTATTATAGCTCGGTGGGTATGAGCCTTTGACGGTGGAGCCTTAACCGAGCCGTGGAGAAGGGCGCCGCCTCTAATAATTAGCTCAGCCATCTATGTACCCCCCACGGCTATAATGGATGAGCCTTCTCCCGATTAATTGATGCCTCAATCAAGCTGCCGCCATATTTCCTCCATGCGCTGCGTACGTCGCTAACTCTGTCTTTTGGAACGACGGCTGCAATTGCCGGGCCCTTACCCGATAAGCCTGCGGCTACGGCCCCAGCTGCCAAAGCATCTATTGCAATGTTCGGGTCATATCCTAGGACGGCTGAGTAAATTAGTCCGTTGAGGGTCATTGCGCGCCAGTAGTCTCCGGATAAGGCTATTTTATGGATTGCCTCAACTTCCCGGGCGACAACCTTCATTCTATTAACGTCTGACTTCACAGTATACATTTTTACAGGCGGCACGTAGATGAGTACGATGTAATCCCCCTCGGGCTGAAATCTCCTCAATATTTTCCTCTCATAGTTGTCCGTTACCAATATGTTTCCGAAGTACGATGCGCATGCGTCGTCAAATGCTCCGGTCACCGTTACGCCGGCCTCAATAGATGCGTCGACTCCGAGGTTTATGGCTGTTAAGTCGTCAACGTCCTCGCCTAGGGCTGAGACCGTTGCTAGAGTTATGGCGTTTGCTGCGGCGCTGCTGCTCTTTAATCCCCGGGCAACTGGAATATTAGACGTCGTCTCAACATATGCGCCATAATGGCCTTCAAGGTTAAAGTGCTTTAAAACCCGCTTAACGGTCTTCTCAATTAGAATTGTCTCCTCATTTGGGTCGGATAGGATTTTCCCCTCAACTCTACTGGGCTCATCTGTGAGCTTGACGGATGCTTCGGTTTTCAGGTTTATACCCAGCGCTGCACCCAGCCCACAAGATATGGCGTTAACGATCGTTACTGCCCCATATGCTACTGCCCGCCCAATTAAGGCCATGGGGTTACATGCCTCCAGTATGCCTATACTTTTTTCCCTTGATCTCTCTTATGGCAGCTCTCCTCATAACCTCTACTGGAGCCTTAGCTCCAGTCCATATCTCGAAGGATGCTGCGCCCTGATATACCAGCATCGACAGCCCGTCCACGGTTTTTGCGCCGGCAGCCTTAGCCTCCCTAAGCAGCCTTGTCTCGATTGGATCATACACTATATCGAAGACGGTTAGTTTCCCATGTAGGAGCCTCCGCCTAACCGGCGTCTCATTCTCTTTTGGCCTCATACCTATAGATGTCGCATTTATCAATACATCTGCATCCTTAATCTCCGCTTCCAGGCTCTCCTCCGATAACCTATCCGCCCTAACATTTACTCCGGAGCCGAATGCCTCAGATATATCCTTCGCTAGGGCAAGAGCCTTTTCAACGGTTCTGTTGAGTATAATTAGTTCCCTAGCGTGCTCCGCAAGCGTGAAGGATATTGATCTTGAGGCTCCGCCAGCCCCCAAGACAATGATTTTTCTGCCCTTTGGATCAGCTCCAGCATGCCTTAAGGCCTCCAACGCGCCAACTCCATCAGTTGTATATCCAATTAGTATACCGCCGCTATTTAAGACTGTGTTCACGGAACCTATGTTCCTGACGGCCTCGTCTAGTTCGTCCAGGTACCGTATTATGCTTATTTTATGCGGCATAGTTACATTTAATCCATGGACGCCGAGTCCCCTGACGCCTGCGATTGCATCTTGAAGGCGGTTCGGCTGAACGTCGAATGCCACGTAGATGTAGTCTAAGCCCAGGTGTTGGAAGGCAGCGTTATGTATTGTTGGGCTTAGGGAGTGCTCGATTGGATAACCTATTAGGGCGCAGACCCTGGTTTTAGCGGTCACCCTCATTATCTAGCTTCATCCTCCTATAAATCTCTCTTATCTCATTTATCGTTATCTGCCCGGGGGCGGTTTCAAGACCCTTACTGAGCGATGCATAGGTGAAAGCGGCGCCGAAGACCGGCGAGAGAATCCTCGAGAGTAAACCCTTCTCACCCATGGCGAAGCAGACTAAATCAACCTTCCTGCTCACCTCATATGTGAATACTAGGGCTCTAATGCTGTCCATAACGTCGTTGGCCATTGTGACAACCTTGCATATGTCGGCTCCTGCGCCGATCTGCTCTGACACTATTCTCTCTAAGTCGCTTATTTGGGGCGTATGGCTGAAGTCGTGGTGGGATATCACTATCTTGGCGCCGTGGGCCCTGACGCCGTCGACGACTCTGCGAATGTTGGCTACGCAAAGCTCTACATCCACATATTCGAATCCTGCCTCCGCAGCCTTTATAAGAGTTTTAATTCTCTCCCCCTCGCTTAAGGCGCATCTTCCACCTTGGCTGGGATGTCTATTTGTCGCTATCAGCGGGGTTGAACATTGGCTAACTATGTTCCTTAGGGAGTTTAATTGATTAACGATCTCTCGACCCATATAGTCTAGGCGTATCTCAATTAGATCGGCTCCCTCCTCCTCAGCTTCGCTGATCATGTTAGGCAGCGTATTGAAATCCGCTGCCGGTATAGGTACACAGATTTTTATGCCCACATACATCACTCATTGGCAGGCATATGTCTTTTAAGGAGAGGTTTACAAAAGGGATTTTATCATGATTAGAAGATATTGTTTTTGGTGCTGATTATGGGGGCGTTTGAAACGTTAATTCTCAATGATGAGGAAGTTAAGAGTCTGCTCTCGATGAGGGATGTAATAGATGTAGTTGAAGTCGCTTTTAGGGAGAAGGGGCTCGGCCGAGTTCAGATGCCGCCTAAAGTCTACCTGTTCTTTAACAAATATGGTGGCGATTTAAGGGCGATGCCATCATATTTAGAGGAGATTGATGTGTCGGCAGTTAAAGTTGTGAACGTGCATCCTGAAAATAGGGGGAGATATAATTTGCCGACTGTTATGGCTACAGTAATCCTTATAGATCCCAAAAGCGGTTTTCCCTTGGCAATTATGAGTGGGACGGCGATCACGGATATGCGGACTGGCGCAGCTGGCGGGATAGCGGCAAAGTATCTTGCCAGAAGAAACCCGAAGATTTTGGGTTTAATTGGAGCTGGAGCTCAGGCTAGAACCCAGCTTACGGCGCTCCTGGAAGTTTTCCGCTCCCTCGATGAAGTTAGGGTTTGGAGTAGAAGTAAAGATAGGAGAGAGGAGTTTATAGAGGAGATGAACGTAAAATATGGGGGTCTCGTCAAAATGCTCTCTGCTGGAAGCGCCGAGGAAGCCGTTAGAGGGGCGGATATAGTTGCCACGGCGACGCCCTCTAAAACCCCGCTGGTTATGGATGACTGGGTTTCTCCTGGGACCCATTTCAACTGTATTGGAGCCGACGCTCCTGGAAAGGAGGAGCTTGATCCAAGAATTCTAAAGAGGGCTAAGATAGTTGTTGACGACTGGGAGCAGGCTGCGCATAGCGGCGAAATAAATGTGCCGTTAAGCAAGGGGGTTATCTCGGAGGAGGATATATGGGCTGAGCTGAGCGAAATAATTGCTGGGAAAAAGGCTGGGAGAACCGGCGATGATGAAATTACGGTTTTTGTTTCTACCGGCCTCGCTATACAGGATGCTGTGACAGCAAGCCTCGTCTATAGAAGGGCTTTAGAGAGGGGCGTCGGGGTGAAGACTAGAATCGTGTTTTAAAGAGCCTCGGCGAAAAGTATAGATTGGTCAGTTATCACTAATCTCCTAGAGTTTATTTTGCGCCGTGGGCTGACGCAAATGGTGGCTAAGTGTAAAAGGTGCGGTGTAAGCAACTCTGAGATTTACTTGGCTCACTCAAATCTAAGCCTATGCCCAGATTGCTTTATGCTTCTGACGGAGAGGAAGGTTAAGCACGCTATTGAAACCTATAGAATGCTCTCTAAAGATGATAGGCTTGGAGTAGCGGTTTCGGGTGGAAAGGATAGCTCGAGCCTAGCGTATATGCTTAACAATCTATTCAGAAAGGTGGATATGACGCTGATATATATCGACTTGGGGGCCCCCGAATACTCTAAGCATTGCCTGGAAAAGGTTAAGTTGCTTTCTAAGATGCTTGAGAGGGAGCTCGTCGTATATAGCCTAGAGGAGGAGCTGGGTTTAACGATTGGGGATTTTAAGGGCACAGTCTATGGCGGGAAGATTTGCTCGGCCTGCGGGGCTATAAAACGCTACTTATTTAATAAGATAGCGTATGACTTGGGGTTGACTAAGATTGCAACTGGGCATAACCTTGACGATACCGTTGAGGCAATATTCAACTTCTACATCGAGGGCAATGTTAAGTCGCTTGTTAGACTTAAGCCCTATCTTCCAAAGACTCATCCAAAGATTGTTCCAAAAATAAAGCCTCTTATAGGCTTAACAGACATGGAGTGCCAGCTATATGCGGAGTATAGGGGGCTTCCGGTGAGGGCTCTTGAGTGCCAGTTTTCTAGGGGCTCAAGGTCAGCTAGGAGGAAGGAGTTACTCAACATTATAACCGAGAGAATTCCGAACTTCAAGCATACCTTCATAAACTCCCACTTTAAGAGGCTCCTGCCAATCCTAGAGTCTGCCGCCAGGGAGCAGGGGGAGACCGCGATATATGACTGTCCAGTCTGCGGCATGCCGACGTCCATTGAGGGTGCGCCATGCCACTTCTGCAAAATAATCGGCATGGTGAAGAATAAGCCCTTTACGGCGCCGGTTTTCTCGCCTTATGTAAAGCGAAGTCTGCATTGAAGTCTCGGGGAGAAGTCTGGGGGTCTAATCTTTCAACTCTCCTTATTCTTTGCGGCGCGTATTTCTATCTTCCATCTCGCTTAGCCTATTGTGGAAGCATGTTTCTTCTCCCAGATGGCATGCTGGTCCCTTTGGCTTAACAATATATAGTATTGCATCTCTATCGCAGTCGACGAGTATATCTACGACTTCTTGAACGTTTCCCGACGTCTCGCCCTTCATCATAACCCTTCCATGCGACCGCCTATAATAGTGTGCATACCCTGTTTCAATAGTCTTCTCCACCGCCTCTTTATTCACGTAGGCTAACGTTAAAACCCTCCCGGAGCCATACTCTTGGACAACAGCTGGAATTATGCCTCCGCCCTTCTCAAAGTCGAGTTCGTTTAAGCTGACCTTTTTAAGGGGCTTCATAACCTAACCGGCACACCTCTTTCATGTAGATGCCTCTTCTCGGCTGATGCAGCTATATCTGGGGAGACCGGCTCCGTCGCCGCAACAGCGCCCAGCCGGTTCAGCTGAGTCGCCCTCAAGCCAAAGAAGTTTACTTCCTCTACAACTCCGCCTTGGTCTACATCTAGGCATAGTTTTCTACGCTTTGCCAAGGTCGCCGCCAACCACTCACAGCTATTATTTCACTCCAGAAGCGGCTTTTAAGGCTTCTCTAAGGCTGAAGCATCCGTCATATAGGGCTCTGCCAACGATGACTCCGTAAACCCCGAGATCCCTCAGGACATCTATGTCGTCTAGGCTTCTAACTCCGCCGGAAGCCATTATGTTGGCGCCTAAATCCAGGATCTTAGATAGGTTGTCGATATCTGGGCCGGCTAATGACCCGTCGCGTCGAATAGACGTCACCAGAAAGAACCTGACGCCCATGTCTATAAACGATTTAGCCGCGTCCCTGAGGGTTAGGGGCGTCGGCTCCCTCCAACCCCAAATCATGACTCTTCCATCCAAGTGGTCTAGGGCGACAGCCACCCTAGAATACCCCAGCTCCTCTAGGAGAACTTTAAAGGTTTTTGGGTCGTTGAATGCTAGGGAGCCTACGACGATCCTGGAGGCTCCGGCATATATCAGCTGGCGCGCCTTCTCGGCGCTCCTCACTCCGCCTCCAACCTGCACTGGAACATTTAACGCGTGGATTATTTCGCCTATAACCCTAATGTTCTCCCCGCTTCCTAGGGCGGCGTTTAAGTCCACAACGTGTATCAGCGGCGCCCCCTCAGCCTCCCACCTCCTGGCGACGGCTACTGGGTCGCCGAGCTGATCGTAGCTTCGCACATGTCTTGGGTCGCCTCTAAGCAGCCTAACAACTCTGCCGTCTAAGAGGTCTACTGATGGAATAACAAGCATGGCGTATCCCAGGGGCCTATCGCTTAGCAATCTCCACAAAATTCTCTATTACCCGCTTACCAGGATTACCTGATTTCTCAGGGTGGAATTGAACTCCGAAAATATTCCTGTAGGCCACCGCCGATGGCATTTTAACACCATACTCTGTTTCAGCGGCCACAATGCCTCTGTCCACTGGCAACGCATAGTATGTGTGGGCAAAGTAGAAGTAGTCGCATCCGCCTATTCCATCAAGTATCTTAGATGACCGAATAATGTTAAGGTTATTCCATCCCATATGTGGGGCTCTAACATTCTTAGGCAGCCTAATAACCCTGCCGGAGAATACGCCTAGCCCAGAGCCAGGGCTTTCATCGCTCTCCTCGAAGAGGAGCTGCATGCCTAGGCATATTCCGAGGACTGGCTTATGGCTGCCAATTATGTCTAGCAGGGCCTCTCTGACCCGCTGTATGTTCTCGGCGCCGGTTTTAAAGTTGCCTACGCCGGGTAAAACTACGGCGTCCGACCCATCAAGCTCCCCGGGCGCTGAGCAGATATTTACGGTGCACCCGGCCCTCTCGAAGGATCTTTTTACGCTGTAAAGGTTTCCGACACCGTAGTTTAATACTGCAATCCTCATTTATAGGACACCTTTAGAGCTTGGGACGCCGACCCTCTCGGCGTCTATTGATAGGGCTTGCCTCAGCGACAAGGCTAGAGCCTTGAACGCCGCCTCAACTTTATGGTGGTCGTTAAAGCCATATTGAACCCAAACATGTATATTAGCCTTCAAGGAGTTGGCGAGAGTTTCAAGGAAATGGTATATGTCCTCGCGCCGCATATCTTCAACGCGGCTTCCCTCCAACTTAAGGTCTATTTTAAAGTACGGCCTATTAGATAAGTCTATCGCTGCAAATGCAAGCGAGCAGTCCATTGGGACGATTGCGTAGCCAAACCTTCTAATTCCAGCTGCGTCGCCGAGGGCTTTCCTAATGGCTTCACCCAGGCATATGGCTACATCCTCAATAACGTGGTGGCTTAGGTCGCCCCTGGCCTCGACGTTTAGGTCGATTAGGCTGTGGGCTGCCAGAGACCTAAGCATGTGGTCTAGGAATGATATGCCTGTGCTGACGCTGGCCGAGCCTACCCCGTTGATCTTAACTTTAACATTGACCTCGGTCTCAGATGTCTTTCTAAAATATTCAGCCTCCCTCATTCCCGCCTCCCCCTAAAGACTTCAAGTATCATAGGTATATCGTTAACGGATGGCATAATAATGTCGCAGCCAAATTTAAGGAATTCCTTTAAGGCTTTATCCCTCACAGCGGTATGCCAGTATACGCCGGCGGAGATGAACCTTGAATCAAGCCTATTCGCCCTCTCAACAGCCATAGCGTCCTCCATTGAGTCGCCGACGAATAGGGCGCGTCTAAATGGCTCCAGGCTCCAGGCAGATCTGAAGAGCGAGAGCGGATTAGGCTTTTTAAAACTAACCCTTAAACCCCTCTTAGAGTACTCGTTCTCAGCGGCTTCAATATCGTCTAGGAAGACCTGGGCCTTCGGATTAAACATGTCCAGAATGTTGCGGAGAACATATTTCGCCGACATGAACCTGCTTCCAGACGCTATGCCGAATCTAGGTCCGCCGATCATCGAGGATAGGCGATTAAGGGTTTCAACGCTAATTATCGGCTTGCCGCGCTCTATCATCCCAGAGCCGGCGTAAAACCTCGGCTTCACATTATATATCTCCTCGAATAGCTTCGGCCCGCAGAATATCTCTTCGAAGAAGGTTGCAATAATATCCCCGCCGACGACCCCGGATCCGCGGATGAAGGCTTTCAGAAGCCCATATATGTCCTCCGGAATCCTTCCAGATGAGAGCAACGCCCTATCGACAGACGCCTCACCGATCTCGTCAAGCGTATCCGTGAAGGCTTTAAGCTCAGCCGCTAAATCTGGAAGTTTCACTTCGACTCCGCCGGCATTCAGACGCATTCTTTCACTCATCTTTAGAGCTCGTTTAAAGGCGTCTCTCTCAGATATAAGCTCTCCAGCCTCCTCGGCAATCTTCGTAAGGAGATTTTTAGGCAGCTCTGAGAGCAGAAACATGAGGGCTCCGTAAACTATATCCCAGTCGTTGTTGAAGCCCCCGCTCCTCCTAAAGAGGAATATTATCTCATCGGAGATAACTTCCTCCGAGATCCTCTGGCCTGTGAGCATCCCATATAGATGCGCAGTGGTCTTCGAGATAGCTCTGTCATAAGATTCCCTTATATCTATAAGTACGCCGTCGCAGTCAAATATAACAGCGTCGACGGCTCTAATGTCATCCAGCCTACTCTCTTTAACGTAGGCTGCTCCGAGGTTCAGGTTCAACTCTATGTATCCGCTAGGCATATCCGCCCACAACCCCCCTAAGCTCGTCAACGAAGCGCTCCATTATATGGCTTGGAGCCACCGTAACCCTTAGGCAATTATTAAACTTTAATACCCTGCCGATCTCCCTCACAATAATCCCCCTATTTAGCAGGCTCCTATAAACTAGGCTTGAATCCATATTTACCTGGAATAGGACGAAGTTTGTCTCGGATGGGAAAGCCCTGACACCCCTTATCCCGTTGAGGGCATTAATCAACTTGGATCTCTCCGCTTTGAGGGCGTCAATCATCCTCTTCACATCCTCTATTTTATTCAGCATCTTGACTGCGGCCTTTAGCGCGGTCACAGTTGCGGAGTATGGCATCTGAAACTTGTCGCCGATCGCCTTAGCCAGCCTCCCATTCATCACAGCGTAGCCGAGCCTCAACCCAGCTAAGCCGAAAACCTTAGAGAAAGTCCTGAAGACTATGAGGTTCTCAAGTTCACATGCCCTATTTACCAGGGTGGCTCCGGCGAAGTCTGCATATGCCTCGTCGACTGCTACAATGCCCTCAAAGTCCTCAGACAGCTTCAATATGTCTTCGCTTTTAATTTGATTAGCCGTTGGATTATTTGGCGAGCAGATGAAGACCACCTTAGTCTTCGGGGTTATTGAGGAGAGCATTGCTTCGACGTTTAATGAGAAGTCTTCTTTCAGGGGCACGCTTCTATAATCTGCCCCTTGAATTCTAACGCACCGCTCATAGATCACAAATGTCGGCTCAATCGAGAGCGCTTCATCTCCTTCTTTAAGGAATATCCTTGAGACTAAGTCTATCAGCTGGTCGCTTCCAGCCCCAACCACAATATTCCCCGGGGAGACATTGCAGTATCCGCCTATAGCCTCCTTAAGCTGCCTAAACTCGTCTCTGGGATATATTCTGGGGTCAGCCTCCTCTACAACTTGCCTCAAAACATCTCGGATAAACTCTAAGGGCACGAAGAAGTTCTCGTTTGAGTTCAGCTTAAGTATCTCTTGGATTCCACGCCCAATCTTTGAAGCCAACCCCTCTATGGTTTCTCCTACATCATATGGGCTTAAGATCTGCGACCTAGCTATAACGTCTTCAACTATCTTTTTGCCCAATCTTAACCCTCTCACCTATAGCTGAGGCATGCCTCAGCAATCCCTCGCTTTCAGCTAATATTCTAGCGTTGGTGGAGAGATCCATTAAGGCCTTCGGCGTGCACTCAACTATATTAGCGAACCTAATAAAGTTTAAAGATGACAGGGGCTGGTAGACGCGGCTATAGCCCCCAGTTGGAATAATGTGGTTTGTTCCGAGGCAATAGTCGCTTAAGGCAACGGGCGTTGAGCCGCCGATTAAAATTAGCCCTGCTGAATGAATCCTCCTAGATACTTCATAGGCGTTATCGGTGACGACCTCGAGGTGTTCAGGGGCAAACTCATTAATGAATTCCAGCGCCTCATCTAGGCTCTCAGCCACTAATATTAATATGTCTCCATTAATGGCCCCGGCTAAACGCGCGGCCTCCCTAAGCGCTAGCTCAGCTATTCTTGGAGAAAGGGCTACTAAAATAGCCACGGCGTCGGGTCCATGCTCCATCTGGGATATTAGGTCAAGCGCGATGTAATATGGGTTGGCTGAGTCATCCGCCAACACCATTATCTCGCTTGGACCAGCCGGATGGTCTATTGGGACGTCGCGTGAAACAATCATTTTTGCAGCCGTAACATACCTATTCCCCGGCCCAACAATCTTCTCCACCGGGTCAATCGTCTCCGTTCCATAGGCTAGCGCAGCTACCGCTTGGGCCCCACCAACCCTATAAACCTCATCTACGCCGCATATGTCTGCGGCTACGAGTATCAGTGGATGTATTTCTCCGCCTCTCGAGGGCGGGGAGCAGACTGCAACTCTAGTTACGCCTGCGACTTTAGCCGGGGCGGCTGCCATAATCAGCGTGCTTGGGTAGGGGAATCTTCCGCCGGGAACATAGCATCCAACGCTTTTAATTGGCCTCGGCTCTCTATGAACCTTAACTCCCAGCTCATCTTCATAATCGAGGACCAGGCTTGATAGAATTCTCCCCTCAAGGTCTTCGATCCTCCTCTTAGCGGCTTTTATAGCTGAAATCTGCTCGCCGCTGACTTTGCTGTAAGCCTCCTCTATATCCCTTCTTTTCACCCTTAGGTCTTCGGCGCTAATCTTAACGCCGTCAAACTTTTCAGTCAGCTCCACCAGCGCCCTATCTCCGCGCACCTTAACGTCCATAATTATCTCTTCCACATGCTTCAGTAGCTCCTGATCTAGCCCCCTCCTTCTAGGCCACCTGTCCCTCAGCAGCCCCTCACGTGCATCGCCGAGCTTCATGACCCTCTCTGGCAAAACGTTAGATTCCCCCATATTTTTCGCTTGAATTTATCTCCTCTAGCGGCAGAACCTGCCTAGGTTCATAGACTACTAAGCCCTGCGCCAGTCTCCTCAATACTGGAAGCACCTCTAGGAATTGATCCCTATCTATAACGGTGTTCACTGAAAACCAGTTTTCATCTGACAGCGGGGCTATCGTCGGCTTCTTGAGGGCCGGCAGCTTCTCGAGGATCTTTGGGAGGTTATCCCTGTGAACGTTGACGAATATGTGGAGTTTCTTTCTTCCATCTATAACGCCCCTCAGCAGAGTCAATATATCATATATTTTCTCACGCTTCTCCGGGTCAGCGACAGCCCTCTTATTCGCTATTAATATTGCCGTTGACTCCATCACTGTTTCAATAGGCTTCAAATTGTTCTTCTCCAGGGATTCGCCGGTCTCCATAACATCCATTATTGCATCAGCGTCTTCAGGAGGCTTAGCTTCTGTTGCGCCAAACGAGAGGTAAATTACAACCCTATCGTTCTCACCCTTCTTCCACCACGGTGTAACCATCAGAGGCTCCCTATTGCCGTAAAGCCCTCTGTAAACCGAGTTGCCCATCAAGTACTCGGCTGTAATGTTAAGGTACTCCGTTGATATTCTAAGAACTCTGCCTCTCCTGTTAAACTCTTCGAGGAGACTTGATAGACTATTTATCTTCGTCCAAGACTTTGGGATAGCTAAGACCAGCTTAACCCTAGCGTACTCTAAGTCTAAGAGAACATCAACATCTGCATGGGTTTCGCGAAGCCAGTCTAAGCCAGTTATACCTATGTCATGTAATCCCTCGCTGATGAATAGGGGGATCTCTTGGGGTCGAATGATCTTCAATTCAATCCTCGGGTCATTTATCAGCGGCCTATATGTTCGATCGCTGCCCAGCACAGTGTATCCAGCCCGCTCAAGCAGCTTTAAGGCGCCGTCGGCAAGGTGCCCCTTAGGTATAACAAAACTAATTTTACTCATAGCCGGTCACCGCGGAAAACACATAAATTGCTCTTCAGCAGCGCCAAGCCGCTAACAGCTGGCGTGAACGCAATCGCCCTGCAAACTTTACACCACGAGTAAAGAATGTGTAGTGCGAATACATATAAATTTTTTCTCAAAGGATCTTTTTTAAGTCTACCGATAATCTCCCATCTATGATCCGCCCAGTTATTAGGTGGCCGCTTTTAAGCGGTCGCCAGTCCTCCTCAAGGTTTGTTCTTTCAGAGGCAACTATGAGTCTGTCTGAGTCAGCTATGTATGTCATCTGCATAGCTGGCCAATCCCTGTAGCAGAGCGCCTTCGCCGCGCCGTTTAGGGCCTCGTCGTATTCGCAGTAAGCGTATAGACTTACTCCGTCGCTGAAGACCATATTTAAGCCCACATAGGGTCTACTTTTATCTGGGTGTTTACTGCGCGCCTCAGACCAAACCCTCCAGAGATCACTCCGAAATCTCCTTATGGCCTCCTCTAGGCTCATCCCCTCATGTAGATTCCTAGATATGTGCCAGAAGTATACTTCGCTGTCATTTAACCCCCTTATATTCAGCCTCCATTCGCCGAGCAACTCCGCCATCTCGTCTGGGATTGCTATGACTCCATTATGGGCGAATACGTGATTCCCATAGTAGAAGGGCTGGGAGTTCTCAGCTGAGATAAGTTTCTCCCGCGGTAGACCTCTAGGATTACTTGCCCTCCTAATATGGGCTACAAGAATATTCGACTTAACGCCCTCAACAATAGACTTAAAACGCTCACTTTCCTCGTAAATCGGCTTCTCACTTTTAATAACCCTCAGAACACCGCCAAAATAAAAGCCTAATCCCCATCCGTCGCCCTGCAGCCTCGAAGGGTCAACTTTACTCTGGGCATAAAGCGAACATGAATCGTTAAGCAGGTATCTGGCGGCGCATCGGGGGAAAGCTGAAATCATACCGAAAAGCCTACACATGTCAGCACCACAAAAAGTAAGTTGAGACAAGGAAATCTTAAAAGCTTTTAGAAATCCGAGATGGCTTCAAAATATTTAAGCCCTTCATATCTTGCTACAGCCATTCTAAACGTCTTAAGCCACGCGTTGAACCCCTTTATGATCGGCCTCATAACCCCATATCCCCCTCATCGCATGGTATCTGCCTCCCCATATTCCCATGGTTTACAGGTATGTTTGCCTCGACCCCGCCTCTCCCCAACCTATCCCTTACCTCATCGTATGCTGAATCACCATAGATTCTTTCAGGCTTACGCTCCATTTTATCGTATAGGTTGTTGAATATCTTAGAGTCGTGGGCGTTCCCTGGGCTGATCGCTACGGCTATGGACTTCGATCCCCATCAACTATTACGTGAATCTTCGTCCCCCTCCTATGCTTGAATCCACCGCAGCCTACCTCCCCCCTTCAGCCTCCGCAGTCGCGCCATCTGTCGCCACACCCCTCGTGGATGAGAGAAACTCCCATACCCCAGCCTCCTAAGCCCTCCAAGCGGTTACGTAAGGTCCATACCTTCTAGGCATCTCACGCCACCTACAGCCGGTAGCAACCACGTATAGGATGCCGTTAATCAATGACCTATCGTCGCTTGAAGGCCCCCTACCCTCCCAGGCTTAGGCGGAAGAAAGGCCGAAATGACGCCTCACTCAACATCGGTCAGCTCGCGAAACTCCATAAAAACAAAATGGGCGACGGAAGAATCAAATATTTTGAAAACACCTCATCTCCGAAGAAAATCGTAGGTTGAGCGTCTGAAGGGCGATCAATTTGTCTTTGAAAACCGGCTCCATCATCTGGCTGGAGAAAGCAAATGCCGGCTCACCAGGAATTAAGTCATAAGGCTTATATAAACTCATTATCCTCAAAATAATTTCGGGGTTGATGAATGATGCTTAAGGGAGCCGCATTTTTCATCTTCTCCGCGTTGCTGCTGCCCTTATTCTTTAGACCGTTTTTGGCGTTTTCTCTTTCCATGTCCGCTTCCCTGACCGATTTGCCTAAAAATGCGCAGATGGAACGGAAAGCTCTAAGGAACATATTGGCAGCTTATGATAATGAGCCCCGAAATCCCTCAAATAACCGCGTTGAGGTAGCCAAGATAATATCAAGCTTAAAAAATGCTTCAATCAACACCTATAACTTTTTGCTTTGGCACGCGCCTAAAACCGATTATGAAGACTTTATAAGTTTTCTTGAGGCGGCATATTCTGCGGGAATTTATGTTTGGGCGGATATAACGCCTCCAAGTGAGCCTCCTCACGCTGAGCCTCACGGAATGGACTATGTGGCTTGGGCTAAGGATTTTGCTAACCTATCCCTAAGGTATCCTAATTTCGTAGCCTTCACTATAGATGACTTTGATGGAAACCTCGGGTTCTTTACTCCCCAATATGTGAGGGAGATGCGAGAGGCCTATCAAGCCATAAATCCAACACTAGCATTCATCCCAACAGTCTATGGAGGTGAACAGATTTCAACTTTCCCTCGCTTTAAGGATTTTATAGATGCTTATGGGGAATATATCGACGGCATCTTAGTGCCCTACATAGATTTAGATTCAACTGAAAATCTTCCGAGAGTGCTGTCTAGCGCTAGGGAGGCTTTGGGGGATAAGATCCTAGTGGCCTTTATCTACGCTGCGCCTACGAGTTGGCATTCAAGCTGGCCAACAATAGAGTATTTGGCAAAAGCTCTAACTATCTCGTATCTCTATGCTGATGGGGTTATGGCCTACCTCCTTCCTTTGACACCTGAACAAAGCCATTATGAAGAATATCTCTTGGCTCAAAAGATTTTCCGCATCCTCTCTCAGCGGCAGGATGATCTAAAATGGTTAGCCGAATCGCTTGAGGTGGTTTTCGATGTGTATGATGCTAAGATCAGGGACTTAGAAATTTTTGTGAGTAAGCTTCAATCTATGTTTTATATTATGGTCGTTTATAGCGTCCTGGTTACCACGATTACCATAATATCCATTGGAAAGATATTGAGAAGTGCGCGTTGTAAGAGAACTAATATTTGAGGGAAACGCCCAACTTACTATCGCCCATAAATAAGAATGCTGTGGCTGGCTCTTTGATGGCTGCTTCAAGGCTGAAGCGGTCTCTTTTGATGGCTAGGAGAGCCATGAAAATAAAATTGTTCTTTAGGATTTCCTCGATGGGCTTCATACTTCTACATCTCCTGTAGGCTTTGAAGGCGGCTAGGTAGAGCTTAGGTTATCCTCACGCATACCTCTGTGGAAGGCCAGCCAGGGTCTGAGTAGCGATGCCCTGTTCTCACGTCCATTAATATGGCATTCCCACTCACGGATGAGTGGTTAAAAGCCTCACGCCTGTATCCTGCCTCGCATAGGTAGGCCCTAAAATTATAAACCGCAGCATCCCACCTGAAAAGCATAAAAAAAGAAAGAAGCAAACAGCCAATTTTGAGAAATACCGTGAAGTGCGTGAATAAACTCATTGAAAATCGCCGCGTCTTCCGCTTTAATTTAGGAGAAATAGAAGATTTGGTGGGCCCGACCGGACTTGAACCGGCGACCCGCGGGTTATGAGCCCGCCGCTCTAACCTAGCTGAGCTACGGGCCCAACAACTAGCCATATCTCAAAAATATTAACAAACATTACCTATTTAAGAATATTGCTCAAAAACTCAAAGAGGGAAAAATATTGACGCTCTCCACGGCTGAAGCCGGAGATTCCTGCTTCTGGGACGCTCATTGGTTGGTTGTTCATTGCCCTTTTTAGGCTTCCACCTCATTCCACCTTAGAAGCAGGTGGTGTCCCAGACTTAATGAAACTGCTTGCCTATCATTTTGCACATGTGCCGGAAGATCCAAAAAGCACCGCTAACTCAACTTTCTCAAATTTATCAAATAACTCCCTCAGTTTAAGCAGCACATAATTAAGTGTAAGCCTATTTTCTTTTTGATAGTTTTCCATAGATGGCAAGGCCTAATAATCCCATGTAGTATATTATTCCAAATGCTCCCATCCAAACGCATAAGCTGTAGATTTCTGGCGCGAGGGATGGATTGTAGAAGGGATTTGCGGCTATAGATGTGGACACGTGTGGATTGCTGGCTATATGGGTTTCATGGCAGAGGAACATAATGCATGCCGAAGCCTTCCTAAGAAAAGTGCTTTCAACATGCATAAACAAGCCATGAAGCCTTCCAGGCGCTTGGGCTGAAGTGGGAACCTTCGGCGAGAGGAACCGTATTGAACGTTGGTTCAGAACAATGAAGGCCAGAACAAGGCGGTTCTTC
>Ga0105158_1000225_pt1 | contig 25547 bp, 19 predicted proteins | sample LHCtaG_FD_81567 | JGI IMG/M metagenome (GOLD analysis project Ga0105158, IMG submission 81567) | Hot spring microbial communities from Little Hot Creek, USA to study Microbial Dark Matter (Phase II) - LHC4sed_matched | ecosystem: Environmental > Aquatic > Thermal springs > Hot (42-90C) >...
AACCCTGCTGAATTACCTTGACTTCGACTGCCACCTGATCTGCGCGGACTTCTTCCCCAACGTGGTGGACGAGTGCATGCACACCACGATAGAAGTAGACGGCCAGACAAAAATGCTTAAGGATCTTGAGAAAGTCGAGTTCGCAGTCCTAGATCCTTCAATGAGGAAGCCTTTCCCTATACCTGACGAACATGTAGATTTGGTTTTCTCCTTCGCGCTTCTCCATTGGAGCAAGTATCCGGACAAGATAATAAGTGAATGCGCAAGGGTACTAAGGAAGGGCGGAAAATTAATGATGGTAACTCCAGTGAAAAAAAAGGAGGGAAGCCGCATTACGGCGGGAGAGGTACTACTTAAATTGGAGGGGGGAAACAGGTTCTATACTAGGGAGGAGATGGAGAAGTTTCTGACGGACGCCAACATGACGGATATCACCATATTTATCTCACACATGATAGTCGCGAAAAAGGGCTAGACCGCCGGAAGCAAGCAAACACACTCACTCTTTTTTATTAAAAGCTCTAGGTATGAAAAACAGGGCTAATAAGAGATCGTAATTATCTCTTAAGAAAGATAAATTGGTCTTTAATGTGACTGGGGAAAGGGTTCCTCGGTTTTACCTTCCTGTGAAAGGGCTTAATTTAGGAATGGTTTCTGGGCTCATCTATAGTCGTATGTGTTTATTTTAGTTTTTAACGAGCTGACGCTAAAGCATGGAATAATCTTTATTTGGGAAATGTGAATACACTTCTGGAGGGGTGCGCTTTGGATTATCAGGCTTTAGAGGAGAGGTTGAATTCTTTTCTCAGACTCCGGACTTATCCTGTGGGAGTCAAGCTTGCCAAGTCTGAGGCGGAGTTTCCTGAAAGGACTAGGCGGCCCAAGAATATCGGCTTGAAGCTAGCTACCTGCCAAGGAATCGCTCTTGCGAGGCGTAACCTGTGGATAGTGGGCTTCACCGTTGAGGACATGGCGTGCATTCCTTCAGCTGTTCTTTACGGGTTTTTAGGGGTTAAGAGGGCGGAGGATATAAAGGAGGCGATGAAGACTATGGGTTGGAGGAGGAGCGATGAGGCTTACGATGACTTCGCCATACACCTGACTCCACTTAATCTAGGAAGCTACTCGGGAGTATATTTTGCCCCCCTCAGGAGGATGAATGAGGATCCGGATGTGCTCTTAGTCTATTGTAACTCCGCTCAGGCGATGAGACTTATCCACGCCGCAAACTACAAGGGGGGGATCATAACCAGCAGCTTCATAGGTGTGGCTGAGTCATGTAGGGCCGTTATAGAGACCGTGAGAAGTGGAAAGCCCGGAATATTCATTCCAGGTGCTGGTGATAGGGCGATCGCGCAGACAGCGGACGATGAGATAATCTTTGCCGCTCCATACGCTATGGTTGAAGACTTGCTTGAAGGGCTGGATAAAGCGGGGACGAATGTAGGGGTGCGCTACCCGTTGCCCATGGTTCCATATCAGCCTTTACCTCCACCGTCTTGGACTGCGCTTGAGGGAAAGGTTTCAAAGCCGAATTAACTCAGGGCTATTTGAAGTATTCTTCGAGCTTCCCTTCCTTTTCCAGTTGGCGGAGCCAGTTTATCCTCCCAACCCGATACTTTTCCCCTCCTCTCGATACTATTTCTAGTGCCTCTCTTACCGACTCGCTTGGAGGCTTAGAGCTCGTGTCAATCTCGTAGACTATCTCCCATCCGTACGCCTCAACAGCGTTATATGCGCAGACCCCCAGTATTTCCGCCTGAACATTCTCTCGAATCTTGCCTTCACTCCATCCTCTCTCGGCAAGTCTCCTCCACAGTTCTCCCGGATGAGTTCTTAGCACGATGGCTTTCTCAACCCATTCCCTGGGTGTAACTTCAGCATAGTGTCCTTCGACTATGAGGCGTCCCCCCGCCTCCTCGGCCAATTGCCCAAGTTTAGGTATCAGCCGCTCTACGTCAGCGATAAGGCTTCCCCTCTCAGCGTCAACCCCGAGAAAAAGCCCTTTATCCCTGACGAGGTCGCTTAGACCAACCCACTTCACCCCCATCATGCCGGACAGGGTGCGGGCGAGGGTGGTCTTCCCCGTTCCAGGCGTCCCACTCAAAACGACTAGTTGAAAATACATAGGGCTCAACCTCAACAGATGAACGAAGAAATCGTGTAGCGCACTAGTTAATAAGTACTGCCTCTTTGAGCGAACTTTAGAAGCATGCTTCCTTCGGAAAGTAATTTTTATTTGGGGTGGTATGTCACCTTAGCGCTAATCCGACTTTGACATGTATTCTTTCGTTTTTCTTGTGGCGAATGGGAGCACGTGATTATAAAGAGTTTTAAGGTGAGTTTTCCTTATTTTATTGAAAGGGAATATTTTTCCGGTGGAGGTGGGTTTTTGGATGGCGGGTTTCTAAGGAGCTTAATCGTTAAGGTCAAGGACGCTGTGGAGGGATTCCCTGATGAGGAGTATGGCTCCTTTGCTATCTCCCTTTTGGTTTCCACTCTTCTGAGGAGTAGGAGTGGCGTTTTGGCTTACATTATGGATGACGTTATAGGCTTGGTTAAGCGCGCTTCGAAAAGGGAGATTAGGGCTGTCCTTTGGGGAGACTGCGGCGCAAGACTTGTGAGGGAGGGAAAAGTTGCTGAGGCCGAGGAGGCGTTTAGGATGGCCTTGGAGGACTTGAGGAGAGTGGAGGAGGGGGAAATGAGGCAGGTTCTACCTAGGCTGGCTGCTAGAATGGCTGAGGCTGCTGCCGCCAGTGGTCATAAGAAATTTATAGATATGATTTTTGAGGGGGTAGCCTACGCTGACGCGTTTAGCAGGATGGCTGCGGTGGGGGCGGCTACCGTTGGTTTGCGTGCACTCAGGAGCGAGGAGTTTGGAGGAGCGCTTAGCATGCTGGTCGAAGTCGTAGAAAAGCATGGTGTTCCAGATAAGTGCGTCGAGGTGCTCGTTGAAGTTGCACGGTGGCTTGTGAAGATCGGCGAGTATGATGGGGGGCTAATGCTTCTTGAGGAGGCACATAAATGGGCTAGAAGGGCGTTTCGGGACGAAAGGGATAGACTTCTGATGAAGGTCGCTTGGGGGTTCCTATGGGTTGTTAAGGCAACGGGCTCAGCTGAGCATGTTGACAAGGCGTGGATGACGGCATCCGAGATAGAGGAGCCCTATAGGAGGGCTTGGGTTGAGAGCGAAACTGTCAAAACTTTGGCTAGTTTGAGGGGAGAGAAAAAAAGAGAAAGGCTAGATAAGGCGAAGGACATGGCTGGGAGAATAACGGAGAAGATGGTTAAGGCTTGGACCATGCGGGACATTGCGGTCTTAATGTTTGAAGATAAGCTAGTAGAGGATGCTATAGGAGTCCTCAGGGAAGCAGTCGACGTGACTAGAGGCATATTGTCGGACAGGGAAAGGCTGCCGGTTCTAAAAGACATAATAGTGGACCTTGCAAGGATTGGGGGGGAGATTGGTGATGAGGGGTTGGTAGAGGAGGCGTTAACATCGAGTGAGGAGATTAAGGGCGACATGAGATACTACTCCTTTACGCTTCAAAGAATAATCGTCGAAATGCTCAGGGTTAAGGGCGTCGATGCCAGTCATCTGACACGCGTGATCAGCATTCTGAACATGATGGAGCCGAGCTTTCAGGAGCTGGCAATATGCGACGTGCTGAAGTTCGTCGAGGAAGAGGGAAGCGGGCTGTACGAGGCTATTAAAGTTATATTGAAGTGGACTGAGGACGTTAATGATCCATATTATAGGGCTTGCATTAAGGAAAGGGTGGCTGAGAGCTTGCTGAAAGCTGGAAGGGTGGAAGAGGCGGCATCGCTTATCAGGAAAATAAGGGAAGAGGCGGACAAGCTGGAGGAGCCGATGCGCTCCTCTATTATAGGTGGATGCTCGGTGATCTTGGCCAGAATAGCTGCAACAGGGCGAAAGGAGGTCTGGCCGGAGGCACTTTCCTGCTTGGAGGGACATTCTGACACAAGCCGCAAGATCGACTACGCCATTCAAATAGCATGGGAGATGTTTGAGTCCAGAGAGTATGATGCTGCTGAAAAGGTGATAGGGGAGTTAGAAAGGAAAGTGGGTACTTTGAGTCCTATTCCTAGATATCTTCTGGGCAGAGAGCTCGCTTTCCTGCTCCTACATGCAGGATTTATGCTTAAGAGGGAGGACCTCGTCGAGAGAGCTGTCAGGCTTGTGCAATGCGCTGAGGGAGTAGGTAAGAAGGCAGAGTTTCTCCAAGAGCTGGTAGAGAAAGCTGTTGAGATAGCAGGCTCCATGTGAAGTGAGAACAGCTTATTGAGCGCGTCGTTGTCTTAATAATTGCTATATTACTGCTATACATACGAATACCTTTAGAGATAATAACATTGTGACTGAGCAGTAGTTTCCTGCCATAAGAAATGTAGAAGATGTGGACTGTAGCCTGACGGGTAGCATTGAAGTATTTAAAACCATATTAAAATAACAAGTTCGTCAGGCTCATTGTCAGGAGGTTTCACCCCGGGGGAAGTGTGAGAAGGGCGGTGTAGGGCTCAGGTTGCCCTAAGGTTATTCACAGAGGTGAGGGGCGTGTCTGCTACACTTGCAACCTATAGTAAGGCTAATAGTTTGAGTGGGCCATTAGGAGGGGCAAGCTTTCGGCGTCTCAGAGGATGAGTTGAGGGAGCGCTTCAGGATGCTCACTGGTGCACAGGACTCGTATGTGATCTTAAGGCACAGCTAGGTTCGGAGTCAGGAAGACTCTCATTTCAATGGCGACATTTCCTAGTTGTTTGGGAATTACGCTTGCGCCTGCAACTTGATGTGTAAGCGTTGCTATGCTCCTGCAGGGGGTCATTGAAGAATGAAATTAGCTTGGAGGAGAAGCTAAAAACCGCGGGGAACCTAGCGGATGCAGGAGTCGTGGCTGTGGCTTTTTCTGAGTTGGCCGCTCGCCGAGAAGGAATGTTTTCAGGGCTGTGAGGAGGTCATGGGAGGGCTTTGTTGACGTCTCCAGTAATGGAATGCCCATAACGAGGAAGATGATGGGAAGCCCGAGAGGCTGACGTCGGCTTCGTCCAGATAAGCCTCGAAAAAGCTTACCGGAGGTACGACGACTTTAGGGGATCACAAAAGCTTATGAGATGACTATTTAGGGGTAAGGGACTGGCGTCAAGGGAGGGTTGCCCGTCGAGGACTCAACGATGGAGATGAGGATCGAATAGGCAAGATAGGTGAGCATAACGGGGAACGAAGAATGAGGATGCGCCCAGGTTATTTCAGACACTCTTCACTCGTCAAAGTATAGATTAGAGGGAAAGCTTGTCGAACTAAGATTTCACCAAGAAAAGGCTTGTTTGGCTATATATTGGCTGAATAGGTTTCGATGACGGAAAAGAGAAATAAGTTGCTTTTCTTTCGTGTTTCCAGTGATGATGGTCTTTTTCGGCTTTTTCCGCGATAAAGATATAAGACGTTCCATGTTGACTTGATTGCGTTTCCAGGGTGGTGGCTTTGGATAGGGACGTTAAGTTTGCACTGGCTCTCACGATGGTTATCGGCGCTCTGGGGCCTATGGGAGGAAACTTGATTCTCCCTATGGTTTCCGTTCTGAAAAACGAGTTTTACACTGAAGTTTCCATGATAATGCTCTCAGTCACGCTTTTCATGGTTCCATTTGCACTCGTCCAGTTTTTCTCCGGCGGCCTGTCGGACGTGTATGGGAGAAGACCGCTTATAGTTGCTGGGCTTGTCATTTACGGTTTGGGGTTTATTTTAGCTTCTATGGCAAGTGGTATATGGTGGTTTATAGTGGCAAGGGTAGTGCAGGGGGCTGGAAACGCGTTGGCCGCCCCCGTCCTGATAGCGGTTATAGGAGACTTGACGGGAATCGAGAACAGAGGTAGGTGGATGGGGATCTATAGTTCTGCGTTGAGAGCGGGCATAGCGGTTGCCCCCTTCGTGGGGGGAGTTATGGCGTACCAGTGGAGGATTCTCTTCGTTGCGATGGGGGTTTTGAGTTTCATGGTTGCGGCTTGCTCTTGGATCTGCTTAGGGAAGCTAAAAGGCGGAACTAGAACTAGGGGCAAGCTGGTAACAGATTTGAAGGATACTGTGAGGAACAAGGGGGTTCTCGCCATAAGCGTAGCTGGCTTCGTAACATTCTTCTCTTACGTGGCTCTCATGTCCATCACGTCAGACGCTCTTACGAGCTTCCCATACTTCTCCGACCCCAACTCTGTTGGGCTAATTCTCTCGGTGAGTGGAGCCGTCGGAATCGTTTCAGCTTCCATAGCGGGGCTCCTGACAGATAAGTTTGGCAGGAAAATGGTTCCCGCGACTGGCGCTGTTACAGCGGCTCTTTCTCTAGTGGCTCTCGCCACCGTCACAATCCACCCGTCGCCCCTTCTTCCATTCTATTATATACCCAACGTGCTCGGACAAAACGTGCAGGGACTCGACCCTCAAACATACGTATTCCTGTTTGCCTTTCAGAGCGTAATGAGGAGTGCCACAGCTGGCGTCTTCGTGTACTTTCTAGTTTTAATGGGCATCATGGGGCTTGGAATATCCTTTATCTGGCCGTCACTACTCGCGTTCTCCGTGGAAATAGTTCCTCCACATCAAAGGGGGGCCTCCGCCGCGGTGTTTAACGGCACAAGGTTCTTCGGTTACTCAATCGCACCGACAATATTTGCCTCAATATATCTTCGAGCTGGGCTGGACGCAGCCTTCCTTCTCAGTGCGGTGATGCTTGGGCTAGTTGTAGGAATAATATACCTGACAGCTGGCAACTACGCCAAGACTCCCAAGGTATATGAGGAGGATGACATGTGAAGGCTGCTTGGGATGCAGAGTAGCTGCTATTCGCCTTTTACGAGGCCGCGCGGGCAACCAAACATAATTTAAGCATTATCGGCTGAAGCCTAATCATTAATCTTGAGAAGGATCGAGATATGGGGAAAACGGGAATTTCAGAGAGATTTTGATGCACATCGATTATGGGGACTTGAAAAATGGGGGGAAGGTGAGGTTATGCTGGGATGAAGACGTAGTAGGGGTTGCCTTCCTTCGGCACCACAGTTTCGACCTTTAGCTTCATTCCGGGCTTGATTTTTTCTTTGAGCTCTGCGGGGTCTGGCTTTATTCCCTTAAGCCACCCTACAGCTTTCAGTCCCTCCTTCAGCTTCGCGACTGCCACTATGTATGTTTCTTCCTGGGCAAAGGAGGTGGGCTTAACCATGATGGCTGTGGCTGTTAGGAGCTCTGCCTCTTTGCTTAGTTCTACCCATTCGACCTCCGAGGAGTAGCAGCTTGGACAGTCTGCTTGCGGTGGGAAGGTCATCTTGCCGCAATTCTTGCACTTCGTCGTCAAAAATTTTCCCTTTTTAAGTCCCTCCCAGAATGGCAGTGTTTTGCTTATCGGCAACTTGTATATCAACGTGAGGGGCCGTGAAAGTATGAATGGTTTTTCCTCCTTCTTCGACATTTACATCACCCCTTTTGTCATTTTCTACATAGTATAGTCACGTACGCGTAGTGTCCTGTGCCTCCAACATTGTGGGCGAGCGCGTAGCCGTTTTTTATCGGGGCCTGGTTGCTTTTGATGTATTCTCCTCTCAGCTGCTTAGTTAGGCTGTAGATCATGCTTGTCCCAGTTGCGCCTATAGGGTGACCCTTCGCCTTGAGCCCGCCGTCAACGTTTATCGGGATCTTTCCCCCTATGTACGTTTGTCCTTCCTCCACAAGCTTGTAGGCTTCACCCCGCCTGCAGAATCCTACGTCCTCCATTGCCATGAGCTCGGCTATTGTGAAGCAGTCGTGGACGTTTGCCACGTCTATTTTGTTGGGGGTTATCTTCGCCTTTTTGAACGCCTTCTCCGCCGCCACCTGTGCCGCCTTTAACCCCACAAAGCTCTCCCTCTTGCTGAGGTTGGCGGAGCCACCGCACCCCTCGATCGCCTCTATCCAGACCGGCGTGTCGGTCAGTTTCTTCGCTTTTTCCTCAGCCGCCAATACGACCGTCGCTGAGCCGTCTGTTATTGGGCAACAGTCGAAGAGTTTCAGGGGCCAAGCTATGTATGGCGATTTGAGAGCTTGCTCGATGGTTATCTCCTGCCTGAACTGGGCGTACGGGTTTGTTGCAGCATACTTGTGGTTTTTAACAGCAACCATTGCGAGGTGTTCCTCTGTCGCGCCGTACTGGTTTAAGTAAGCTGCCGCGTGCAGCGCGTAGTAGCCTGGGAAAGTTAAGCCAAAGTGCTGAAACTCCCAGAAGAAGAAGCCAGCCCTACCTATGAGCTCCACTACGTATGGCGTGTCGAGCTCGGTCATCTTTTCGCATCCAACAACCATGGCGACATCTACTTTTCCACTAGCGACAGCGTGATAACCCGTCGCGAGAGCAGCCGAAGAAGACGCACATGCAGCTTCGACCCTTAACATTTCGGCGTTATATAGCTCGGCGTAGTCTGCTATTGCGACTGCGGGAAGCGTTTCCTCGCTGAAGCCGCCGTTTCCGACCACGAGGAAGGGTATATCCTCAGGGGCCAGCCCTGCGTCCTCCAATGCGGGCTTAATTGATTCGAAGGCTAACTCGCCCAAGTTAACGTCGTCTCTCCTGCCGAACTTTGAGTGCCCCACTCCGACCACGGCAACTTTCCTCATTAACGATCCCTCTTCAACTCTTTCCGGCGAAAGATGGGTTTGAACCCAAATAAAAAACTTCTGGAGGCAATTGGACGGAAAGAAAACAGGGGGACCACAACAGGGAGGACGATAATGAGCTACAATTGAACTTCATGAAGAACGGAAACTACCAAGTTCAAGGTGAATTCTCATTAAATTAAAATGTTAAATTATTTGAGGGTTGTTTTTTGTGGTGGCGTGAAAGGTGCGGTTACCGTCTCGACCAATGCTTTGTCTGCTTAAAGTTTGTAGTAGAGTTTCTTGAGTAGTATGGCGTCGCCTTCTAGGTTCGGGCTTTCTGAGATCACGACCCCCTTCACGTCGAACTCTCTCCAGACTTCAATGAGATCCGTGTATTTCAGGTCTGACTCTTCGAGGTTGACGTGGTTTTGCTCCCCCTTCTCCGTGTACTCTATCCCGGAAATGTGGATGTGCATGTTGTCGAGACATTCTCTCCCCAACTCGTTCTCAAGGTAGGAGAGGATCTCGGCGAACTCTTCCTGGGAGTTGCATTTTCCACCAGTCCTAGCGTGGATGTGGGCGAAGTCCACGCATGGCAAAACCCCTTCGACCTCCTTGCTCAGCTGCACCAGCTCCTGGAGGCTTCCGAACTGTGAAGCCTTACCTGTTGTCTCAGGCCTAACCCAGACCTCCACTCCCTCTTCCCCGAGCATTCTAACTATTTCTCTTATGCATTCCTTAACTTTATCGTAGACTTTCCCAGGGGGATCCTTCATGTATGTGGCGGCGTGAAAGGTTATAGAAAAAGCTCCAGCCGCATGCGCCACCCTCGCCGTGTCGAGTATCCTCTTCAAGCTGGCCTCAACCTTCTCTTTCTCCTTAGAATTTAGGTTTATGTAGTATGGTCCATGCGCCGTGAGAGACACGTTAACCTCCCTAGCAACGGACTTAACATCGGCTGCTGTGGTAGGGGGCATCCTAACGCCGTAAACGAACTCGAGCTCCATAGCGTCAAGTCCAAGCTCAGCGGTTTTCCTAACGCCCTCAACGGCCCCCCTATTCTTCGTTAACGCTAAAGGTATGCCCGCGGGGCCGAAACGCAACCTGTCCAACCGTTCACCTCCTTTTCATAGACAGGAGAAACTCGTGTATCCTCTTAGCCCCCTCGAGTATGTTTTCCATCGAAGCTGAATAGCTTATCCTCATGTGGCCCTCGCCTCCCAGCCCGAAGGCTTTTCCAGGCGTCACGCAGACGCCCTTCTCCTTTAGCAGTTTATCAGCGAAGGCCACGCTGTCCTTAACATATGCCGAGATGTCTGGGAAAACGTAGAAGGCTCCCTTCGGGGTTGGGCAATAAATGCCGTCTATCTCGTTTAAGGCTTTGACCAAGGCGCGCCTCCGCCTGTCGTACTCCCTCCTCATTTTCTCCACGCAGTCCTGCGGTTCTATGAGAGCCGCCAGCGCGGCTTTCTGGGCGAAGCTGGCGGCGCATGTGGTCGTGTTCTGCTGTATCTTTGACATCGCATTTACAAGTTCTCTTGGGGCAACGGCGTAGCCGACTCTCCACCCGGTCATGGCGTAGCTCTTCGAGAAACCGTGGATTAGCACTGAGATGTCTCTGGCCTCATCGAAGCTCAGTATGCTCGTCTGCTTGAATCCATCGTAGGTTAGGTCGTCGTATATCTCGTCTGACATTATGTAGAATCCGTGGTCGACGGCGAGGTCGACAACCGTCCTCATCTCATCCTTGCTGATCACGCCCCCTGTCGGGTTGTTTGGAGAGTTGAGGATGACCAGCCTTGTTTTGCCGCTGACGGCCTCCTTCACTGCCTCCTCATCCAGCGAGTAATCACGGCTAAGAGGAACCTCGCGTGTAACCCCGCCGGCGAACTGCACTATGTCCTTGTATGTTGGCCATGCAGGGCTTGGAATTATCACCTCGTCACCAGGCTCAAGTAGGGCTAGGGCGGCGCAGAATATAGCATGCTTGGCACCCGGCGTCACTATGACTTCCTCGACGTCGACTTCGCAACCAGACTTCTCTTTAACCCGTGAAGCTATCGCGCTCCTTAACTCGGGAATGCCCTTACTCTCAGTATACTTCACCATGCCCTCCTCGAGTGCTTTCACCGCTGCAACCTTAATGTGGCTTGGGGTGTCGAAGTCGGGTTCTCCTACCTCCAAGTGGATGACTGTTTTTCCCTCCTTCTCCATTCGTCGCGCTGTCTCCAGCATTCCAATAGTGCCCGAGGGAGGAAGAATGGACATTCTGCTCGCAAGCTTCAATAGTGACTCACCCTTTCTAAAAGGCTGAAAATCATAAAAATAAGGGTTTTGGCTTTCCCAGACGGAAATCATTCATTCCATTGCTATGTTTCAACGAAAAATCACGAGGGGGAAAGTAATATTCTTTTTTATTTGTAAGTGTGAATGAATTTACCGCAAATAATATAATTTATAATTGAAAAATATCTGTAGAGGGGTGCCTGATGAATATGAACGTTTGGAGCCTATCGAAGGAAGTGGAGAGTGGAAGAGTTAAAGTTAAGGCTTTAGCATTGAAAAGCGAGCTGGCAAAGCACGGGTTGACATCTGAGGAGAAAGTGAGAAGCGCCTGGGAGATGGCCGTGCGGGAAGTAATGAAGCAAGGAAATGGAAGCCACGTGAAAATTACGGACGTGAGGTTCCTTAATGTTTACTGTCTAGTTGAAATGGAGGTTTCCAATGGAAACGGCAAACCCCCACGGGCTTCAAGCTGGGCTCCACAGTGAAGAAGCAACATTAGTTGGGAGAGAGGATTATTAGCCATCTCGTTCTCATAGTAATTTGCTGATTCATGCTGAGGAGGATGCGCAAGCACCATTGCTCCCCCTCTTAAGAGGGCTGACGACGAGTTGATTGATGACGCTGCTGATGTAAAAGGTCTGGCTTCCCCCCGGGTCAAGAGTTCACTTGAGAAAATGGGAGGAAAATGAATTTCTCTCATCGGCGCCAATGGCGAGAAACTAGGTAAGGTTAAGTTGCTTCTTGAATTCCTCGGGATAAGGAGGGCTTTTCTTTTTCACAAAGTCAACTGGCGGACGAAGCCTTGAGTGTGAAGAGGATTAGTCAAGCTGGTTGGGAGGAAAATGTGGGTCGACTCAGCCTTTGAGGAAGTGCTTTTCATTGATGAGTCGGGGTTCAACGCGATAGACGTGAAAGAAAGATTGATGCTGGGAGTTAAGGTTTTCCAAGTGGGGGCGTATCCCTACGTTATGTTGCCCCCATGAAAAATGGAATTATGCCTAAAGCTTAACGGGGTTCCCGTTGTGATATTCAGACTTTTCATCTTTCTCTCCTCAGACCTCGCTGGGAATGAGTTTTTGAGAGGAGGCATTTTCCGAACGGGCGTTCTGTGCCCTTTATAAAAAAGGGTTAATGCGTGAATCCGCTGTCATCTTCTTTATGGAAAGAGATTTTAAGAGTTGGCTTCTCTTCTTTTTTCTAAAGAATGGCTGTTTAAGGGAAAGGGTGGCATCTATGATCCTTTGGTCTGAAAATGAGAGAGAGGTACTTGAGAATGTTAGGTTGCAGAGTGAGTATGTTGTATCATGCCTCTCCGTTATGGAGAAAATATTCGCTGACGTACTCTCGGGAAGAAAGAGTGATGCTCAGAAGAAGGTTGAGGAGTTTGTCTCGCTTAGAGAGAAGGTGGATAAGGCCAGGAGAAAAATTTTAACTAAGCTTTCAAACTGGAATTCAAGTCTTATCGATAGGGAGAATCTTGTTCACCTTACTAATAAAATCGACGCTGTGGCTGGGAGCGCTGGCTTTGCCACCAGCAATCTGACAATTCTGAGGGGTGATGACGCTCAGAGAATACTTGGAAGAGACGACTTTAACGCGATGCTTAGAAACGCTTTAAGATGTGCCAAAATACTCAATGACGCAATGGCCAGTTTCGTTGAAGGTAAGGATGCCACACCCATGGTTGACGAGGTTAACAGGATGGAGCATGTGGTTGACGAGGAGCACCTCAGGCTCAGGATAAGGCTGCAGGAGAAGGAGTACGTGGACACCCCCGTGACGGTGGCAATAGGGGTTTCGCGGGTTATAGAGGGGGTGGAGGAGATAGCTGACAGATCCGAGGATGCCGCCGAGATCCTGAGGTTGATATTAACGAAGCTGAGGTGATATGAGGACTTGCATGACACGATTGTCATCTTGGACTTCGGCGGGCAGTACACTCACCTTATATCGAGGAGAGTGAGGGAGCTCGGAGTCTACTCGGAGATACTGCCCTTCAATGTGAGCCTGAGCGAGCTTGAGGGAAGAAGAGTTAGGGGCGTCGTACTTTCAGGCGGTCCAAGGAGCGTCTACGAGGAGGGGAGCCCGAGAGTTGGCTACGAGTTCTTCCAGTGGTGTGAGAGTAGAGGAGTTCCTGTTCTCGGAATATGCTATGGACATCAGCTTATAGCCCATTTTTTCGGAGGAGAAATAGAGAGAGGGGAAAGGAGAGAGTATGGGAGGACGCTCCTTTACGTTGAGAACGAGGACGAGCTCTTCAGGGGGCTTGACGTCGTAGAAACGGTCTGGATGAGCCACGGCGATGTCGTCACAAAGCTCCCCAAGGGATTCAAGGTTTTAGGGAGGACGGAGGGGGCTCCGGTTGCGGCGTTTGCAAGTCCTGAGAAGAAGATTTTTGGCGTCCAGTTCCACCCTGAGGTGGCCCACACGTCCAAGGGATTAAAGATACTCGAGAACTTCGCCATTAAGATCTGCGGATGCAGACCTACGTGGGTCGTGGAAAACTGGATTGACGAGGCTGTGAATGAGGTAAGAGAGAGAGTTAAGGAGGGGGGGAACATCATAATGGCCGTGAGTGGAGGCGTCGACTCAACCGTTGCGGCGACAATAATACATTTGGCCGTAGGGGATAAGCTTCACTGCGTCTTCGTCAATAACGGGCTCCTGAGGAAGGGGGAGGCTGAAGACGTTGTAAGGATGTTTAAGGAGAAGCTGAAGTTTAGAAACTTTCACGTCGTGGAGGCAAGCGACCTTTTCCTTGAAAGGTTGAAGGGCGTCATCGACCCAGAGGAGAAGAGAAAGGTGATAGCGCACACGTTCATAGAGGTGTTCGAGAAGAAGGCTAGGGAGCTCGAGGAAGAGTACGGCGAGTTCAGGTTCTTGGGGCAGGGGACAATATACCCGGACAGAGTCGAGTCGGCCGCCACGAGCCAAGCTGCAATGAGGATAAAGTCACATCATAACGTGACTCTTCCGGAGAGGATGAAGCTGAGGATCGTCGAGCCACTGGCGTCCCTATACAAGGATGAAGTGAGGAGACTTGGTGAGAAGCTTGGAATACCGAAAGAAATAGTTTGGAGGCACCCCTTCCCGGGGCCTAGCCTAGCGGTCAGGGTACTGGGGGAGGTAACGAGGGAAAAGCTCGAAATAGTGAGGGAGGCTGATGCGATAGTGGAGGAGGAAATAAGAAAGGCTGGAGTCTATGAGAAGCTGTGGCAGACATTCGCGGTCCTCCTTCCTATCAGGGCGGTGGGAGTCATGGGCGACGCGAGGACGTATGATTACGTTGTAGCGATAAGGGCTGTCGAAAGCATAGACGCTATGACAGCCAACTTCGCCAAGCTAGACTGGAACCTCCTAGAAAGAATAGCTTCAAGGATAGTTAACGAGGTTGAAGGGGTAAACCGCGTGGTTTATGACGTAACCAATAAGCCACCAGCAACAATAGAATGGGAGTAAAGAAAGAAGAAATTTGAGGGCAAACGTCAAATTATTCCCTCAGTTGAAGGATAACACTCTGTGGTTTTTTGTTCCTTCTCTTACGACGGGTTCCCCCTCTGAAGGTTCACATGAGGAAGGTTTCCGTTTTCTTTGCTGGAGCCTACTTAAATTAACCTTAAAATGGAAGGCCGTGCCTGAGTTTCTCTATTTTTTTCTGCTTCTTCAGTTCTTTCTTAACTTGTTTATAGTGTTTCTCGCATAGGTGAACTCTTTTCCCACTTGATTGAAGTGGAAGGCCTAATTTCGACGCGAGCTTGGCGACTTCTTCTTGGGAGAAGGATCTGGCGGCGGGGTTCCCGCATCCCTCAACGTCGCATAAATTCTTCTGCTCCATGAAAAACCCCCTTTTACCGCTTACGTCTTCATTAGATTTAGAGGCGGCGTTTAATTAATTCGAGGCCCTCTTTAACCTTGCGGTTTCCTGTTTTCTCGGCAAACGCCTCGAACACGTCTGGAAGTAACCTAAGTTCGTCCGGCATTTCAAAGTGATAGAGCAGCAATGTGTACTTAAAATCTGTCGACATAACCACTTGTAACTCAGGGTCGTCACCCAAGGTTCAAGGATCCTTAGAAATTCGAGGAATCTTAAGGCCTCACCCGTTTCCCTCTCATGTCGAAGTTGCACACATAGAGTCTGCTAGGGCCTTGCAAGCACGAACTGGTTTTCCATGCATTCAGATACGTGAAGCTTCCCCATGAGGGGGAAGAGGAGGGTTAAGAGATGTCAAGAGCACAACGAAAGTTAATGCTCAGACAGGGTTCTTTTAAGATTCTGTAAAAAGAGTGTTACATGTAAGGTTACCCGGCGGCGTTAATAGGTAATTCGTTATCTTCTTGTTTTCCTTGTTTGTCTTCCAGGTAGCTTTCTCCGCTCGTAGACGCTACAAAGCATGTTCTTAAGTTCAAACCATTTTTCTTCGGCTTCGTCTAGTGGCATAAGTTTTCCTGCAAGCTCGTCCTCGCCTTCCACATAGAGCTCGTAGACTATTGTGGCAACGTCGTGCTCGCCCAGCAGACCCATGTTTCTGATAGCAGCCTCGTAGGCTTTCATGGGCGAGATTGAGACCATGTCTTTCCAGTTTGCCTCGCGCGTGTAGTCGCAGGTCAGAGTGAACTCGTATGGTCCACCTGGATCAGTGAACTCGTATGTGCTCATCCATGGAATTCTGGCGTTAAGCTTCACTGCGTGGTCGAACAGGCGCCTGTCTGCAAGGCAACGCACAAGTCCACCGAAAACCTCGAGGAAAGCCCCAGCCTTCTCGGTAACCTCCGTCACCCTCCCGCTTGGACATAATAGGTCATCGTCCTCAATCTCCATCAGATCCCCAATTACTTGCCCGCCTATCTTTTCGGCAAGTTCAAGAACCCTGACGAACTTCTCCTCCTCGACCTGGTCCCCTTTCTCAAGCCCTTCGATGCCAAGCGACCTGACGAAGTCAACCACCTCGCCCGTCAGGAGCTCCTTAATCCGGTTCTCATACTCTTCATCGGCAAACCAGTCTCTCTCCCTCGTGTTTCCGGACAAATCGTCTTTTTCATCCTTCACCCGGCTTTCCCTGCCCACGTTTCCACGTCCTTAAAAATTCCAAGGACTCCTATAGACACTTTTCGGCTAGGACATAATAAAGCCATCTTTTCCAGCTTCGGGTTTTTTCAGTCCGGTTTTCCGGAAAGGGAGTCTACTTTGAAGTCGAAGACTTCCACTTCTCGTTTGCCATCCGTTAATGTGAGTTTTTTATTCGGCGTCACTTCCCCTATCACGGAAGCCGTTACTCCTCTCTCCTTAAATATTTTAAGGCACTGGCTGGCGTTCTCCGGTTTAGCTGTCAGGACGACGCCGAATCCGGGATAAGCTCTCACCCACCTTTCAGCTTCAACACCCTCTGGCACAGGTATAGACCTGACGTCGACTATTCCTCCCACACCGCTCGCCTCCAGCAGCATTGCAAGTGTTCCTATTGCGCCAGGGTTGCTAACGTCCTTGGCGGCGGTTGCCAGCCCACCGTCGGCAATAGCCCACATGGATGAAAGCTTCAACATGACCTCTTCAGGCTTTTTCCATGACGTCGTATCCCAAGCGTAAGGGAATTTCTCATGAAACTTGCCATGCATGTCCACTGCGAGCAGTATCAGGTCTCCCTGTGATGCCGTGTCGCTTAACAGTACCTTACTCTTATCAACGATGCCGGCTACTGCCACGGAAAGCTCGTTGGTGGGGGCATCTGGCTGAAGGTGGCCTCCCACCACCGGCACTAAGAACTTCCTGGAGCCATAAACAATTCCCTCAAGTATTATGGACGCCTTGTCCCAGCTATTCACGTTCAGGGAGTCTAGGAGACATAAGGGGCGTCCGCCCTTAGCAACCACGTCGTTAACATTCACGAGGACGGAGCAGTACCCGGCGAAGAAAGGGTCGGAGTCTAGGAGAAGGTGCCACATGCTGTCGACAGCCAGCAGGAGGTACTCGCCCCACCCGACGTCGAGGACGGCTGCGTCTTCACCGAAGCCGCGCACAAGGACGCACGAGGCGTCTAACGTCTCCTTCAGAATGGACGTCACCCTGCGGATGTCCTTCTTACGCCTCACGCCTTCAAAGCTCGCAACCGATGAAGCGATGGATTCAACATCAAGCACGAGATCACCATCCGTTGACGCGAAGAAAAAGCTTTGGCGGCGGGCTGGAGGACTTTCGCCTGCAAGGGCATCGAACCCCGAACCCTCACCGGGTTCCTCGGATATCCCCATGAAGCTTGAAGTCCGAGGCAGGGGACTGGGCAGCTTTAGTTCCACCCCCGCTGCAGCCCGCCACAATCAAAACACAACAGCACCCCTTATTAAGTTTTCAATACAAATTTTCACCAAAATAAAAAGGCCTCTTACGTGGAGGCGACGCTTTATGTTTGAATGATACCCATAATGCCGCCTACCCTTTGATCAGCCCCTCCACGCCCTCTCTCAATTTTGCGTATCCAAAGAATGGAGAACGGGATTGGCGTCTGTAGCGGTAACACTAATCAAAAGAGTACTTACAAGAACACGGCCGCCAGGCCTTTAAGGGTTTCAAAAAAAGGGAAAAGAGATAAGAAAAGCCGGAATTTCAGGGTGGTTTTTAATGTTTTCCTGCCGCTTCGTCTAGTGTTTTCTTCCAGAGCTCGCCGACGAAGCCCTTGTACCTTTCCTCCTCCTGCTTGTATATGTCTTCTGCCGATTTCCCTTCCATCTTCCTCTTTTCTTCTTCGACCAGCAGCCTTCTCCAAGCTTTGCCCACGTAGGTTTTCGGTATGCTGTCGCGGAACTCGACTTCCCTCGGGTACTTGTAGGCTGCAAGACGCTTCTTGCACCATTCGATTATTTCCTCCTCAGTGACCTTACCCCTGTACTCTGGACGGAGAACTATGAATGCCTTAACCTTTTCTCCTACTCCGGGTTCTGGTACGCCGACCACGGCTGCCTCCAGTACCGCCGGGTGCTGGTAGAGGACTTCCTCCACCTCCCTCGGGAACACCTGGTACCCCTTGTACTTTATCATGTCCTTCTTGCGATCCACAATGTAGAAGTACCCGTTCTCGTCCATCTTAGCAAAGTCGCCTGTCCTAAGCCACTTTATGCCGTCAAGCGCGAAGAACACTTTTTTGTTCTCTTCCGGCCTGTTCCAGTAGCCCTTCATCACCTGCGGCCCTGCTACGACGAGCTCTCCGATTTCACCTATTGGAAGAAGACGGTCTTCTTCGGGGTCTGCCACCGCGGCGAGCGTACCGGGCAGCGGGATGCCTATTGAGCCTATCTTCCTGAGCCCTCTCGGTGGAGGCGTGTTAACGTGGGTCACAGGGCAGGCCTCGGTCAACCCGTAGCCTTCCAGTATGGGCACGCCAGTCACGCTCTCGAACTTTTTCGCCACCTCAACTGGAAGCGCGAAGGCGCCGCTGGACACGAACTTGAGCGACGACAAGTCGTACTTGTTTATGTCTGGATGCTCAACCATGTTGAGGAATATCAGGGGCACCGCCGGGAACACGTTCACCTTGTACTTCTCTATAGCCTTCAGGATCTCCTTTGTCTCGGGCGCTGGCAGGATCACTATGGTTGCCCCGCCTAGCAGTGGAAGGTTCATCCCCGTCGTCTGACCGTAAATGTGGAACCACGGTATCACGGCGGCCGTGACCATTCTCGCCCCCCGCATGAACGAGCTCCTCAGCCACTCCTCGAGCTGCCTGCACTGAGACACTATGTTGAAGTGTGTCAGCATGGCGCCCTTGGGGGTTCCCGTTGTTCCACCAGTGTACTGGAGGACTGCGACGTCCTCTTTCGGGTTTATCTCGACGTTCGGGGGCTCTATCGGGCCGCCCGCCAACACGTCGATGTTCAGCAGATCCATGAAGTTGTACCTGTTCGGGGCACTCGGGACGTTGACCGAGGGAATGCGGCCTATAAGCTTACCCAGCGACTTAACAGCTCCCTGCAGCATGTCGCCTATGTTCGTCACGACTTCGAACTTCAGGTTGAGCTTGTCACGCACTGGCAGAACCCTCTCGGCGAAGAGAACATCCATGGCGATTATGGCGGAGGCACCTGAGTCATTGACTTCGAACTCTATTTCGTTCGGCGTCAGCAGGGGGCTCAGCGGGACGACGACGCCGCCCACTGCTAGCGTCGCGTAATAGCTTATGACGAACTGTGGAGAGTTAGGCATTAGTAGAGCTACGCGGTCGCCCTTCTCTATGCCCAAGAAGTGCAGCGCCGCGGCCATCTTTTTAACGTAATCCCCGAGTTCACCGTACGTCATCTTCCTCGTGATGAACACTAGGGCATCTCTATCCGCGAAGTCCTCGCAGCTCCTCCTGAACATCTCGTAGAGCGAAACCCCCTTCGTCCGCATTGCCAACAGTGGATCCATGGGAATAGTTTCGTCCGCGTAGAAGTCAACCCAGGGCATGGTTTTAACATAGTCTGGAAGTTCACTCATATTAGACGCCACCCACCACTCCCTTTTTTAGCTTTGACTCCCGGAGGGCTGAGCCTCCTCCCTCATCACCTTGATTTTTCTCCTTAACGTGAACAATTTAAAGCTTCCGTACCACTCGATGATTATTCCTAACGCTAGCAAGCCTACTATTGCCATGTCCACCATTACCCCGCTCCCCGTAACCGCCTCGTAGAGGATCCTTGGGAGCGAAGCAGATATGAAAAAGCGGTACACTGCAAACGCCAGCACGGCGATTATCCATATCCACCCTATCACTCTAAATCCCATATAGTAGCGAAGCATGAAAGCTTCCCTAGACAACAACTAACACCTCCACACATAGTTTTTTCATCTTCCTTTCCATCTTTCCCCCATATTTTTGGGCTGGTTTCAATAAAAAACCAAAAAAGAGGGTAATTGAAAAAGAACCTAGTTTTCCCATGATCTCTTTCCCATTGATTCCTTTTTTTTACCGTCTTATGCGGAGTCTTCGGACGCTTATGCGTGGTCTTCGGCGCGGCCTTTGGACGCCTCTTCTAGTCCTCGACATGAACCTGTCATGCCATGCTTTGAACCTCATTGGAAGCTTCTTCCTCTGTTGTTGTAAGGCGAGCTCTATGCTGGCCATCTTGCTGGCTGGGCCACTCCACACCCTGTAGAACCCATTGCTTGCCTTAATAAACGCCGTCCTTGTGGTGTTCCTTAATCCGGAAGCTATACGCTTCCCCGTGTTGGAGAGGCGCGTTCTGCTCCTGTAGTAGATCATGTAGGCTCTAGTCTCGGGCGCGAAGTACTTCTTCTGCACCTTTCTAACAGATCTGCCAGCAGCGAGCGCCACTGGTGGAACTATGATCCTCGCAGCGACAAGCCCGACCAAAGCAAGCATGGCGACCATAGGCATGGTGAGAGCTATGGACACCGATGGCAGGGACAAAAGTCCAGCGGGGGTTGGTGTGAAAGCTGATGACAGGGCTATTGTCGAGCCGAGACCCATTGAGGGCGCCGTGAACGCGTTCAGCGCGCCCATTATGTCCGTTGTTCCCGTTATTATGACGCTGTTAGGCGTCACAGTCATTGTCCCCTCGATGGTCGTTGAGCCAAGTATGAGGGACTGTGCCATCACCACTTGGCCCAGTGTGAGCATCGGGTTTGTGAGCATCGACGCCAAGAGCGACTGGCTCATGAGGATCTGCATGAGTCCCCTGACCAGCGTCGTCCCATAAGTTATCGTTGGAGCCATTATGAGCGTGGCGCCATTCATCTTGACGTTGCTCAGCACGAGGGTGCCGCTCGACGCTATGTCACCTGTTATCTTGACGCTGCAGGCTATCTCCGTGCCGTCCTTTGTAACCTTAAGCACGCCATTCACAACCTCAACCTTACCGTCACGTATCACAGTCGTTCCACCCGTAACCAAGCTATCAGCGGTAAGCAAGACAGTGCCCGTCAACAAGTTGTTAGTGTTCATCTTTCCGGAAAGCTCAACGTTACCAGTTATCTTTGAGGAGCCGTACATCTCTATTACGCCGCCCTTCATTGTGACGTCGCCCGTAACAGTCAGTACGCCGTCAACATTCAGGATTCCATCAACTCCAACGTTGCCCTCAATGAATATGCCGGAAGCGTTTATAGCAGTCGTGCTGGAAGACATGGAGAGAGAGCCCTCAATAAGCTGGAAGCCCTCAACCTTAATGGTCCCGACCGCAGTCATGACGGAGTTCCTAAGCACGCTTACACCGTTAATGTCGGAGTCGCCCGTAGAGGTAAGGGAGCCTTCTATCATGTTCCGGCCACTTATCGTCACCACGCCGCTGATAACGCTGGACTCGCCTCCCATGCCGACGCCTTTATCCGTAACCTCGACGTAGCCGTTAATCGTCTCAATCGAGCCTTTAACGCTCATAGACGTGAACGGAGCAACGCTCATCTTGATGTCGCCACTCATCGTGAGGTCACCAGTTATCCTCAGCAGGCCGCTAACGCTCAAGCTGCCAGAAACCACGGTGTCACCAGTCACAGAAATGCCCGAAGAGTTAACCTTCATGCCTCCCCCAGACATAGAGAGCGAGCCACTGATAAGCTGCTCACCATCTATCTCCACCGTCCCCGTCGCAGTCATGACGGAGTTCCTAAGCACGCTTACACCGTTAATGTCGGAGTCGCCCGTAGAGGTAAGGGAGCCGAGCATCCTCATCCTGCCACTTATCGACACCACACCACTGATAACCGAGTCACCGGAAAGCTCGACGACTTCAGCCGAAATATATGACGAGCCCGAAGGCATACTGATGGAGCCTTGCACATTGAAAGTGCACTTTCCGCCCTCACCATAATCCCTCTCAAGCAGGAGGGAACCGGTGAGACTCATCCCGCCAGTCTCTATAACCGTTGAAACAGGGTACTCCTGGTAGCCGTCTACTACAACGCTTGCACCACCACCAATCCACTGGCTGTCAGAGACAACCTCCACGTTACCCATCGAAACACTATTCACGCCACGCACACGCATGTAGCTGGCGCCACCCCACGACCCGGCAAAGAGACTCAAAGCCTCTATGTGGACAAGAGGACTGCTGCCACCCGTACCGTTAACCTTAAGCCCAACGGGAACCCCGCTTGAGCCGCCAGAAAAGCTCATCATGACAGTTGAATTAGACCGAAGTGTAAAACTGCTCCTGTTAAGAAGCACCACGCTCCCATCAGACAAGATCATAGGATTATTCCCCGACCCACTTCGAGCCTCCCAGACAGTCCCAGAACCCCACTCCATGTTAATTATGTCGATATAATAGTTATTCTCCTGCTCCTTCACCGTCCTAATTAGGTCGTCTAAGTCTAAGGAGTAAACACGAATAAAGCCGAAAATTCTGAACTCAACTGTCGGAAGCTTTTGATCAGCGGCGAGCCTACTGAAATTGGCAACCCCACCATAGCTGGCGATAGAAACCACGTTGCTGGGATTCCAATGTTCCACCGTTATCCCTGGCGCATTAATGTCAAATACTACGTGCGTGCTGTTGATTCTGATCGTTACGTCGGCTGTGGATCCTATTTCGATGCCGAATAGCTCGAACGCCTTACTGTACTCTTGAGTGTAAATTGTTAGTGTTCCGCTGGTGACTTTTATGGCGGTTCTAGTGTCTGACTTGACGAGCCTGTTGTTCTTTAGTGGGTCGCCTATGTAGCCTGCACCGCTGGCTGAGGAGTTTATAAACATGTATATGTTGCTTGCCTGCTGGCTCAGGCATCCCCTTACGATGTGTCCAGTGCTGTTGTATACGGCTCCGATTGTTATGTTTCCGTTCGCTTGGAAAACTGCTGGGTACTGTTCGCTTCCTACGAGTATTGTTTGAGCTATGCTGTTGGGCGGTAGTGGTTCTGCCTGCGTAAAGCTGTTAGCGTAGATGTTCGTGGTGAATGGTTGGCCGTTGAGGCCCGTCATGGTGATTCCTGGACCCATCTTTACGTCTGTCGCTCCGCCTGCCGTTATAGTTATTGTTCCCTTCAGCGTGCTTTGCCCAGCTATGTTTACGGGGCTTGTAACTGTATGGAGACCCGTTATTACTGTTTTCCCAGTTGCTGTTCCCCCCATTGTTTCGGCGCCGGACTGCTGGTAGCCTGCAAGCAGCGGGTAGGCTGCTGCGGACATGCTTGGAGTTGCTGATGTAAGGATTATTGATGCCAGAAGTGCCGCCATAAGTGTAACGGCAGCTAGGGTGAACCTTTTCTTTCTTCCCTCCATTTTCCCTCCTCCTACATTAATTTTTTAACATTTTGAGTTTTCGGTTTGTGTAAATTAAACAAAATATTTAAACTTTTTGTTTGCGAAAATCTGTCTTTATAATAATATATTTTGTAAAAGAAGCGTTTCTTTTTCATATTTATCGGAAAGACTTTCATTGTTTAGAGGAAAAAATTGACTATAAAACCATTAAGTTTTCGAAATTGGTTGTTTTTTACTACACGGGCAACATTTTTAAAGAAGATATTTTCATCGCTTCCACCCCCTGAAGAGGGGGGTTTAAAAAAATAAAAAGATTAAAACCTGAGATTCATCATAAATCTACTTTAAAAACAAGAAAAACGGGAAAAATTAAAAAAAAGGGTTCATTTGGACTTCTTAAGCCGTACTCGCATGAGTTTCCTCTTTCGCTGGGTTCCAGCACGCTACTCTCTCCTTCTCGCTCTAGGAACGCCCTTTCTTCTGACCTTAATTCTCGGCATTTTCGGCGTTTTTATGCGGGATCTAGCTCTGTCACGCCACGCCCTAGCCCTAACAGACAGGTTCTTGCTAAGATTTTCGCTCTGTTTGGAAAGAAATATCTCTAACGAAGCCATTTTAGCGACCGACGACCTAGCTGCGGCTCCGGCTCGTCCAGCCACCCTGCTTGTCCTAGCATTAACTCTGGACAACGCCGGTCTAACTCTGGCTGAAACACTCTTCGCCCTCTCCGACGCGGCGTGTATTTTCTCCGTAACTGGGCGGGTTCTGCGTGAAACCCCTTCGCTGACTGAAGCTAAGGATGAAGCGACGCGGCGCGAAACCCTGCTCTGTGAAGCCTTAATGAGCAGTCTCCTGATAGCTGAAGCAGTACGGCGCGCGGCGCGCTCCGCGACTGGAGCTACGCGGCTTCTAACCTGCGTGTAGGCTACCCGTACGCGAGTTTCAGGTCCGAAAGCCCTCACATAGACCTTGTTTAAGGCTCTCCCCGAGGCTATAGCAACTGGCGGGACAACTATCCTCGCCACCACAAGTCCCAGTAGAGCCATGAGTGAAAGTATTGGCAACGAGAGAGTGGCTACCATTGATGGCAGAGGCGTTGATGCGAGAGGCGTTATCGCCGCCGCTTGAGACAGGGAGACTATGGCGTTCTGACCTATTGAGGGAGTATTTAAGGCGAGGAGTGCACCTGATATCTCGGATGAGCCAGTTATCATCACGCCGTTCTCAGTTATAACCAGCAGCCCGTTGACAACCGTTGATCCAAGTATGAGGGACTGGGACATCTGGATTTGCCCTATAGTGTCCATTGGCGATGCAATTAATCCTGCCGGCGGCAGGTTGCCCATGAGGAACTGAAGTAGGCCTCTTACGCTTGTTCTCCCTGCCGTCGTTATCGATGAGAGTATCATGGTGTTTCCTTTTATCTCGGGGTTCTTCATTGTGAGGCTGCCCTGAGTTAGTACGTCGCCCGATATGCTGACGCTGCAGGATATCTCCGTTCCCGCCTTCGTTATCTTCAGCACCCCATCCACGACGTCGACCTTGCCGTTGATCAGTGTTGTGCCCACTGTACTCATGCTGTCAGCCTTCAACGTTATGTCTCCGAGCATTATGTTGTTCGTGTTCACCTTACCTGAAAGGGAAACGCTACCGCTTATTGTGGAGACGCTGACCATGGCTATGGCGCCCTCCATCGTCACTTTGCCGGTGATGATAACATAACCTGAAACCCTGAGGCTACCGGAGGTTGCTACGTTGCCGGACATGAACATGCCGGAGGAGTTCAGGGTGAGGCTTCCAGCCCCCATGGAGAGGGAGCCGTCAATGAACGTGGAGCCGCCGATCACGACTGTTCCAACAGCATCCATAACGCCGCTGAGCCTTGAGACCCCGTTTATGTCCGAGCTCCCCGAGGAGGAGAGCGAGCCGGAAATAACGTTCTTACCATCGAGGGAAATGATTCCACTTATGATTGTGGAGCCGCTCGGAATGTTAAGGCTGAGCGATCCGCCGCCAACGTTAAACGATAAGCCGTCAGACGACACTTTAAGGGAAGCATCTGTGAGCGACAAGGAGCCAATAATTGAGGCGTCAGAGATAGTGATTGAGCCGTCGAGACTTAATCCACCAGCAGAGGTTCCCAGTTTGAAGACGCCGGAAACCTTAACGTCGCCACTAAGATTCAAGCTACCACTCATTGAGACAATGCTTACACTGCCAGAACCAATGGTGACAGTAGTATCACTGTTAGACACGCTGAGGCCAAGGAGTAACCGGCTAACTGAAGCAGACAGATCAGCGTCCGCAAGCTCCAAATCGCCATACACTGCAATGCTTCCAGACGGCAGACCTATGACGGTCGCACCGGAACCGCTAACCGAGAGGTCGCCGCTCATCGCGACACTACCGCTGAGCGAGGCAGACATACTGCTGCCGGA
>Ga0105158_1000227_pt1 | contig 25352 bp, 25 predicted proteins | sample LHCtaG_FD_81567 | JGI IMG/M metagenome (GOLD analysis project Ga0105158, IMG submission 81567) | Hot spring microbial communities from Little Hot Creek, USA to study Microbial Dark Matter (Phase II) - LHC4sed_matched | ecosystem: Environmental > Aquatic > Thermal springs > Hot (42-90C) >...
ACGAAAACCTATTACGCCTAAACAACCCACTATTATGGAGGGCTTTGAGGAGCCACCTAATGGAGATCACCTCCCAAAAGCGGCTTCCCAAAGCTCCCCTAAAAAGATAACTTGACAGTATCTTTCATGCAGCAGATAAGTTTAAATTTATTATCTGCATTCTTTCTTTGAGAGTTTAAATATATGCATGTAAGCAATTAGGGTTAATTTCCACGGATGTGGTATACTTGAGCGGAAAAGCCAGTGGAGCAGGCGGTTCAGAGGAGTGGGTTCCGCGCACTAAGCTTGGTAGAATGGTGCTTGAGGGTAAAATATCTTCTTTAGAGGAGATATTCGCTAATGGATTTAAGATAGATGAGCCGCAGATAGTAAATATGCTTGTTCCAAACCTTGAGGAGGAAGTTATAAATATAAGCCTAGTGCAGAAGCAGACTGACGCTGGCGAAAAATCCAGGTTTAAGGCTATGGTTGCCGTCGGAAATAGGGATGGATATATAGGCATAGGTTCCGGTAAGGCCACGCAGGTGCGTACAGCGATAGAGAAGGCGGCGAATGACGCCCGCCTAAATATAACCGTTATTCGTAGGGGATGCGGGAGCTGGGAGTGCGGGTGCGGGCAACCCCATTCATTACCCTTCGAGGTTACTGGTAAATGTGGTGCGGTTAGAGTTAAGCTCCTGCCGGGGCCTAGGGGTTTAGGTTTAGTTGCAGGTGAGGTTGCTAAGGTTATTCTCAGGCTTGCCGGAATCAGGGATTGCTGGACAAGAAGCTATGGCACAACCAGGACTGTTCCCTCATTTGCGTATGCGCTCTTTGACGCCCTAAAGAAGACATATGAAATCACTACGCCATTAGATTGGGCGAGGTAGATTGGTTTTGGAGAAGGGAAGCAAGTGTTTAGTTGTCATTAGGGTTCGGGGTTCTGTTAACGTTAGGAGGGATATTGAAGATACCTTAAGGATGCTTAATTTAACATGTAATTGCCATGCAACTATAATCGATGACCGCCCATCTTACATTGGCATGTTACAAAAGGTTCAGAATCAGGTGACGTGGGGTGAGGTTTCAAAGGATACTATTGCGGTGCTCCTTAAGGAGAGGGGTAGGCTCGTAGGGAATAAAAAGATCACTGAAGAATACGTTAAAAAGCTCGGTTTCGAATCAATAGATGATTTGGCTGAAGCCATATATAATTTGAAGGTTGAGTTTAATAAGCTTCCGGGAATAAAGCCGGTTTTCCGCCTTCATCCACCAAGTAAGGGTTATAAGGGTAGCGTGAAAAAGAGCTGGAAGAGCGGTGGTGTAACCGGATATAGGGGTGAAGCCATAAACAATTTAATTAAGAGGATGATATAATAGGCGCGGAGCTGATGTTTATGCCTCATAAACTTAGGAAGATTAGGAAGAAGCGCGGGTCTAGAACATGCGGTTATGGTAGGGTTGGGCAGCACAGGAAGAGTGGTTCTAAAGGCGAGAGGAGGGCCGGTAGGCATAAGCATTTATGGTCTTGGGTCTTAAGGTATGAGCCGGATTACTTCGGTAAGGTTGGTTTTGTCTCACCAAAGCAGAAGATGATGGAAGATGTTCGATGCATAAACCTTAAGGATCTTGAGGAGATGGCTCTGAAAGCGGCTGGCAAGGCTAAGAGGGGCGAGAAGATTTTTATAGACTTGGAGGCGATGGGGTATACGAAGCTTCTAGGTGAGGGGAAGATAAGTTTACCAGTTAGAGTTAAGGTTCCATCATATACTAAAACAGCTTTAAGAAAGATTGAGGAGGCTGGTGGAGAAATAATAGCGCCTAAAGGGGTTGAGGAAGCAGAGCTCGCTACTGCCGAATCAAGCTAATGTAAACCTTTTAAGACAAGAAAAGGAAATTATAAAAGTGTGTTTGAGGGGGAAACTTGGCTAGCAGATTCCTGAGAGCCTTTCAACCCATAATACAGTTTATCCCGGAGATTAAGGCTCCGGAGCGTAGGGTTAGTTTTAATGAGAAGCTCCTATGGACTGCCTTCGCCCTCATCGTCTACTTGGTTATGAGCGAGATACCGCTATACGGCTTGGCCAAGAGCGAGGAGGTGCTCTTTTATAGGGTGATATTTGCCTCAAGCAGGGGCACATTGATGGAGCTTGGTATAGGTCCAATTGTCACCGCCGGGCTAATACTTCAGCTGCTTGCAGCCTCAGGGTTCATAAGCGTTGACTTCTCCGACCCTGAGGATAGATCCCTATTCTCTGGTGCGAATAAGGTCTTCGCGATAATTATGACGATTGTTCAGGCTTCAGCTTATCTTATAGGGGGCTTCTTTGGGAGCGGTGTGGGAACCATACAGGCAATAATAATCTTCGTGCAGCTAATCTTCGCCGGTTTAATCGTTATGCTCCTGGACGAAATGATACAGAAGGGTTGGGGGATTGGTAGTGGAATAAGCCTATTCATTCTGGCTGGCGTAGCCCAGCGCATAATGGTGGATTGCTTCTCAATGGTGAAGGTTGGGAGTCCAGCTGAGTCTAGGGGAATATTCCCAGCCATCGTTGAGGCATTAGTGAGCGGACGACCTATAAGCGACCTCTTTATAAGAACTGCAGATAACCCAAGTATTTTAGGCTTAATATTGACAGTAGCAATATTCCTATTTTGTATATATGCTCAGGGCGTTAGGGTTGAGATACCGATCTCCCATTCGCGTTTTAGAGGGTTTAGGGGGAGATATCCGATAAGCCTTCTCTACGTCTCCAACCTGCCAGTTATATTTGCGTCAGCATTGTTCGGGAACATTTACATTATAGGGCAAATATTATGGAACAATTACCGTAATAGCCCGGAGCTAGGTCCATGGATAAGATTAATAGGCGAATTTGAGTACGCTGAGGGCGGTTACCGCCCAATAGGCGGATTAGCATATTATGTTTCGTCGCCGAGGGGTTTCGCCGATGTCCTAGATAATCCACTAAGATACATTGTTTATTCGGTAATGCTAATTTTATTCTGTGTTATCTTTTCTTGGGTTTGGCTTCAGGTTGGCGGATTAGATCCTAGAACTGTTGCCAAGCAGCTTGTTGACGCGGGTATGCAGGTTCCAGGCTTCAGGAGGTCTGAGAAGCCTATTGAGGAGATTCTAAAGCGTTATATTCCAGTTGTAACTTTGCTCGGCGGCTTCATTGTTGGTTTATTAGCGGCTGTAGCCGACTTATTTGGCGCCTTTGGAACTGGGACGGGCATATTGCTCTCAGTGGGCATTATATACCAGTATTATCAGCAGATAATGAGTGAACGTATTGAGGAGATTTACCCTGGAATAAAGAGGTTTCTTGGGAGGTAAATAGGCTGACATGGATTTGCTCACGATTCCATACTCAACGTTCTTCATAATGTTCTTGGCTTTTATTAGCTCCCTAATAACAACGCTTTTAAATCGCAGGTTCATTGATAGGCGTCTGCTGGCTGAATGGCAGAGTGAGATCGCTAAGTGGAATGCTGAGAGGGAGCTTGCCAAGAAAACTGGTGATAAGAAGCTTATGGCTAGGGTTAAGAAGCAGGAGCTTCGGATAATGCAGATGAGGGCTAAGATATCCGGTCAGCAGACTAAGACCATGCTGATAACATTTATCCCTTTTATGCTCATATGGTGGTTTCTTTTATCCTTCTATGGAAATATTCCAGTTGCATTCATGCCGATCTGGGGTAGTGATATTCTTAGCCTACCATTCTTCATTTGGTATATTATATGCCAGTTCTTCTTCAATTTCCTCCTATCAAAAATTTTCGGTGTTGAGATGGGTTACGGTGTAAGGTCTTAAGGTGGCGCGATATTTATGCGATCACAGAGTAGGGGTATCATTATATGCATTTCTGGCTTAGCTGGTTCAGGAAAGAGTACAGCGGCTAAGAGGGTTGCTGAGTATTATAGGCTGAAATATTATTCCGGTGGTGACGCTTTGAAGGCTGTTGCCATGGAGATGGGCTATAATATTTCCGATAGAGGTTGGTGGGAGACTGAGACTGGTATGCGCTTCCTCGAGGAGCGCTTAAGAAACTTGGATTTGGATAGGCGGGTTGATGGGAAGATGCTTGAGTGGGCTAGGGAGGGGAATGTTGTCCTGGACAGCTGGACTATGCCGTGGCTCCTTAGAGATGGCTTCAAGATATGGTTAGATGCTTCTGAGGATGTTAGGGCTAGGAGGATAGCGGTGAGGGATGGAATAAGTGTGGAAGAAGCCCTCAAGCGTATGAGGGAGCGGGAGAATAGAACCAAGGAGATTTATAGGAGGCTCTACGGCTTTAGGCTAGGCGAAGATTTCGAGCCATTCCACGTGATAATTGACGTAAACAACCTAAACCAGGACGAGGTTTTCAAAACATTATGTCTAATAATCGATAAAATGGTTTTAGGAGCAAGAAAACAGCAGCCCCTGTTGTAAATGGCTGATTAATTCCCTAAACATAATTTATTTTTAGCCGGTCATCTCATCTTCTCTAAAATATAATCTGTTTCTGTTCTAAGTATTGGGCGTAAATAGGAAAAACATATATTCTAAATCTATCTTATAATGCACATGTATGAAATATAAGCACAGATACATAGTAATTCTAATGCCCTTTCTAATTTCATTAGGCGGTATACTCCTCGACTACTGGACTACAAGCATTGGCTTGAGCATGGGTTTCGTTGAAACGCATCCGGAGTATCATCCGTTGAAGGCATTAGCAATATTCTGGAGCGCAATAACAATATTAATAGTAACATTGCCGAAGACGAGAAAATGGATGATGAGCATAAACGCTTTGGCTTTTCTACCATACTTAGGCGCAATAAACAATGCTCTAGTTATATTAGGGATTTTCCCCGGATTGGCGATTTAACGTTATCATTTTGAAAGTTTTTGCCCTCGCTTATAACGATCCTAGCGCAAATGATAGTTGGAGTGTTAGATAAAGTAATATCATCTTCCCCCTTACTCTTCGACAATATATTTGGTCCTGCCAGCGGTTAAATAGTGGGTGTATTACATAGATTGTTAAGAGACATGCAACGCTACTTAATATTGGGAATGCCATGTTAAATCCAATCTGCATGTAGCCAAGTATGCCAGCTACAATTATCGCGGATATAAGGGCTATTGCAAACCTTATGGTATAATCCGGACCCCAAACTATTGGAAGGGTTTTCCGCCCCCCTATCTTATCACCCATAACGTCGCCTAAATCGAATATTGTCGTTGAGGCTAAGCCGTAAAGGAAGCACATTGAGCCAGCGAATAAGATGCTTGATGATAGATTGTTTACCGCGGCTCCGCCAGCCGCGCTTGCTATAAACGCCCCGCTGGCAACGGCAATATGCTTAACTATGAACCTTTTCTTGAGGTTTAGGGGTTCAAATGAGTATGCTATGCCCAATATTATGCCGAGCGCGCAAATTATTGACGTTAAAGGATTTATGATGTAGCCAATTACTATTCCGGATAGATAGAGTAATGCTGATAGCAGTAATGCATCATTCTTGGAGAGTCTTCCCTGCGCTAATGGGCGGTTGACCTGGTTAGATATGTCTATTTCTAGGTCCGCAACATCATTGGAGATATAGATTCCTAGGGTTATTAGGAAGCTTGTTGCTGTTACCATTAGTGCTGGAAATATGGGTGGGACTCCTTTAGAGGCTACGAATGTTGCCATAAGCGTTGTGGAGGAGAATATTATTCCGCGTGAAACGCGAGATCTAATGTAGAGTAAGTATTCATGGATTTTCCTTCTTATCATGGAAACCCCCGGGAGGATTGTTATCCTCCGGGGGCTTTTTCAACCTTTTAAATATCTACAAATATCATGAAGCATATAAGTGGATATGAAGTTGAGAGAGCCCATTAAATAGGACGTGTTAAATTTCCGGGCTCTTATGATCAGAAGTTTTATTTAAGGGAATATATTCACCTATAACCTCCTTCAGCGGATCTTTTTTAGCTTTAGCCATAAGTGAATTGAAGATTTCTATGAGTTTTTCCGCTAGGGTTTTATTTTCAAAGAAGAGCCCCATAAGGAACTCTTTGTTATCAGGATTTAATATTTCTATTCCAACATATTTTCCGTCGACTATTATAAAACTGTATGGTAGTTCCTCCACGTATCCTGTTTGGACTTTTGATGAATTTAGTAAAGTGAAAAATGCCTTCATATATTCCGGATGAGCTATTATCATACGAAGTAGATACATTCTCTGCGATAAAACATTCTTTACATTTTTATCACTGCTTATAATATGCCACTCTCCCACGCCCCGACTAAATGCCTTGAAAACAGCTTCAACAACATCATTTTCCGTGTGGCGTGAGGCGAGATAAACCTCTCTCTCAGCCTTCTCTAAAAGTTCAACCGTTCCCTTAACTATATCCTCAAATCTATAGACTATTCCAACTAATTTTACTCCGCCATCAATCAGATCTAGGAAGTCCCTCATCCTCTCTCTAGTTATTGTTTGGATTATGCGCTCTTTTTCCTCATCAGAGAGATTTCTCGCCCTCTTTATTTTATCTATTAATTCTAGTTGCTCTTCTCTCTCTACTACATCATTTAAATAGTCTATCACCTTGTAGATTATGCTTCCTAGGACCGTATGCTTATATGCGCCATCATCTCTCCGTATTAGTTTTGCCTCTAGTAGTTCGCTTAGTCTTGTGTAGTAGCGTTTTTGTGTTAGCCCCAGTTCCCTTATTGCCTCTGTTGAGCATGTTATGCCCTCGCTTGCCATCTTGAATATTTTTAGGGCGTCTTCGTTTGATAGGGCTGATAGTATCCTCTCCATATCCTTCAGTTTATCTGTTTCTTCATGAGTTTTGATGCTAAGCCTTGGTGTTAGACGCGCCCTCTGTACCATTTTCATGCATACCGTCTCAAAGATTCTGCTGAGCTGATTATTAAGTGATATGATGAGAAAAACCTTAATTTTGATATATATTTTAGTGCACAAAATGGCGCTGGGCGCCCTAAATTAAATGTTTAGAGTAAAGCGTTTATTAGCAGGAATGTTAGGTCGCCTATAAGTATGGATGCTGCGAAGCCGAATGTTATGAAGACTATGAATGGTAAGCCCATTGTAACCCAGACCTCCCCCTCGTAATCGTTGAGTATACTCTTTTCTTCGCCTTCCCCTTCACCGCCTATGCTTAGGCGCTTAAGTATTTTTAGGCGCCTCTTTATCCTCCCATTCTCATCCTTGCTGAACTCCTCTAGGATTATGTAGTGGTGTTTTCCCGAGCGCAGTTTTCTTGAGTGGACTCTATATCCCGTCATGAATGCAAAAGCCTTCGTCATTAACTTTTCATCTTCAAGCCCATCAAATATTCTTCTCCCATTTCTCGCCAGGTCTATTAGGTTTCTGATCGAGATGGCTATTGTTAGGAGTGAGGCTGATAGGACAGCATTATTGAAGGTTGATATCGGCGGCGGTATGGGCGTATATGCCTCCATTAGGGGTTTTATTACCGCTTGATTGGGTTGGGTTGGCATTGAAGCTGCCAGGCACATTAATGCCTTAGCGTCCGCTCCCCCAAATAGGCCCAGATAGAATAGAGCCATCGATAATCCGATTGTTACCGCCGCCGTCACAATCCATGCTAATATGATTGTTTGGTTCCAGCCGTTTAGGGCGAGGGATATGAGCGTTAATGCTAAGCCTATGGGCGCAAATGTAGCCCAAATGTAGTTTGGGACCTCCCTAGATTTTATGTCATGTATTGATGCTGCTGACAAGAATATTAGGGATATAGCGAATCTGGCTGAATCAAGCCACCCGTACATTCCTAATGCACCATCTTCCCTTTCTAAGCCCCTTAAAATCCTATAGGCTCCGCCATGCAATAACTGCTAGATGAAATATATTGCTTTAAAGAGCATATTTATTTTATGAATTTACATTACATTACACATTCTATCTTGGCTATTGATTGCGTATTTATCATCTGTTTTTTATGTAAGTAGCTTGATCATGTAAATTTAGAATGTATTTGTCCTTCTCAAGTGATTTATCAATCTTCTTCATCTACCTTTTGTAGGGTGATGGATAAAATATGGCTAGAAGATTATACGCAAATAAGAGGGGCATAAGCCCGGTCATAGCAACAGTGATACTAGTAGCGGTAACAATAGTCGTCGCGGTTGCAGTAGCCTACTGGATGGGAGGACTAACAGGCATATACACAAGATACGAAAAAGTAGAAATAACGAGCTGCTCAGTACAGTATGGAGATAATATGACTGGGGATTTTGATTTAGAACTGCCCGGATGGAACGCATCCGGCTGGAAGATTCTCATAAACCTGAAGAACACTGGATCAGCTGACACAACAATCGACAACGTGCTAATAAATGGGAAATTATGGACCGATTATAACCAGAAGGATAATAGAACGGCTATTAAATACGACAATACGGAAATTACAGGGACTTCCGGCGCGATTTCAGTGCACGTAAGGGCTGGTGACACGGCGAGTTTAACTATATATGTAAAAGCGGGCGATGCACCATTCACTTCTGGTACGAATATAGAGATTAAGTTGCATTCGTCTGGCGGTCATGAGTATCCTAGACAGATCACATTACCGTGAAATAGCCTAGTAGCCTATTGATGGCTCAGTGATGGCTTAGGCGCTTAATCTACCTCTCCGGGCCTAGCTCCTTCTATCTCTCTCCACCATTTTTTATCATCTAAATCCCCCTATTTTTTGGAGGGTTTCTCGTGGGCCAACCTCAAAATGAACTTGAGAAGAAAGATGGGGATAAAAAGGGTAAGAAGAGTAGGGGTGGCTCCAAGCAGCCCACGGTCTTGATTCAGGAGTTTAAGCCAGAATACGCTGTTATAGATGAGTATTGGGTCCAGGAGCCCTTCGCGAAAGTCCATATTGCTATGGCGCCTGAGCTCGGCGTAGGATACCACTACTTTGTGGATGAGGTTAAATTGAATGATGCTGAGAGGGAGGCCCACGAGAAACTAATTTCCATAATAAGCCATGAGCTCCAAGCGCCTGAAACACTAGATGTCGACGCAGCGCAGTATGTCCTTGAGGAGGCTAAGCGCTTAACGCTTAAGTATAGGCGCTCAATAGCCAAGAATCTCACTAGGGAATCTCTGGAAAAAGTCTACTATTATGTTGTTAGGGACCTCGCCGGGTACGGGGAAATAAACGTGCTAATGCAGGACCCAAACATAGAGGATATATCATGCAACGGCGTGAATAAGCCAGTCTACGTTTGGCATAGGAGATATGAGAGCATACCGACGAACATACGCTTCATTGACGAATACTATTATGACAATTTTATTCTCAAGCTGGCGCACATATCCGGAAAGCACATATCAAGCGCCCAACCAATACTTGACGCGGCATTACCGGATAAGCATAGGCTTGCATGCACATTCATGCGTGAGGTCTCAACCCATGGGAGCACATTCTGCATTAGAAAATTTAGGTCGGATCCATTCTCAATAATAGACCTGATCAAGCTGGGCACGCTGGACGCTAGGATGGCAGCATATCTATGGCTCATGCTGGAGAATAAGATGAACCTGATGATCGTAGGCGGAACTGGAGCCGGAAAAACGAGCACATTAAACGCCCTAACAAGCCTAATCTCACCAAACGATAAGCTCGTAACAGTTGAGGAAGTAGCCGAACTAAACCCGCCCCACGAGAACTGGGTTCAACTAGTGAGCAGAAGGGGCCTTAGGTTTGGGGAAGCGGACACAACATCCATATCACTATTCGACCTCGTGAAGCTCAGCCTAAGATATAGGCCAGACTACATCATAGTTGGGGAGATTAGAGGCGAAGAAGCATACGTCCTATTCCAGGCTATAGCAACAGGGCATGGCGGAATATGCACAATGCACGCTGACAGCCTAGACCACGCCGTCAAAAGGCTCACTTCGCCGCCAATGAACGTAGCCGAGGTCTACATACCACTAATGAACGTATGCCTATACATTGCGCGAGTAGACCTTCCGAACAGCGGCATCGGACCTAACTTCGGCAGGAGAATAAGAAAAATCTGGGAGGTAGTGGACTTCGGAAAATACAATCAGATATCAGCCTGGCATCCAACAAAAGACATATTCCAAACAGACCTAGCGGGAAGCATTCTCCTAGAGAGGATAGCCGAGAAACGCGGTGTGACGAAGGAAGATCTGCTCATGGAGATAGATCGTAGGGAGCGGTTCCTGAAAGCTATGGCCGATAGGAACATAAGAGACCATAAGGAGGTTGCCCAGATGATCATGCGATACTATTATCAATGCAGGGGAATAGGGATACCAAACCTAGAAGCCATAACACTGCAATCCCCAAACACCATAGAGGCGGCGTTCGTGCAGCTAATGCAGTCATTAAACATGTTAAACCACGTAGAAGCAGCTGAGCCTAAGGCAGAAATAGAGGCGGTAGCATCAGCGGTTGATGACCCTAAGGAGGGAGATGAAGAGTAATGGGCTTTGAGGACTTCTGCTACGCATACTTTGGTAGGCTTGGCAGAGCCCTATACAAAATGTCACCGGGAATAGACTACGATATGGAAGCGGCATGCATGCAAATACACCCACACGTATACCTATCAATGATAGCTTTTGCAACAATAATATCAGCAGCAGCCTCATATGGAGCCCTATTCGCATTGCTATGGCTGATAGGTGCGTTAAGTGGGCAAGTAATAGTTAACCCAATAGTATACGTGATATTCAGCCTCCCACCACTAATAGTCTTACTTATAGGGTTATCTATACCGAAAATCTCAGCCTCAAATAGAATATCTGGGCTTAAAACTGAAATCCCATACGCATCAATGTATATCAGCATAATGGCTAGGGGAGGGCTATCACCATACGCCGGGCTGTTAAGGCTTAGAAGAACAGATCTGCTGCCAAAATTAAGGGATGAGATAAAGAGGATACAGCGCATACTCCTAGCAACAGGAACGGACCCAATATCAGCGATGGAGAAGGCTGCTAAAGTAGTCAATGTAAAGGACTATAAGGATCTGCTGCTAGGCTACGCCTCAACCCTAAGGACGGGTGGGGACGTAATACACTACCTATACAGCCAGACGGACATGATGTTTAGGAAGATGGCTTCTAGGATAAGGGCTATGGGCGAGCACTTGGGAAGCTTGCTAGAAGCATATATTATAATTGGAATATTAGGCGCACTAGGCCTATACATGATGTTCATAATATCGCTCAGCCTACCTCAGGCAGCCGGCGGGGGACTCTCTGAAGAATCATTCTTTCTATTCTCATTCGTACTGCTGCCAGTAATCTCATTCGCATTCATGTATCTAGGGGACACGATGCAAGTAAACTATCCAATATCAAACTGGAAGCCATATATGGCTCTGTTAGCATCAATCCCATTAGGGTTCTTCCTAGCAGCGCAGATGGCGATACCATTCTTCGCTGATACGCCACTATTCGTTCTCCCAGCCCTAAGAGACCTGGTAATCCTAATACGCCAGACACTGGAATTCCCAGAGGGCAGCGAGGCATCAATAGGTTTAGCAATATCACTTATAGCAGTAGCCCTGCCAGTAGCAGTCCTAGACCAGCATTACACCAATGAGGAGAAGGGGATACTCCAAGGCATAACGAGCTTCTTCAGGGATCTGGTGGAGAGTAGGAAGACTGGGCTAAGCCCGGAGAAATGCATAACAATCCTATCGCGCAGAGACTATGGGAAATTCTCTAAGCACCTAAGACTTATAAGCTCAGAGATAAGCTGGGGGTTACCGCTACAGAAAGTCTTCGAGGACTTTAAGCGCAAAGTTAAGAATTGGCTCGCCCTCATGAACATATACCTCCTAGTTGATACGCTATCGGTTGGAGGAGGATCTGAAGAAACCCTTGAAACCCTAGCTGAATTTTCAGAGTCCATGAGGCTGGTAGAGCAGGAGCGCAGGTCTGTTCTAGCGCCGCTGACAATAATCCCCTATATAGGAGCATTAATCTTAACCGCAACCACAACAATGTTTATCATGTTCTTTAGGGACATAACATCTATTGCTGGTGCAACAATACAATATATAACATTGAATAGAATACTGCTCACACCATTAATCTTCCACTCATTTATGTTCGGGCTATCGGCTGGAAAACTCGCCACTGGAAAAGCGTCATCCGGATTTAAGACAGCCCTATTTCTCGTAATAGCGTCATTAGCTGGAATATGGCTGACGATGCGCTTCCCACTCATAAAAGCCGGATAAAAGGTGAGTGGGATGCAGATGACTATAAGGGAAAAACGTGAAAGGAAGATGAACATGATTGCTAAAACATGTATTGGTTGCAGAAGGGCAATTTCACCAGTAATAGCGGCCCTAATTTTAGCGTCAGTCCTATGCATAATAGTTTTCGCCGCCTCAAACCTAGCCAACGATATTGTAAGCGCACAGGTTGAGGATGCCCAATTTGAGCAGGCAAAATACGTTATGGTATCATTAGATAAGCTAATAAAGAGGATAATACATGAGCCGAAGTCATCCGGCTACGTGAAGACCAGCTTCTGGAAGGTCACACCATACTTTGAGAGAAACGTGGGAAACCTAACGCTAGAGGCACCAAATCTGGAGATTACGATACCAATAAACATCGTCAAGATTAAGGGCGGGCCGAGAGTCTCCATTTCGGTAGAAGAGAACCTTGTTGGAAATGAGAGCCTAATTGTTAGGGATGCTGTGGGATCCCTCGGAAACGTAAAAGTCTATCAATTAAGTGGGAGCGGAGCGTACATATCGCTGGACTATGCGCGTTTAAGGTGCATAAATACCGGAAGAAATATATCTTACTATAATGGAACCGGATATGAGCCATATAACACCATAGAGATCACGCTGGTTAAGATTGAGTTTAGGGATTTTATGGTTAGTGAGCAAGCAAGCTTTATTGCAAAAAACATCGAGATAACCCCCATCCAAAGGGATGTGGGAAAAGGAAACTTTGCAATCATAGTTAAAAGAACAGACCTGAATAAAACAGAATCCATAACCTTAGTGGATTTAGGTGGAGACCCCAATCATAGAACCCTAATCAACGCAGCGATCATAACGATTGAAGTCTCAATTTTAGGAGGCATATAACGGTGACTGAAGTGACAATAACCCACGTCATTGGGACAGTCACGCTCATACTAGTCTTTGTCTCAGTCACACTCTTCTACCAGTATTATTACTCATCGTTGCAGAAGGAAACATTAGCTAGACAACTCGAGGAAGCCGCCAATTACATAGCCTCCAACCTAGCCGACCTAATCTCCTTATGCCTAATAAGCCCAGCCGATCAACTTGTAGTAAAAACCTTAGATATGCCCGAAAAGATTGGGGAAAGCTACTACAGCATAGCCATCACTAAATCCGTAGATCCATATATTGGTGAAGAAATGGTGACTGTTAAGGTATACTTGAACTCCGATCCATTTACCATCGGAGAAGCAATTCTACCATTCACGCTAATCAACGTATGGAATGATACGGGAAGCATAAACCTAGATATTGTTCAGCCGAAACTCGTAATTTCAAGCGGAACACCAAACTCCGTCATATGGGCTTTAGCTAAAAACAGCACTATAACGATTGGCTTAGGCATTAAAATTGGATAAAGCATGGAGGAAGGAACATGCATGCAAATTACGAATACATCCTGGCCGGAATCATCCTGCTGCTAATGCTCTCAGTTACAGGGGTCAACATAACGTCAATAATGACGCATAGGCTCTCTAGAATGGAGCAGGAAACAGAATTCCCACTAGCCGAAAGACTGTTAGATATAATTTTATTATCGCCTGGACACCCGCCCGATTGGGGCGAAAAGCCCAGCGATCCATTATCTTTTGGTCTAGCGGCCCAAAACGCTATGAAAAACTATGTACTTGACATAAGTAAGGTTTTCAGGCTGAAGGAGGAATCACCATACCATATTCCGCCGGGAACAGCGAGAGAACTTATGGGTTTAAGCAAAAACTACAATTTTAATTTAACGATAACACCAGTTCTCCGGATAAGCGTAATTAATGCTAGCTCAACATATCATATAACGGTGACGAATTATAAGGGTTTCAGAATACCAAGCGTTAATGTAACAGCATTCTATATACCTAAATCCCTAACACTAAACTCGCCAATATTCTCTAAGTCTGCGCTAACTAACACTGAGGGAGAATGCGCAATAACATTTGATCCCCTACCCAACTACGTCCTCCTAATTTTCATTAACCACCTAGAGGTTAAGGCGATCCAAAGTTACCCGCCGGGCTTAAATTTTAGGGTTGAGGGCGGATGCATAATGGAGAGCGAATACTCAATAATTGATACAATAACCTATGCTACAGAAGTATATTCCTCACCCTATGTTGAGACGGCCTTCCGCTACGTTGAGATAGCTGGCGCAACATATTATGTCAAGCTCGATGTTTGGTGGTGAAATGCATGGCAAATAACATTGGGCAGATGAGGGTGATTGAGGCAATGATAGCTTGCATCATACTTATAATGGGAATCTACGTGACATCATACTTCTCAAATGTTTACATGGTTGAGGGCGGAAGCGAACTTAAAGAGATCGGTAAATCAGTCGTAAAAATATTTGAAAGTCAAGGTCTAGTGAAAAAGGTTGCTCAGGTAATACAGGGTGGAAACGCTTCAGATGCTGAGAAACTTAGGTCGGAATTAAAATCCCTTGTTGAATCCCTCCTACCGCCCGAAACATTCTATATGCTGAAGATTAGCAGTGAGGTTACAAGCCGAAGCTTCCTATCCCTAACAAACATAGCTGAGGAAAACGAGACATTCATGGATAAAATTTCGCTACAGCAGATGGTTACAGTATCGTTTCCAGCAATAATAATCCAATATAGGGAGAGCAAAATCGATGTAATCCTCATAATTGATAGGTCAGGCAGCATGAATGAGAAGGAGACCGGAGACCCATACCCGAAAATATATTACGCTAAGGAAGCAGCGATGACATTTGTTGACCTAATGAATGCCACAAGAGATCGCGTTGGGCTAGTATCATTCTCAGATACGGCAACCCTCGACTGCGGGTTAACGAGCAACTTCACATTAGTCAAAAATAAAATATCCAGGTTAACCACCGGTGGATACACGAATATGGGTGAGGCTGTTGAGAAAGCAAATAATGAGTTTGCAGTCCACAATAGAACAGATGCGATATTAGCAATAGTTTTCCTAACCGACGGATTAGCAAATAGGCCGTGTCCCCATCATCCAAAGCATGTTTATACAACCTGCCCCTACGCGAGAAGCTACGTTCTAAATGAAACTAGAAAGGCGAAAGATAATGGAATACTAATCTACACAATAGGGTTGGGGGCAGATACAAGGAGCTTCGATGAGAATCTGCTTAGGGAGATACAAACAAACGGATATTACTATGCGCCCTCAGGCACAAAACTAAAGGAGATTTATGGGACTATAGCCAAAGACCTACTAACCCTAGCCTTCTCAGTCGACTATGACATTATTACTATCACCTTAACTCTTGCGAGGGCAAAATAACATGTATAAACATGGCGGTAAGCGCAACATATTCCGGAATAAGAGGGGGCAGTTCCTGATACTCGTAAGCCTTGGCATAGTAATAATGGTGGTATGCTTATCACTAGCCATAGCCAACACAACAATATCGCCGCTAAACTTTCCAAAAACAAGATTCAGAGAGACAGCAATCCAAATATACATGAACTTTAAGGAGGCTTTAGCCATAGCGCTCGCTGAGGTCACAAAGGAACTCAGCAACAAGGGATATATGAGTTTAAGCGAGTATCCAGCGGCGGCGAACAGAGGCTACGAGGTTCTAACAGAATGGATGAAAACAGCGCTTCTCAGATACTCAAGCCTAGGGCTAAACTTAGATGTCTCAAAACCACGTTTCGAATGCAACTGGACTACATTGGAGGGATATTCGAGGGCTGAAGCAAACATAACCATGGACATATTATCCTATGGATTATATAATTGGAAGAGCCGGGTCATCATAGAATTAAATTTGAGGATAATAAGCCTTAAAAATGAGAGTGAAAACGCTATACTCTTCTTCAACCTTAAAGACGAATATGGAGCCCCTATAACTGGCTTAAGCAAAATTTCCATGAACGTCACAGATGCATCGGCGCTCCTATCCCTCACATATTACGGTAACGGAAACTATGCAGTAAATTACAATCTAAGTGATAGTCAACCATCCGCGAGGAGAATAATTCTTCAGGGTCCAAATGGAGTAATTGTAGGCGCAGACTTCTCCACGGTGCCAAGCGATGAAAATGATACCATTGGTCCAACAGCAACCATAACTATCACAAAAACCAAATATTCAAAAAATGAAACGAGGATGATAAATATAACAGCCACTATCAGCGATATTGGTAGGGGCTCGTCAAAAATAGTGGTTGCAGAATGCTACGTTAAAAATGCCCGGGGAGAAAACATAGTAAACGTAACTATGACGCCGGAGGATGGAGGATTCGATTCGCCACAAGAAAAGGTTTTTGCACAATTAAATATAACGGAGTGGGCTACGGGCGAGTATATAATCTATGTCAGAGGAAAGGATGAAGCGGAAAACTGGGGAGATTTCACAAGCAAGAACATAACAATAACATTTCAAGGGATTCACGTTAAAGAAATAACCATCAAGAAAGAGAGTGTTATGCGATGGGGTAGGCGCCAGATCCGAATCACAGTAAACGTGTTGGTTGTCGATCAGGATAAAGAACCTGTAAGGGGCGCTACCGTTTATGGAACATGGATTTTAAGGGATAACCAAGGCAACGAAATTCAAAGGACCGACGTAAGTGATCGGACGCAAGGAAACGGCAAAGTAACCTTCCAACACTATGTTTCAGCAAATACGCAGGGATCTTGCACCTTCATTATCCGCAGCCTATATCACGTAAACTATCCATACGACCCGGATGCCGATGAAATGAAGGAAGTTTCAATCACGCTGCCCTAAATCGCTTACTCTCTCCACAATATGCGGAGAAAAGTCTGTTAATAAAGTCGTAGGTAGAGTTTTTAAGAAACATACCTTTAAACTTTAAATATATATGCCATCTAGGAATATTGCGGAAAGAAAAATACTCTCTTTCTTGATGGTTATGCAGCTTCTGGGGGACTAGGAGGAGAGAGGGTAGGTCCAGAATGGTTGGTGGAAAGCCAATTATTAGGCTCATGAAGAAAGAATTATTAGCATGTTTTAAAGCGCTAAAATAATACATTCCAAAGCATTAACAAAAAGAAAAAATTAAGATTATCTTTAAACCTTCTCTCAAATTCCTAATGTATTCCGCATATCTCAAATAATATGATCTGCTTGCTTAACTAAGTTCATGTAGCGCCTAGCCTTTAAACTTTAAATCATAAGTTTATGTTACTGAAGTGATTACCAAGAGACTTTTTTGCGCATTATCCATTGTAGATAAGCATAAAAGCGTATAATTGAGTAGTAGGGTCTATAGAAGAGAACCATTATTGGGGCTAAATAAGCCCTCTTTAAATCGCTCTTTCTAGGCGATAATACTCCAGCTGTAATGACGACAATGAACTCCATTATAAAATAAAGTATGAGACTTAAAAGAATAATGTAGATTAGGGTTGGCTGCAAAAATAATGCTATATAAATGAACCAACCCAAGCGTATAAACAGGAGGAAGATGTCCATTAAAACCATATCATAAACGGCTAAGACCAGCATTAAGTCAAATTTCCCTCCAAAAAATAGGTTCCGGTGCTTCCAAAGGCTCTCAATCTGACCCTTAGACCAGCGGATCCTCTGCCGTCTCCAATCCCTCCAGGTTTCAGGGACAAAAGTCCAAGCGATCGCGTTCTCAGCAAAAGCGAGTCTCTTACCCAGCTTCCTAACTTTTATTGTTATGTCAAAATCCTCCGTTATAGTGTCTGTATCATATTCGCCAAGGCTTAAAACATGCTCCCTCCAAAAGGCGCCGAACGCACCTGAAATAATAAGCAGAGTATTAATTAGGGCATTAAACCTTCTGCCAAGCTCAAGCGAAACAAGGTATTCATATGCTTGCAATTTAACCAGGAGATTGTTTGAGCCACGTTCTCCCCCTAGAACCCTAACGTTTCCCGAAACCGCCCTCACTTTTACGTCGCTTAATGGCTTAATTATCTCTTTTATGGCGTTACGCTCAATTAAAGTATCAGCGTCAACAGTTATTATTATGTCGCCAGTCGCAAACTTAAGCCCGAAGTTTAGGGCTCCAGCCTTTGAGCCGCTTGCAATATTTCTGCGTAAGAGTTTTATTAGACCCCTCTTAGCATATGGGTAGGCTAGTTCGAACGTTCTATCATTAGATCCATCGTCAACGACAATTATCTCCTTATTTTCGCAGTCCGTCTCCAAAGCCGCCTCTATAGATCTAATAATCACCTTCTCCTCATTATGGGCCGGTATAATAAGCGTTACCTTAGGTGAAAAATTAATGGGTTCCCTCCCAAGCTTAAACCTACGATACAGGGCTTGGATCAAAAGTATTAGGCACTTACCAACTGAGCGGCCCAAATCAAATATTAGTAAAGGCCAGAAGACTGCGATAAACTCCAACGGGCTTAAATCTTTAAGCCATCCAGTAAAACCATTTAAAAACGAAGCTATATGGAATAAGATATCAGTCGCCATCACAACACCATTTAAGGGTTAAACGAACCCCTAAACCCAGTTAAGGCTCTATTTCAGTTACCCCCATTAAAGTCGGGGTTCCTTAGCATCCCCTTCAGGCTTGAGCGCGCCTACTTTAAGTGTAAATAATAGTCGGCTATACCCCTTCTTTGTCAGCTTATATTGATGGATGGTCTTTAGACATGCCTCGTCAATATCAAAAGATTTCCCGCACTCAAAGCACTTAAAGCTAAAGACTGGTAGACTGAAGAAGTGTCCATTAGAGCACTTGTAAAGTGAGCTTACCTTCCTATAATCCACCCCCAGCTGCCTAAGCTTCTTACCACATTTGGGACATATTAGCTCGCCATTATCCCTTTGGAAACTAAATCTAAAATCCATCCCACCACACTTCATATGTTCTAGAGCTTCGCCCTTACTTAGCTGGCCGCTTCCACATTGCGGACATTGCAATAGGAGGCTTGGTTTTAGTGAACCACAGAATGGGCATGCTACTGCTGAATGCAGCGGCTTCGCCTCGGCAAAACCCGCTTTAACGAGCTCATCGAGAGCTGAGAGTATTTCCTCAAACCGTGTATAATTGCTCTGTTCAAGCAGCCACCTTATCTCATCGGCACTTAAGGTTTCATGCGCCGAAAATAGGTCAGCCAAATATAGGGCAGCTTCAACATTAATATTTTTTGGAAGGCTTATTTCTAAGGCAGTCTCTTCTATAGCCTTTATCAACCTATCAAAATCGGCTTCATCCTTAACAATATAATCTTTTGCACCGCGCTTCATGGCTTCAACCGCTATTCTCTCGTCACCTTTTCCCGTAACAAATATAACTGGTATTGTAATATTCTGCTTCTTCAATCTATCAAGAAACTCAAGCCCGGTCATCCCTGGAAGCTTATAGTCTAAAATTATTAGATCAAAGTTCTCCTCCCCAATCCTCTTTAAACCCTCAAATCCATCGCTAACAGTTATTAGCTCAAAGTTTATTCTACTCCTCTTCTCGAGCAGCCGCCTAAGAATTATCTGGTCATCTTTAGTATCCTCAACATAAAGGATTCTAATCTTACCTAAGCCCTCATCAATATCTAAACTTTGCTTAGATACCTCTGAAATGACCATAAGCTTCTCCCCATGCTAAGTCGGTATCTCTGAAGTTTCAAGCCAGTAGCGCTTTATCTCCTCCATAACCTTTATGAAATCCTCGAATTTAACTGGCTTCACGATGTAACTGTTACAACCTAACTTATACGCTAATTCGACATCCTCGCTCCTCTCTGAAGAAGTGAAGACTATGACTGGAAGAACCCTTAACCTCTCATCCCTTCTTAACTCCTTTAAAACCTCAAAGCCATTAACTTTCGGCATTTTCAAATCGAGTAAAATTAAGGATGGTAATATAACGTTCTTATATTCACCCTCCCTTCTGAGAATCTTCAGGGCTTCTTCACCATCATTAACAATAATCAGCCTGCCCATAATGTTCGCTTTACTCATAGCTCTCTTAGTGATTAGAGCGTCATCCAAATTATCCTCGACAAGGAGAATCGTGTAGTGTGAAGATAATTTTTTAACCATCACTTCTCACCCCTCTAATCCCATATTTTTTAGGTATAGTGAAGCAGAATGTGCTCCCCTTACCGAAAACGCTCTCAGCCCAGATTCTACCACCCCAACCCTCAACTATCTTCTTACATATGGCTAGTCCAGCACCAGTCCCCTCATATTCTTCGCTTGAATGGAGCCTCTCAAAAAGGTTGAAGAGCCTGCTAAGATGCTCCTCCCTAATTCCGATACCGTTATCCTTAACCCTAAAGAGATACTCATCTGAAGTTTCATCGCACGAAACCTCAACTGTCGGCGTTTCAGACTTATTAAATTTCAGCCCATTATCAATAAGGTTCATGAATAACTGTTTAATCCAAACCCTCTGTATGTAAAGAACTGGCAGTTTACCAAAAATTATCTTAGCTCTCTTACCCTCAATTATGGGTTTAAAGTCCTGGATAATTTCATCCAGCAGATCGTTTAAGTCAACCCTTTCAACCTCCATAAATTTACGGCCAACTCTAGAAAGCAGAAGTAAATCCTCAATAAACTCGTTCATGCGAGCTGCAGCAGCATCAATCCTCTTTAAATATTCTAATCCCTCACCCTCAAGCTTATCGCCGTAATCCTCCAAGAGGAAAGATATGAATGATCTTATAGCGCGTAGGGGAGCCTTCAAATCATGTGAGACAACATAAGTATAGTTCTCTAAATCCCTATTTGACCGTTTAAGCTCCTCATGAACCCTCTGTAGTTCGTCCACGCGCTCCTTTAGCTCCATGTATGCATGTTCAAGCTTCTTCTCCATGAGCTTAAGGTCTGTGATATCCCTGGAAATCCCAACTAAACCTATAATATTTCCATTCTCATCTTTCACTGGAACCTTTGTGGCGCTAACCCAGCGAACCCTTCCATCCTTACTCTTAACCTCCTCAACCTTTCCTATGAGAGGAACACCAGTCCTCATTATTCTCTGCTCATCCTCATAGGCTTCACGAGCAAAATCCTCATTGTAAAAGTCAAAATCCGTTTTACCTACGGCTTCTTCAGGATCCTTTAAGCCGAGTCTGACAGCTTTAGGTCTATTAATCCTAATAAAGCGTGAGTTTACATCTTTAAAGTATATGGCGTCAGGTATGCTATCCATTAATGCATCAAACATCTTTTTCTCTCTAACCAGAGTTTCGAGTAGTTTTTTCCTTTCACTGATATCCCTAATTGAGAGAATAACCCCAATAACCTCGCCTCCCAAGTCCCTAAGGGATTTTGCTGAAACCTCCGCTGGGATTTTACATCCATCTACATCCGAGAAGGTTATCTCAACATTTTTTACTTCGTCTCCAATATCCTTTAGCATCCCAACTATTCTCAAAAAATCGCTTTCACCAATAAAATCGGAAATAGGCTTACCTAAAACCTCATCAATTGACTGGCATTTACATAAATTTAAGTAAGCCTCATTACAATCAATAATTACGCCATTTAAGTCAGTTAAAACTGTAGCTTCTGGATGAAGATAGAAAACAATATTTCTGACCCTTTCATCAGTAACACGCGCTGAAAAAGCTTTGACTTCCATAAGCGAGACGCCCACATTAGGTAGGCCAGTCTTTTCATCAGCGTTTAGGGTCAACGCTTATCCCTAAATATTCTAATAGTAAAAAAGCATAATAATGTTGAGAATCATAAAAATATATTAAAAATATTGAAGAAAAATATTTTCAAAAAGCTTCTCACATATAAATATATAACACATACTGTAATAGCATTTGATGAAAAGAACCTTTTATTTAACTTAAGATTAAAAAGAGTTTAAGTTGATGGAGAATGAGACTGGAAATCAAAGCTTTAGTAAGATTATTTGGCGCGATCACGACGGTAATTCTATCTTTAATAATCCTTTTTGGCATATTTATGAATGAGAATTCTCTGGAGAATTATAAGTTGATAGGCGTTTTCCTAGCAGCCCTATTCAGCCACTTGACCATTATCGCCAGAGGCTTATTCGCTCCCCTATTCTTATCCTTAACTGAATCTTACAGCCCGGTCATTTTAGGGCTCACGGCTGGTTTAGGGGGAGCCTTCGGTGAGCTAACGGCTTATTATTGGGGGCTCGGAATAAAGGAAGCTCTAAACCCCAGCGAGCGTAAGGATCCCCTACCTAAGTGGGTTGAGAAATATGGGCTTATAATAGCATTAATATTTGCGTCTTCTCCGCTACCTGATACACCAATAATGCTTCTAGCTGGGTCACTGCGATTCCCCCTCTGGAAATTAATGCTTATCCAGATGGCTGGCAAAACAACCTTCTATTCACTTGGGGCCATTATTGGTAGCTCCATTCTCATGGGATTAAAATCAATTTTTGAGGAAATAATAGCATCAATTCTAATCCTAGCCGCCTCAATAGTTTTATGTGCAGCTGTTTCCTGGAGTAAAAGCAGAGAGAAACTCCTACGAGTTTTAGAGAAGATTTTAGATAAACTTAACTTAAAAACATTTATTAATTGAATTTATATATGAGCCAAAGAGCAATCTTAATTAGCGAAGTTAATGGAATGGTTGCGTTATGGCTCTGAAAATCTTTAATACCATGGGTATGCGAAGGGAGGATTTCATACCTCTACGTGAGGGTGAAGTTCGCATATACGTGTGCGGCCCAACAGTTTATGATTTCATCCATATTGGAAATGCAAGGGCCTTCGCTGTGGCGGACATTATACGCAGATACCTTGAGTATAAGGGTTTTAAGGTTATTTTAGTGAGCAATATAACCGACGTGGATGACAAAATTATTAAGCGCTCCCAAGAAACTGGCTTAAGCGTACAGCGGATTGGTGAATTGTATAGCGATGCGTACTTTGAGGATATAGATGCACTAAATATAAGGAAGCCGGATGTAAATCCTCGGGCGACACAGCATATACCGGAGATGATAGAGGCTATTCAAAAGCTTATCGAAAAGGGATACGCATACCAAATTGATGGAGACGTATACTTTGATATATCAAAGTTTAAGGATTATGGTAAGCTATCTGGAAACAAAACAGAAGCATTGGAGATGGGCGCTAGAATTGAAGTTAACCCGAAGAAAAGGAACCCAGCGGACTTCGCATTATGGAAGGCTCAGAAGGAGGGGGAGCCAGGCTGGTATAGCCCCTGGGGCTGGGGAAGACCGGGCTGGCATATTGAGTGCTCAACAATGGCCATGAAGTATTTAGGCGAAACGTTTGATATCCATATGGGTGGAAAAGACCTAATTTTCCCGCATCATGAGAATGAGATAGCGCAAGCTGAAGCCCTCACTGGAAAAACGTTTGCCAAATACTGGATACATAATGAGTGGCTCACAGTTGAAGGGCAGAAAATGTCGAAGTCTCTCGGAAACTTTATCACTGTTAGAGAAGCCCTAAAAATGTGTAGCCCACAGGTGCTGAGATTCTTTTTTGCATCCGCCCACTATAGAAGCCCCCTCGATTTTAACAAGGAGAACCTTAGGGTCGCTGAAAACAATCTTAGAAGAATTGTTGGCGCTCTCGAGAAACTTTTATCGCTGATGGAGAGATCCAATAGGACAGGCGCTGAAGAAAATCTCCTAGAAGAAGTGAGGAGAGCTGAGAGAGAATTTGAGGAAGCTATGGATGACGACTTTAACACGCCGCTAGCTATTTCAGCAATATTCACTATTGTTAAAGCCATAAATAGTTATGCTGACAAAAACGCGGAGATCGAACCATCAGTTAAGGAGGAAGTTCGCAGAAAACTTAGCACCCTCATGGGCATTTTAGGTGTAGAAGTTCAACCTGAGAAAAAAGAGGTTGCTACGGACTGGGAGAATACATTAAATGGGCTGGTAAAATTGCTTCTTGAAGTAAGACAGGAAATGAGGAGAAGGAAAGAATGGGAAATATCTGATAAGATAAGAGAGGAGATGCTAAAACTCGGTTTCGTCATCGAAGACACGCCTGAAGGAACAAAATGTGAGCATGGAAGTCTCCATCTTAAAACCAAGATAAATCCATAAATCTAAACGAGACGCGTTAGGATACTATCCTAAATTTCGCAGCAAATGATAAAAAAGGTTGAGCTTACTTCTTTTTTGAGAGCCACCACTGCAGGTATTCTTTCCTCATTCTTTTACGTTCTTCTTCATCTTGCTCATAATGCTCCCAAGACTTTTCCCTAATCTCAAAAAGCTCTTGATGTGTAAGCGATAATCCACAGCTCTTACATACATAATGTTTCATGCGGCTTATGTAGAGCATCTCGCCTCCACATTCAGGGCAATAGGGCATGATCAATCACTTCATGAAAGGAAAAGAAAAAACAAATAAAAATATCTTTTGGTTTAAAGGACGTGGCAACTTAAGCTCACTTCCTTAAGTGGTTGTAGTATAGTATGAATAGTTTTATTGTTAGGTTCCAGCATGCTATTGATCTCCTGAATCTCCAAACGTTAGGTTCACCGATAAACTTCCAAATCTTAGAGACATGGTTATCTTTTACGGAAACATTAGTTATAAGTATAATTCTGGTGGCTGGGCGGATACTGCTCTTCTACATGTCCCAAATAAGGGAAGTTTTCTTGGAACTTCAGGGAAGAGGTGCTGAGAAGGGTGATTTGGAGATCGTAGCTTTGGGAATGACTGCGCTCACGCTAGTACTCATAGGATCATCCATTGCGGCAACTTTAGCCATAAGCTATTTGATAACAATAATTAAGTCGCTCTTAAGCCCCATAATAGCGTTTATACCATACCCATACGTGGTGGTCGGCGCTATTTGCCTAATAATGATTCCGGCATGCATAATCATGTACCTCCATAGCAGAACGCATGATTAAGACGCAAGAAATAATTAATCATTCTATTTTAAGGTTGATGCCAAGATTCATAATTTTAAAGAATATGCAATCAAGTAAGTATCTTTTGGGGGTGAGCATGTTGCATAAAGGCGTTTCAAGCCACATCATTGCCCTAATCCTTGTAGCGCTTCGGCGGCGACTCTCGTAACATTCCTAGCTTCAAGGGAAATAGGCTATAGGGAGGGTGAGAAGATTGGGTATCTCAAAGGCTATGATAAGGGTTTAGAAGATGGCTTCACAAACGGTAATAGAACA
>Ga0105158_1000228_pt1 | contig 25309 bp, 35 predicted proteins | sample LHCtaG_FD_81567 | JGI IMG/M metagenome (GOLD analysis project Ga0105158, IMG submission 81567) | Hot spring microbial communities from Little Hot Creek, USA to study Microbial Dark Matter (Phase II) - LHC4sed_matched | ecosystem: Environmental > Aquatic > Thermal springs > Hot (42-90C) >...
AAGAAAAAGCCAATCTTCAAAATCAAACTCTTCATAAGGCTCTTCGCCCTATGGTACAACTTCATAAGACCACACCAAACACTAAAAAGACCACCAGCAACACCCATAACTTGACAGTATCCATATGTGTAGCCGTAAACTTTTTCAACTAATTCCTCGAAGTTTAGATTTTTCCACGCTTCGGGTTTAAATTGCTTCGCCGGATCCGCCCACATATCACTGTAATGGAAGTCAAGAATTAGTTTTGCCCCGCTTCTCTTAATTCGCTTAGCAAGTTCTATTGTGTACCATAAATCATTAACCACGACATCGGTGTAAGGCGGATTTACAAAAAGGCGTAAACGAAAGCAGTTCGCGCCATACTTTCTCATTATTAGGATTGCGTCGCCACTTTTTCCATCGTCGAAGAATAATCCACCCATCTCCTCAATTTTGCCTAAGGCGGAAATATCCTCACCAATAAGAAATTCTTTTCCTGAAACTTCAACTCTAGATTTTAAAAGGCTCTTTATTTCTTCCTCCACAATATTTTTATCTGTTATAAAATATTTTTGCGTTATTGTGAATAATAAAAGAAATAAAAAATTAATCCTATAGACACCTTTGTTAACTTGTTAATTTTCCGCATTAATTTTTTATCCTTCATTCATTTATTAATCTGGGAAATTAAAATATATTTCTTATTTTCAGCATTTTTATTTGAACATAAGGGAGATAACAATAAGATAGGTTTAAATGAGTGTTTTGGGGAAGATAATTTTAAGCCGTGAAATATCATTCAACGTTAATGGAAGCATTATTTTAGTGGTTTGGGGCATGATTGATGGCTAAGGTTAAGGTTAAATATTTCGGCATGCTGCGCGAGATGATGGGCGTTAGGGAGGAGGAGTATGAGGTTGAGGACGCTACATTAGCGGACCTCCTCCTAAAATATATTCCGGAAAACCATAAGGATGTTGCCGAGAAATGGGTGGAGACAATCTTCGTCACTGTTAGGGGTGAGGTCGCCGTTAACAGGAATGGGATGCCCATAATTAAGGACCACTTTATATTGGTTGGTGGCAGAAACCCAGACATTAATTATAGGCTGAGGGACGGAGATGAAGTAGCCATTCTCCCACCAGTCGGGGGCGGATAATGTTGAGGGTTAAGATATCTGAGAAACTCGACGACTTAAACAGCCTATTAAATGAGATTAAGGGCGCATCTGACGAGATAGGCGCAATAACAATATTTGTTGGGGCGGTTAGGGACCTAGGAAAGGATGGGGGGAAAGTTTTGAGGCTCGAGTATGAAGCCTATGAGGAGATGGCTACAAAAACCCTAGAAAAAATAATCTCCGACCTAAAGAGCAAGTATGGGATAATTGACGCAATAGTTGAGCATAAAATCGGATCAGCATCCGTAGGGGAGGATACGGTATATGTTTTGGTGGCGTCAAAGCATAGGGAAGAGGGCTTCAAATACATAATCGAATTAATTGAAAGGCTTAAGCGTGAAGTCCCAATATGGAAGAAGGAGGTAACAGATAAGGGTTCACAATGGATAGAGAACATATAAAGTAGCGTTTAAGGAAGCAACAGCCCTCCAAAGAAAGTTTTCCCCAGTCACTCTATTATCCTCCTAAAGTTTATTGACGCTACTATGAACATGACAATGTCAAACAGCATTATTGCGGCTAAATCCATCGGTAAGCTGGATAGGTTCCCAGTTATTGTAAGCGATCTAACAGCGTCCACAACATAGCTCATTGGGTTGAAGAGCGCTATCCACTGCATTATTTCCGGCATTATTGAAACCGGATATAGGGCGTTGCTCGCGAAGAATAACGGCATCGTTAAAGCCTGCCCTATACCCATAAACCTCTCCCTAGTCTTCATGAATGAAGCAACCAGAATCGATATTGCCGCGAAACCCCCGGATGAAAGGAAGATTACTAGCAAGGCCAGGATAAAGTTTGGGATACTTGGCACAAACCTTACGCCTATCAGCAGAGCAACGGGAATAATGATTAGCGCTTGGAAGATTGCTCTAACCCCCGATGCCAAAGCCCTCCCCATCACTATCGAATACCTTGAGACTGGTGCAACGAGGAGTCTCTTTAGGATACCGGACTCCCTCTCCCAGACAATCGTTAAACCATAAAATATCGAAATGAATGTTGTTGACTGTATTAGCGCGCCTGGAGTTATATAGTCAGTGTATGGTATGCCGCCTGTTGGTATAGCCCTAACACTGCCCATTATTGGGCCGAAGACCGCTATCCATAGAATTGGCTGGATAGCCCTAGAGTAAAGCTCCGTCCTATCATGCCTAAGCCTCCTCATTTCGAGCTCGATCATTGCAAGCATGTTCCTCACAAATCCCTCCAAAACTAACCCCTCCCAATCATCCTCCTAACTTGCCTAACCTCGCTAATTCTGCCAGCTGAGGGTTCAAGCCTAACACCAGCATACTTTAGAAAGACGTCGTCTAAAGTCGGCTTAGTTATAGAGGCCCTTCTAACAAGAATCTTATTGGACCTTAAGACCTCCATAACCTTCGGCAGTGAGGCTTCAGCGTCCTGGGCGACAACGCTTATTTCATCCCCGCTCACAATCACGTCGCTAATCATATCTAACCCTTTAACCGCCTCCAAAACCCTCGAATCAAAAGATGGATTCTCAACTTCCAGAGATATTATTTCTCCCTTAAGGGAGCGCTTAAGGCTCTCAGGGGTTCCAGAGGCAACTATCCTGCCCCTATTAATTATCGCCGTCTCATCCGAATATAAATCCGCCTCATCCATGTAATGAGTATTAAAGAATATTGTTGCATCATAATCTTTCATGAAGGCTTTAAGCCTTTCCCAAACAGCCTTCCTGGCGGATGGATCTAAACCTATCGTCGGCTCATCTAGGAATAGGATTTTAGGCTTAGTTAGTAGGGCGCATGCACACTCAAGCCTCCTAATCATTCCGCCGGAGTACGTCCTAACAAGATTGTTCGCGAACTCGCTTAAGCCCATGCTCTCAAGTGCATCCCATATAAGCCTATCCCTCTCACTCGGCGGAACACCATAAATCTTAGCGTATATCAGAAGGTTCTCATACCCACTTATATCAGTCCAAACACTCATCTCCTGAGGAACATAACTAATTAACCGCCTAACCCTAGCACCATCACGGACAACATTCAATCCGAAAACATAAGCCTCACCCGAAGTTGGCTTAATCTGCGTCGTCAGGATCCTCATTAAAGTGGTCTTACCAGCGCCATTGGGCCCAAGCAGCGCGAAAATCTTGCCGGACTCAACATTCAGGTAAACGCCATCTAAAGCTTTAACCCTACCCTCATAAACCTTCGTTAAGCCAACTACACTTATAGCATAATCCATACATTCTCATCAAAAACCCTAAACGCGCATATAAACATAAAAGGATTTCTAACTTGGGGAAATAGCGCCCTAAAATAATGAGTATCGCATATAAGAGATGTTTTTCATGGAATCGCTGTATCTTTAGATGTTAGAGGGCATTTCCTCTTTTTCATTACGAAAAATATTGTTGTAATTAAAAGAGAGATCGTCGTTATGAAAAGTAGGATCGTCAAATCCTTAAATAAGCCCAGTTTGCTTGAAAACGCCTCATTCTCTGATAATAAACTCTCATATTTTGAGAGAAGATCAGAATATTCTTCTTTTAAATGCTCAATTTCTAATTTTTTATTCTCAAGTTCCGCAATAATTTCTCTAGGTATTGGCGGGAGAGCCTTCACGATTCCTAATATTTCATGAGCCATTTCACACACTTTAAGCGCCATCTCCCAAGCTTTCACATAATTCATTTTTAGGTACTCTTGTTCTATCGCATCAATTAGTTTTTCAGTCTCATTCATCATATTTTCAACGGCTTTGACTTTTTCTAAGTCAAGCTTTAGGGGCAATTTCTCTTTAGCCTCCATTATATCCCTATATGCCTTCATAAGCAACTTGTCTGTATATATTCGCGCTAAAGCATCCCTATCAAATATGCTAAAATTATATTCGTAGGAGAAGTAGCTCATGGCGGATGATACAAAATCCCCTAAATCACCATACGTATGTGGATGGGCCAATCCAAGCATATGCCCAACCTCATGTATAATCACCTGACTAAAGCCCAGTCCTTTACCCTCTTGCTTAGGTTCCGCATATTCCCCATAGAGGAAATCCCTTTGGCTCAACCCTATTAACGCAAACTCCCTAAATGAAACGCCCCATATTGCGCTTGATTCCGGATTTAACCCCGCTATTAGCCATTTATATTTAAACATGAAATGTTTGTCTTGACTAAAGGCGAAGGCTATTACTGGTATCACGTGTCCGCTTCTATTTCCAGATATTTCTGGCGTGAGCAAACTTAGGTTACGCTTAAGATACTCATATATTGGCTGAGCGCCCACATAGGATATGTTCATTGGAGATAGGAAGAGATATTTATGCATCCATGAATCAAGTTTTCCAGAATACTTATTAATCAACACGTTAAGTTCAGGGAAATCTGTAACATTTAAGAAGATAGCTTCCACATCAACTTCCGATAATGGCAGAAGGCCGCTTACAGCCCTCCTAATCAATGTAAGGTTTACCGTTGACTCTATAGGGACGATAGCTTTCTCAGGTTCCTCCCTGCAATCTATAATCACAATTTCAACTTTAAATTTCTCACTCCACGGAGGATCATAAACGAAGTCTGGAGCAGCCAAATTATAGACAAATTCCCATATGTAATCTGCTAAAAGCTCCGTTAACCATAGGGCTCCGCCATCACTGTAGGGATTAATAGATTGATCCTCCATAGTAACCTGCAATGGAAGATCATACCACATTGAGACAAATGTTGGCCCAGCGCTTAAATCAATAAACCATAAGCGCTCTGACCGCCCCATCCTACAGCAAATTCTCTAAATTTCAATTTATAACCCCTATCAAAATCTACGCGATTTATCCCATAGTAGTGGGCCTTAACGCTTGGCGGAATAAAACCAAAAGTCCTCGCTTCTAAAAACGCTCGAATCTCCTCATAAGTTACTGAGGGCAAGTCTCTAAGGTCCATGATGACGAACGTATATCCACCATTTTCCGATAAACTATCAATCTCATTTAAATGCTCAATCAGCCATCCTTCAACGCTCTCAGCATCATAAATTGATGCCACGATCTTAGCTGGCTTCGATATAAACCACTCTTTATCGGGAGCAAAAGTATAGAACCATGGATTCTCTAATTCCATCTTCCTCTCTATAGACAAAAGAAATCTTATGAGTTTAACCATAAATTGTTGAGGGGCGAAAGTAAATTCATAGTTAAATCTATAGATAACCCCCGTGTTTCGCTCATCCATGAGGATCCTACCCGCCTTCTCCTTTGGAAGAAGGGATTCGAGCACTGTTACATTGATTATTTCCGGATTAAAATATGGACCAATAAATATTACCTTAATTGTTAACGTAACATTTCTGGTAACATTTACATTTTCTGAAACAACCGACGATCGAGTTGCAAATGATTTTTCAACTGGGCAATATAACAGAGATAGGAGCGCTATGAGAATTAAACAAAAATACCTCCTCATATTATCAACAACCATTATTTTCCCCAAAAGATACTTTAATTGAAAAGACATATATAATGAGTACCCTAAAAGATGATGGAAAAATTAGAGCGGAATCTCGCTTAAATAGAAGGCAAGTTTATGGTGGCCATTGTATCTTTACATGTGGAGGAGGACTGAATGAAGCCAGTAGTTAAGTATGAAAAAGATATCGCCTTTAGTGGAGACGCACCCTTTCCAACAAAGATTCTTTTATCCAAAAATGATACACCAACCGCTAGCGCCAGATTGAGTATGCTCAATAAGGGTGACAGAATCGAAGTGCACGCGCATGCTGATAGCGATCAAATAAAATACTGTATTAGGGGCAAGGCTTTAATGTTCATTGAGGGTTTAGGTGAAAAAGAGATTATTGCGGGAGCATTCACCTACATCCCTAAAGGCGTAAAACATAGCCTAATCAGCGTCATCGAGCCCATAGTCTTTCTAACAATTTTCGTACCACCCCTCTTCTAGAAACCCACATAAACCCAATATCCTTTAAATACCCAAAATCCAGAAACTGAATCCTCCAGCAAGAGCGGTAGGCGGAGCCCCTATAAAAATGGCGTTATGGGCGTCTATCTCCTGCGGCGTTTAAGGAAGATTACGATTACGGCGGCCGCTATTAGGATTATGGCTGCTGGTAAGATTAAGTTAAGCCACGGCCGCTCAGGCTCCTCAATAGTAAGCGAGATGTATGCTGTTCTAGTTAGGTTCCCGCCCCTTGCCTCTATCGTGATTATATGTGTCCCCGCAGGGGCATCCTTGGAGGCTGCTATAGTCAGTGTGCTTGAGAATGGCGGCATCTCAGATAAAACGTTGAAGGAGGCTGTTACCCCCTGAGGGAGCCCCGATGCTGAAAGCGACACCCTCTCAGATACCCCCTTAACCCTCTCAACCACAACCGAGAATGTGTAAGACATGCCTTTAGTAATCTTTGCTGAAGAGGGAACCACTGAAACATTGAAGTCGAATACCTCGATGAATGTTGCCCGAATTATAAGGGGCATATTGACTTCTATGGTTAGCGGATTATCCCTTAACGTGACCGTATCCCTCCACGCGTAGAAGACGTAGCCCTCCTTCGGGATCGCTTCAACAGTAAAACTGGATCCCCTAACAATCCAGTATTTTCCTGGGGGCGGGTTAGTAGTTCCTTTCCCAATATTCTCGGTGGACACGTAAACCGCAAACTCAACATCATAAGACGCTACAATAGTGCCCGGCCTAGTAACCGTTATATTGAGATGCGGCGGCTCCCGGCAGACGTATCGCTTACCCTCAACCGTTGACTCAACGATCGCCGCCCAAGAGTAGGCGTGCCATGAGCCTATATTCCACGCGAAGCTTAGTGGAAGCTGCTCGTGAGTGTAGGATACATCATCAATGATCAGCACCACACCCTCCGCATCCCCCTCCAAGCCATTAGCAATAAACGTTACAACAGCCGCCGGAGGCCGCTGACTCAACATGTATTCAGCGTATAGCGTGTAGAGAACGTCTGCAATGAGGTTAACGGCGTAATTAAGCGATTCGCCGACTCTACCCTTGAAGGTTGGATTACTCCAATTATAGTTTTTGTCCATCCAGACGCATGTTAAGTTCCTTCCAGAAGTATCGAAGGTGGTGTCGTAGGCGAGCCTAACCGCGGCCTCATAGGCGGTTATAATCTCCAAATCACCATCAAATTTGAGGTATATGTTAAAATCCGAGTGGTATCTTGAGGTCTTACTGTCCACATATTGTTCATAGTCGCTGTGGTGCTCCTCCTCGCCCCATGGCGTCTTTTTACCCATGACATGGGCGAAGACGGCAACATCAGATATATAGTGCGTCATGGCTCCAGCATATTTTGCGGCTAAGGAGAAGTCTCCCATAAGCATATAGCTTAAAGCCTGCTGGTAAGTCGCGTTGGCCCTTCTGGCTGAGGAATCGTCTATAAGTCTTCCCTCAGCGTCAAAATAGATGTGGTGGAGCCACGTGTCTCCTATCCCATCTGAAGCTTGCCCGTTGTCTGGAAGCTCCGTCCCATAAAGGTATAGGTTTCTATTCGCCAGAATCCAACCCTTCACTTCGGATGGGAGCCAATCGAGTGCGTGTTCAGCTATCCAATCATGTGTCCCATATTTTGGGCTAGATGGATCTGAACTGTAGCCCCCATTACTCCAGCAGAGCGAGAACCAAGTGGCCGCTAAGATCAGGACGATGCTGAGGAGGGCGGCGGAAAACCTACTAGGGAACCGCTCCCTTAAGATCGAGTTTTCGGATCTCCTCCCCATAGTTTAAACTCTCATAAATTTTTTCAGCACCTATTATTAAGAGTTCGCTATTTAAGTTCTAAAACTCACTATTCAGTAATTTAACATCTTTTTAATGATCTCCTTCCAAAAAGTCTTAACGAGGATCTCGAAAACTTGGGGTGTAAGAGTTCTCCTTACATTAGGGAGATTAACGGTTTAATGGTTTAAGGTTATAAAAAGAGGAGAGTTTAAGATTTAACTGCTGAAGCCTTTTCCCTCCCAGCTCTCTCCTCCCGCCCGTAATAGGCTGTCCACTTCAGCTTGCGTGGATCTCTCCCTAAAGCAACATGGTTCTTCCTACATTTGCTTGAGCAGAACCATAATATTGTGCCATCATTGTTAACATACATTATTCCAGTTCCGGGATCAAATTCATGTCCGCAGAATGAGCATCTCCTAGGCTTAGGCATCCATCATCCCACATATTAAGGCGCTTACTTTATGAGAAATGAGAATTCCTCCCTTTAACTCACTTTATCTTTCTAGCCTCCCTCTCCGTCTCCCTCAACATTAGTATGTCGCCTAATCTAACGGGCCCCTTAACGTTCCTCGTTATTATCCGACCCTTATCCGGCCCCTCAAGTATTCGAACCCTAACCTGCTCTATCTCGCCGGTTGCCCCCGTCCGCCCCACTATCTGAATTACCTCGGCTGGTGTAGGAACCTCCTCCTCAGACTCTTTCATCTCCTTAAGATCCTTTGTCTCTTTACGGCTCAACTATCTTTAGCCTCCCCTAATCTTCTGGACCCTATTTATTATCTCTCTTACGAGGTCAGCAGCATCACCAGGCTCAATTATGCACGTTGATGCGGCCGGAACCTCTATTCCGGCTGCTGAGCCAAGCTTAGCCTTGCTTGGAACATAAATGTACGGTATCTTCCGCTCATCGCATAATAGTGGTAGATGCGCGACAACCTCAGGCGGATCAACATCTTCAGCTATTATTACGAGCTTTGCAAGCCCCCTCTCAACAGCCTTCGTCGTTTCATTTGTTCCCCTACGAACCTTACCAGTTCTAGCGGCTATCTGCACCGCCTCATACGCGGCATTCGCCACTTCGCTTGGGATCTCAAACTTAACATAGAATGGTTTCGGCATACTTATCCCTCAACCTCATCAACCCACGCTTCGGTCCCATATACTTAACCCTAAAACTATAAGGTTTCTCCCTATATATGTTACGGTTCATTTTCCAAAAACTGCATGAAAATTATTTTCGACTGTGGGTATGACGTAGGGCCCCTCAGGAATAACAATAACTTTGGAATCAGCACCAGCAATCTTATAGGCTTCCTCAAGAGCCTCATCGGGATTTGATGCTGGGATCATATGCATCTCCTCAACCATGCTATGCTTAATATTTTTTGTCACAAGGATAACTTTCATGTCCCTTAATATTCTGGCAAGTATCTGCGCTTCCCACTGATCCTTAATTGGCTCCTCCCTCCTTATTCTCTCAAGAATGTCTTCAGGCTTTTCAGCCTCAGCCATCAGGCGATAGAATTCTCATGCCCTCTACCTATCCCGTCAATGCACTCAGCGAATAGCACTATTACGCCACCCCTCCTAGCAATTAATTCGCCTGTCGCCATGCCCTTAACGGCTTGATATAGGTCTCTATCCAATGGGTAGCCGCCATTACTCGTTATTACTATGTCAGCCCTTGAGGGGGCTTTAACTCTCACATATTTATCTAAAAACTTGACGCCCTCTAAATGAGCCCTATAAATGTCGCCTGCAAATGCCCCAGTAACTCTATGCTCCCTATCTATAGTAACGTTAACGAGGAACATTTGGGTCGATATCATTTTTGCGGCTTCAACCATATCCTCATGTATAGGATTCCCATCAAGTACGCCATAGCGTGATCGTGGATGCATAATCATCTTAAAATCATGATTACTGTAAATAGCCTCTTTACCCGCCACTCCCGGAAGAATCGACTTTCTTCCACCGCTATAACCAGCGAAGAAATGAGGTTCAATTAGCCCAGTAAGTATCACGAGATCTGATTCGAGAATAAGATTGTTAACTGAAAACCTTGTCCCGAAGGATGTTTCACCAACATATGTAAGATTATCCTCATCCTCAGCGTCATGGCTTACAACCTCCACCTCCTCAACAACATTTTCACCTAGAAACTCCGCCTCCAACTCCCTTGGGGCTGGTTTATGAAGCCCATATGCCACCAAAATCTTTACATCATCTATTCTTCGGCAAGCTTTTTTAATGGTCTCAATTATCGGCGGAAGGATAATCCTATTCGGTGTAGCCCTAGTGTAATCGCTAACCACGATACATATCCTCTTCTTTTCAGCGATAGCCTGGTAAAGCGGCTTACTCCCAAAGGGATTATTTAGCGCCTCTCTAATGATCCTCGCTTGATCAACTTCCCCCTTATATTCAGCAGATTTTAGAACAGCCAACACATTCCTATCTGGTAGATTAAGGCTGATAAATTTTTTACCATAGGGTACATTAATTATCATTTCGCGGCTACCTTAAATGACTATGATGGCTAGGGCTGCCGCATTAACTGCAAGCCCTTAATTACATCAGCAATTATATCGGCAACTCTAGCGAATGTCTTTGAGTTTGTTCTTATTGAAAAATCGAAGTCCGCTGGATCAATTTCATCCTTCTTGAAGAACCTTTTGAGGATGCCGTTTCGATCTCTATCGCTCCTCTCAACATCGTCGCGGGCTTCATCCAGCGGTATCCCCCTCCTGCTGGCCACATGTCTAATCCTCTCCTCTAAGGAGGTATTTAAAAATATCTTTATCAAATCTTTTCTGTCTAGTAGGAAGAAGGCTGACCTACCCTCAACTATTATATTGTCCCTCTGCAGTAACTCATCAAGCTTACTCTTTATAATTAGGTCGATGTCGACTTCACCTGACCTGCTTAAACTCTCAAAGTCCTTTATCATCGTCAATATTTTACTAGTATTTATAATTTCTAACCCAAATTTACCAGCCAGTATCTCGGCAACCTCGGTGCATCCAGAGCCCAGATAACCACATAAGGCTATCTTCAAACCATTAACCTCCTATCTATCTTTAAGTTTATTTTCCAAATATAACGCTATTAATTTTTTGGTGAAAATCGGAAAATGCTATCTTAATAGTAGAAAATGAATTATTTATGCGCGAAGAAAACGATTATTCTTTCACCAATCTTATCAACTCTAACAAAGCCGAAGCGCTCGAATTGAATAATTTTATCTGGCGAAAATGAGTTGAAGGTTGACTCAACTAGACCGCTTATAATGGAGTTATCGGGCATAATAACGTCGCATGGTAATCCCTCACCCTCTGGGAGCCAATGGATGAGCGGCGCACCAACTTTTTTCGCCTCACTATATGATTCGCTATGAAAAGATGCTGTTATATAATCTTTCTCAAGGGCATCAATTCTTACATTAAATAGTTCCATTAAGCGTATTATGTCTCCAACTTTAAGCTGTTCAGCATCACGTCCAGATATCAGGAGACTAGCCATATTGTTTTTAGGCTTGATGTGGAATATTCGCTTACCCCTCTCTGGGTAATCGGGATGCAATGGTATGCTCGCCGTAAACTCCCTCCAAATATTCTTAACTATTAGTCTCACGGGATTCCATACGAAAAAGTATCTGTCTGCTACTGGGTCAATAATTTTCCTATTATAAGCATATAAGTTATCCCAGCTTAAAGTTATATCCGCTGGTCTAGGTCCAATATCGAGTATAAGTCTCCTTATGGCTTCGGGCCTTATCCCCCTACGCCTTAACGCTAGGAAGGTTGCCAGTCTGGGATCATCCCAACCTGTATATAGGCCCTCCCTCACACCGCGAACAATCTTCGACTTACTCAACGAAGCCCCCTCAATCTTAAGTCTCCCGTAATGGATTGCCTCCGGATAATCCCAACCTAAATACTTGTAGAGGTACTTCTGCCTCTCTTGGTTCGTTAAATGTTCCTTCCCACGTATAATGTGCGTTATACCCATTAAGTGGTCGTCGATGCCGCATGCAAAATTATATAGCGGCCAAACACGATACTTTGATCCAACTCTTGGATGCGGGTACTTCTTGCTGTCTATAACCCGGAAAGCCGGCCAGTCCTTAACTGCTGGGTTAGGGTGGCTTAAGTCTGTTTTTATGCGCATGACAGCCTCGCCTTCAGCGTATAGTCCACTTAACATAGTCTCCCAGCGGCGTAAATTTTCTTCCGGCGTTAGGTTTCTGCATGGGCATGGTTCTCCAGCAATTATTTTGGCTCTGAAATCCTCTGGTTTACAGGTGCAAACATATGCGTATCCATCCCTAAGCAGCCTATCAGCATAATTATAGTAGATTTCTATCCTATCGCTTTGAATATACTCTTCATCTGGGTGGCAGCCAAGCCACTCTAAATCTTCCCTAATCAAGTCCATGAATTGTAGAGAGGATTTCTTTAGTCTTGGATCCGTATCCTCAAACCTTAATATAAAGCGCCCACCATACATTCTGGCATACTCATGACACAATATAATCGCCCGCGCTGAGCCAAGGTGAAGGACGCAGTCCGGGTTAGGTGCGAAACGCGTCACAACACGCCCATACTTCTCAACGTTTGGCAGCGGCGGCAAAGCCCTCTCTTCAGCCCTCTCTTTCTCCCTCTCCCTAACTAAAGCCTCGGGCCATAAAGCCCTAATAACATCAATCTGCTCCTCAAGAGACATGCTGTTAACTTCCTGCACCACCTCATCTACTAGGGTAGCTATCTCCCTAGCGAACCCCCTTAAATCTGGCCTTTCACCAAGCAGCTTACCTAAAACTGGCTTGCTCTGAGCCTTTCCGTTATGGGATATAGCGTTTAATAGGGCTATCCGCCTTATAAGGTTTCTAATTTCACTTGAATCCCTAATTGAAATGTTCAATCTGTAGCAACCTCTCCTAAAGCGTTAAAGGGTGCACTAAATTTTCCTTTGGATAAGATATTCAGCGAGCATCTTAACCTTTTTCTTCGCATCTGAATCTGGAAGTAATCTATCAACAGCTCTCCAGCTCTCCACAACAAGTTTTGATGCAACCTCCCTAGCATACTCGATAGCGCCATACTTCCGCATTATCTCAATAGCCCTCATCCTAAGTTTCTCATCCCTAGTGTGCATACCAAGTATCTTCAATAGTTCCTCCCTATCACTTTGACTGGCTTTTTGAAGCGTATGTATAACCATTAAGGTTAGTTTCCCCTCGGTTACATCCATTCCTAAACCCCCCTTCCCTTTGGCGAACTCTTCGCCAACGATATCAAGTATGTCATCTTGAATCTGGAACGCTATTCCTATGGATTCGGCGAATAAACCTATCTTCTCAACAGTCTCATCGTCTGAGCCAGCTAATATTGCAGCCATTTTAGCAGCCATTCTAGCCAATGTTCCAGTTTTATAAGCACACATCTGCAGGTAATGATCCTCGGTTAGATCCTCCGCGCGGATTAAACCTTTATGCCACGCTATATCAATAGCTTGGCCAAGGCTTAAGTTAATCATTTCTTGCACGTATACTTCATATATCCTCTTAGCCTTCTCGGGCTGAATCTTATTGCGCTTCTCACTTAAAACGATCATCGGTAGGAAGAACATGGCCTGTGAAAGGTTTATGGCTACATCAACCCCGAATATTTTGTACGTGCATGGTTTCCCCCTCCTCATCTCCGACGAATCCTCTATATCATCAGCTATTAAAGTCCCATTATGAATGATCTCCGGTATTATGGCGAAGTCTAAAGCCTCTTCAGGGTCCCCGCCTAAAGCTTCATACACAAGTAGGAAGAGGGCTGGGCGCCAGCGTTTACCACCCCTGTCAAGGAACTCCCATAATGGCTCATTTATCGCCCTATTTAATGCATTAAAATCTAGGCGGTATCTTGGCGGAATAATCTTAAAGAGCAGGGATTTATTTGAGAAGAGTCTGGGAATATACTTTTCGATGTGAGCATCTATTAATTTAGCCTTCTCCTCAAGAAGCCTTTCTATATCTGTCTGGCTCACTTAATCTACCTCCTAGCATATACTTCAGGGTTGAAGCCCCTAGCCCTAAGCCACTCGGCTGTTCTCCCCAATATTACTAGGGGAACATTCTTCAGCTTCTCTATTGAATCCGCCCCAACCAGAAACATAACATTCCTCAACTGATTAATAAGCGTGGAGAGAGTTCTCTTAGTCTCCTCATAACCTTTAAATGCTGAGAGGAGAATTGGACGGGCGACCCCGGCTAGAGAGGCGCCTAAAGCTATTGATTTAGCTGCGTCTAAACCCGACCTTATACCACCGGAGGCTATAACTGGCAGGTTAACGGACTGCGTAACCTCAATTAGGCTTACAACTGTAGGTATGCCCCAATCCCAAAGCATTAAGCCTAAATCGCGACTTAATATGTCGCCCCGCTCAACGGCCCTATAATATTCAACAGCAGCCCAGCTTGTTCCACCAGCTCCAGCAACATCTATGCATGCGACTCCCACCTCAGCCAGCATCCTAGCAACCTCAGCCGATATGCCGCCGCCAGTCTCCTTAACTATCACTGGCACATCCAGGCTACCAGCTATATCCCCTATCTTACCTATTATTCCAGCGTAAACAGTTTCACCTTCGGGTTGAATGGCCTCTTGAAGCGGGTTTAAGTGTATTGCCAGGGCATCAGCCCCAATCGATTCAACAGCTAACCTAATCTTTCTGACATCGTATTCTGAGGCAACTTGGGGGCCGCCAATATTGGATACTATGAAAGCTTTAGGGGCCTTCTCCCTAACAATCTTATATGTTCTCTCTAGGCTGGGCTTCTCAAGCGCAGCCCTCTGGCTTCCAACGCCCATTCCTAAGCCGAGCTCCTCAACTGCTTGGGCTATAGCAGCGTTTATCTTCATAGCCTTTTCCGTTCCGCCAGTCATGCCCTCAACTATTATTGGCGCCGAAAATTCATGGTTGAGGAAGACCGTGTTCATCTTCACATCTTTCAAGTTTATTTCTGGAAGCGCCCTATGTATAAGAAAAACGTCCTCTAAGCCTGTTGTTATCCTCTTTGCTTCAACATCCTGCTCAAGGCAGATCCTTAAATGCTCATCCTTCCTATTTATTATCTGGCTAACCCGCTCATCCCCTAATGATCCTCGTTCCAACAACATCTTCCCCTCTTAAGGCTTTATAAATATAGTTTGGCTTTAAGGCATTCACTATGAGAATGTTAACACCATTCATGGCGGGAGCCATTAGCTCACGAATTTTTCCCATCATGCCGCCAGTTACATCAATCGATCTGGAGACGCCGATCCTATCAATTAGATTCACTAACTCATTCAGGGTTAAACGCGTAATTAACTGAGCTTTCGGATTAATCTTCGGATCAACAGTGTATATGCCATCTACATCAACACCAATAATAATTCTTTCAGCGCCAAATTCTGTAGCCAGCCTAGATAAAATTTGATCGCCGGAGAGAACCGTGAAACCCATATCATAATCAAAGACTGCATCGCCGTATAAAACTGGCATAAAACCGAACTTGAGCGCTTGCTCCAGTGGATCCCTATAAATATGCTGGATTCTACCGCCTCGGGTAATTATGAGGGATGATGGCGCCATGCTGAAGGCTGGAAGCCCCTCATCAAGCAGGGCTTCAACAACGAGCATATTTAATTTCACCATAGCATTATGCGTCTCAGAGAAGCCCACCATCTGGTTTTCATCCTTAAACCCTTCAGCGATCCCATATTTAGCGGCTATCGGATGCCCGAAGCTACCGCCCCCATGAACTATTATCAGCGGTGAAAATCTTGAGTCAGCTATTTCTTTAGCCAGCCTCCTTATCGCGGAATTATTGGGCGTTAATGCTTTGTCCTTCACGGTTATCACCGAGCCGCCAATCTTGAGTACCGCTAAACTTTCACCCCTCAATTTTAACGCCCTCCAACGCTTTATTAGTTATAAAGGATTCGCCTCCAGCATGCCTAATTGCCTCCGCAACACGATGCACGTCTTCCGGTAGAGATAACGCTATAATGCAACCACCACCGCCAGCTCCAGTTAACTTGGCGCCTAACGCTCCGGCTCTTCTAGCCGCATTGATAAGCTTCTCTATCGCCTCGCTGGAGACTCCTAGAGCGCATAAAAGCGCGTGGTTAATGTTCATTAAGTCGCCCAATATTTTCAGATCCCCCCTCTTAAGGGCCTCAACACCCAAAGCTGCAAGAGAGTCTCCAGCATCCATGATTCTATCCACCACCGCTTGATAGCGCTTTCTCACCTCGCCAACTCGCGAAACCATTTCTCCAGTTGACCTTTCAACCCGCGTATCGCCTATAATAAGTGGCAAATCAACATCAACGTCCACCTGCTTTATTCCTTCACTCCTTCGGTAAACTATTATTCCGCCGTAGGTTGATATTGCCGGGTCAACGCCAGACGGGTTCTTATGAACTATCTTTTCAGATTCAAGAGCCAGCTTAAAGATCATATCCCTATTGAAATCTATTTCTAAGAGGTCTAATATGGCGGCTGCTGAGGCAACGGATACAGCGGCTGATGAACCTAACCCTGCGGATATTGGGATTGATGAATCAATTTTGATCTCAAGCCCAACAATCTCGCCAAATAAATTCATAATGTTCTTTGCGAGAGCATATAATGGCTTAAATTTAACCTCGCCCTCCCATTCCCCCTCGATGGGCTGATATCTCCCATTAAGGGTGAAGGCGCCTGAAGCCCCCATCGCCCTAGATCTAATAATTACTTTATCGTCCGCTCTCGGCTCTACGGTTACATAAGCTCTTTTATTTATAGCCATGACAACGGCCATCTTATCATATACAGCGAAGTGCTCTCCGAATAGGATGACCTTCGCCGGCGCCGAGGCCTTGGATTGAGCCTTCAATATAAATCCCTTACCTAGTTACCATGATAGCTGCGTATCCCACAACCGCCGACATATCTCCAGTTATATCGCCACTAGTCCTATAGCTTAGCAGTTCAGCGCTCTTAGCCCCCAGCTCCTTAGCCGCTACTATCATAGACGCCACCGGACCATAACCGCAAGCCGTCACATTGCGTGATTCCAGAATACTGTAGAAGAGCCCCTCGTCAAGCTTGAGAACCGCGTTTATGGCTTCCCTATCCTTTTCATTCGCCCGCCTATGCGGCTCGTAATGAGTCATATCGGTTGAGGCTATTATCACGGCGTTCTTATCCCTAAGGGCTTCGGCGAGAGCTTGACCAACCTCACGCCCCGTCTCAAGATCCTGCATTAGGAAGCATATTGGAACAAATTTAAGCGGCGAACCGTAAACATATTGTAGGAATGGTAGCTGAACCTCTATTGAATGCTCATACATATGTGCTGAGTCGTCGACATCTATAATCTCTGAATGCTGAATAATCTCCCTAGCCATATCAGCATCAACTTCAGCATCACCCAGCGGCGTACGCCAGACACCGCGATCCATAATTGCAACTCCACTACCAATCCCCTGATGGTTAGGTCCCAGAATTATAAATACGTCAGCCCGCCCATCCAACGCAAGTTGATAGTATGCGTTAGCAGCTACCGGCCCAGAATACATATATCCGGCATGCGGACAAACAAGGCCAATTATTCTCCTAGCCCCCCTCTCAGAGACTGTCGGAAGCCTCCCCGGACCAAACCTATGAGTGAAACACTCCTCTATCTGCCTCCTTAGGGAGTCTTTTGAGCCAGCATAGAAGCTCCCAGTGTATCTAGCATACCTAATTTTAAGCGACAGGGCCATTCCTCCCAAAAGACTCCTTTAACCTAAATAAAACTTGATTCAACCCAATATAAAATTGTTGACTTCAGTTATCATTATTAAAGGTGGGTAAGAGCTCACTCTTCCTGCGCTTTCTCAGCCAGCTTAACCTCAAACTCCTCTATTGGAATAGGCAGATCCCTATCGGGCGGGATCTCACCCCTCTCGCGTAGAATCTGCCTAGCCAAAAGCCAGTATACTACTGCAAGGGATCTTCTACCCTTATTATTTGTGGGTATAACTAGATCTATGTTTGTGAAATCGTTATCTGTGCTACATAAGGCAACTACTGGAACGCCTGCATCAGTTGCCTCTCTAATAGCCTGCGCATCCGCCCTCGGGTCTGAAACCAATATAACGCTCGGCTCAATTCTGCCCGGATAGAGAGGATTCGATAATAATCCCGGAATAAATCTCCCAATCACAGGCGTCGCCTTTGTAACTTCACAGAACTTTGCAACGGGCTCTCTAGCGTAAAGCCTAACCGCTGTAGCCACAACCTTTGAGGGATCAAACCTGCTTAGGAACTTTGCAGCAATCCTTATTCTCTCATCAATCTTCTTTATGTCTAATACGAAAAGCCCATCGCTCCTAACTTTGTAGATAAATGGTTCCATATCCCTAGTCTTAATTTTTGTTCCGATATGTATCCCCGCTGATAGAAGCATATCTTGCGGTAGCAGTAATACCTCGGTTGTTACGCCCGTCTCACTCTCAGTCTTCTCTTTAGATGACAAAAATTTCTCCTCCCTAAATCCTTAGCTTAACCATCTTAGCCTTCTCGCCCAGAATCTCCTCAATATATATGAGCTCATTAATCTTCGCCATGCGCTCTCCCCCAATGACTCCTGTCTTAATTATTGGGCAGCCGAAGCCGACCGCTAGATGCGCTATGTGAGATGATGTTGTCTCACCCGATCTATGGGAGACTATTGGAACATATCCGCTTTCCTTAGCAAGTTTGGTTGTCTTCCATGTATCAGTTAATGTTCCAACCTGGTTCATCTTAATTATTATTGCGTTCCCAGCCTTCTTTGCTATACCAATATTTAAGCGCTCCTCATTTGTCACGAAGAGGTCGTCTCCACATATTAGGCAGCCTTTAACCTTTGATGTGAGCTCACGGAAGCTTTCAAAATCCTCTTCATGGAAGGGGTCCTCAACGTAAATGAGATTATACCTCTTAATTAAACCTAGAATGTACTCAAGTTGCTCACCCGAATCTCTCTCAACACCCTCACTTGTATACACGTAACGCTGCTTCTCCGGATCCCATAGGGAAGATGAGGCAACATCTAAGCCAACCCTACACTCGAAGCCAACCTCCTTGGAAACCTCCTCGCATGCTTTTGAAACAACCTCTAAAGCCTTCTCATTAGATATATTTGGAGCCCATGCTCCCTCATCCCCCCTCCCACCAGTAAAGTAGGGGTCAACTTTAACGAGTATATCCTTCAGCTTCCTGTGAACTTTAACGTTAGCTTCAGCCGCAGCTATGAATGTTGGGGCTCCAACTGGCAAAACTAGGAATTCCTGTATGTCGGGAACCTTGCCTAAAGCGTGTTTTCCTCCACCCAAAACATTTCCAAGCGGATAAGGCAGGTGGCATGCCAAGTAACCGCCCAAATACTGAAATAGTGGCATATTATATGAGTTGGCAGCGGCATCAGCAACAGCCAAGGATATAGCGTAAGCGGTGTTTCCACCAATATTCATGAAATTCTTGGTTCCATCAAGCTCGTGCAGAAGGTTATCTATCTCCTCCTGCTCATCAGCGCTCATCCCTATAAGCTCTGGCGCAATGAGCTCTTCAACCTTTCTTATGGCTTCTTCAACCCCCCCAGGCGGATAGGCTACTGCTTCGGCCTTACCCTTACTTGCACCACTAGGTGCTGATGCTATACCGAAGCCATCGCTTGTAGTTATTTCAACCTCTATCGTCGCTTCTCCCCTACTATTCAGAATCTTTCTGGCTTTTACATCCTCTATTACAGCCGACATTCACATTACTCCTCCTCAGACTCAGATTCAGATCTTACCTCATAAAACTTTATGACCTCATCTATTATTTCAACATGTGATAGGAGCATGCGCCTACAACAGTAGCGTGTTAATCCCAAACTATCTAAAACTTTTCCAGGGTTCTCTCCACTTTTAACTCTCCTAGCAAATTCCTCCCATTTATCGCCTATAAGTTTACCGCACGTGAAACATCTAACCGGAATTATCATACTATCATCCTTCCCTAAATTAAGGAGTAAATTCTACCTATAACTCTTCTGGTCCCTAGCCCTCGCACCTGGACCGCCAAACTTTTTAGGCTCACTCCTCCTAGGGTCGCCAGCTATCAATGTTCTATCAAGCTTGAGGAAAGCTGATTTTAGATGGGCGCTTTTAGTCCATTTAATAAGCGCTCTAGCAATAGCCATCCTTGCTGCTTCAGCCTGACCCATAAAGCCGCCGCCCCTAACCTTAACATTTATGTCTAAGCCCTTCCAAACTTCTTCACCAGCTTCTATGAGGGGCTCGAGTATTTTTAGGCGGGCGACTTCAGGCTCATATATCTCTAGGGGTATATTGTTTATCCTAATTCTGCCCATTCCAGGCTTAATTATAGCCTTTGCAATAGCTGTTTTCCGCTTCCCGCTCACAACCAAAACTTTTTTCGGCGCTTGGCTTGACATTACTCTATATCACCCCCTCATCCCTGTATATGCTGGGCTAATTCTGAAACAGTTATGTAGCGACCGCCTAATTTTCCAGCATCAGCCTCCGGAATAGTCTCCGTACTCATCCCCTTAATCTCACTTGGAACACCAACATATACTCTCAGCCTCTTTAGGGCTTCCCTCCCGCGTGGGCTCTTATGTGGTAACATTCCCCGTACAGCCCTCTTAACTATTCGGTCAGGCCTCCTAGGGTGTAGGGGGCCTTTCCCGGGATGCCCTATTTGCAGGTAGTCATGCGCCTCCCGAATTATATTATATCTGTCACCCGATATTACAGCGCCGCCAGCATTAACTATAATTATTTTCTCACCATTAAGGAGCCTCTTAGCAACTATGCTGGCCATTCTCCCAAGAATTAACCCTTTAGCATCGATCACCGTCACTTTATCACCTTTCTGTAAGCTCACCTGCCCTCACCCAACTATCTTAACATTGGAGCCTTTAGGATTCAATTTTATGAGCTCCGGTATGGATAAACATTTCCCCTTAGCCCCAATTATTTTCCGGCGCGCTTGATCCGAGAAATCTAAGGCTGCAACTTTAACTGGATGCGTAATTAATCCAGCCCCTAAAACTTTCCCTGGAACAACAACCTCATCTCCATCCTTCGTGTAGCGGTTTATGCGACTCACATTAACAGCTATCCGCTTCCTTCTCGGCTTAGATAGATATTCAGCTACAGTCCTCCATATATTAGCCTTATTCTCCCTAGCAGACTTTCTAAGTAGCCGTATTAGGCTTATAAGCTCAGGATTCGTTGTTTTAAGATTCTTTCTGCTCATTTAATAATCCCTCAAGCAAATTCATGAATTCCGAAAATTTTTCTTCATAGATTTTTAACGCCTCAAATATTATGCGCTCAACTAGTAAAGATCCCACCGACTCAATATAAAAGATGAAGGTACTATTATCCCAGCTTATCTGTATTGGCGGAGGCTTAATCTCGCAGACCCTAACGCAGTCAGTACATAATGTGCACTCCATTTCTTTTGCGATTACTATTTTATCGCCCTCCTTCACAAAAACTTTTCTTGGGCAGATTTCAACGCATTCCCCGCATGCATTGCATCTTGAATAATCTATTCTCACTATTGGCTTGTACCGGTATGTGCATGCTGAAACAGGCTGCCACTTAGCATGAACTTTACCCCTACCGAGCTTTGCATATGCTTCAAGCCTTATCCTCTGCCCTGCCGCAAGCTTAACTATTGGAATTCTATCATTTATGGGAGATACATTTGGATTATCGGGGATTAAATCGCCAGAGTAAATTGTGCGGGTACCTCTATCAGCCTTAACGTCAAGCGTTAAAATTGCTCTGCATAATGGGCAGCCCAGATCACTTTTACAACTACATTTCTCCGGGAGATTATATGAGTCTAAGTCCGTTTTAAGGGGGATGAGTCCAAGCCTCAGGGCTAACATTTCATCATGTAAAACTGACGAATTCTCATATATTATAACATCATCTATCGCCATCGTTGGAACCTCGGATAAAATTATCCTCCTTAATGTATTTGCTAGGGGGGCACTTATACCTTCAATTATGAAGCGAGCCGTTAAATCACTTCTCTCAAGCATTATTACATGCATGACTTAACTCCTCTCATCCTCTTTTCATGCAAATTAGTGTAGCATGCTCCTCACATGAAAGACGGAGACTTATTTCAATCTTTCCCCAATAAATTTTCCCGCAAACTAAACTCTTCTACCCCTACGGCCACCCTTACGCCTAGTCCCATCGTGGGGTAGGGGCGTAACCTCCTCTATACGCCCAATCATTCTGAAGCCAGCTCTAGCTAACGCTCTAATAGCCGCCTGCGCACCAGGACCAGGGGTTCTTGGACCTGACCCGCCGGGGGCGCGGACTTTTATGTGTATGGCTGTTATTCCCTTATCTTTGGCTATCTGCGCTGCATAGGCCGCTGCCCTCATCGCCGCGTAGGGTGAAGATTCTTGCCTATCGGCTTTAACGAACATTCCACCTGAAGCTCTCGCAATGGTCTCGGCTCCTGAGAGGTCAGTTATATGAACTATTGTATTGTTATATGAGCTATATATGTGTGCGACGCCCCACTTCTCTTCCTTCCTACTACTCATCGCTTAGACTCACCTCCACCAGATTTTGATACGGCCTCAAGAGCTAACCTTAGCGGGTGCTCCGGATTATTTAATGGGCTTGTAGGCGCATAAGTCACACTCTCTTCCTCCTCCCTAGTGACAAGATAGCTCGGTGAGAAAACTATTCTGCCGTTGACAGATATGTGTCCATGAGCTATTAATTGGCGGGCTTGATAAAGTGTCTTAGCTAACCCCTTTCTGAAAACAATCGTCTGCAATCTTCTCTCCAAGATATCCTCAATAGTCATATCTAGAACGTCATCCAGCACGGCATGCTCATGCAGAATTCCCAGGCGCTTTAGCCTACCAAGAAGCTCAGATTCAAGTTTAATCCTCTTTTCAGCTGGCATGCTTAATATGGATCTCGCTATACCTCTAAACTTTGAAAGCATTGTTTTATGGCGCCATAATTCACGCTTATTCCTTAAACCATACTGCCCAAGCAAAACTAGCTCATTCTGTAGAATATCGCTTCTCCAAGGAAAACTTGGTGTCTCATACTTCTTTTTAGGCTTCTTTGGGTCGCCCATATAGATCACCTTCTCTTCTTTGAGACACCCACAGTTTTACCAGTCCTACCAGTAGTTCTAGTTCTCTGACCACGAGCTTTAAGTCCATAAGCGTGGCGGTAACCACGCCATGACCATATACTTTTCTCCCTTTCTATGTCGGCTTTAATTTGCAAATCAATATTTGAGGAGATTAGATGCTTATCCTTACCAGTTTCCAAATCCTTACGGCGATTTAAGAGCCAAGAAGGTAAACCCTGATCGGCTAAATTCCTAATAATCTTCTCCATCTCCTCAATCTTATCGCTAGATAAGTAGCCTATTCTTGTCTTAGGCGATATACCTGCTTCTCTGGCTATTATAGTAGCTAACCTCATCCCAATACCTTTAATATCGCTTAGAGCGTCAACTACAGTTTTTGTCCCATCTAAATCTTTATCTATCACACGGATTATATGTCTAAATTCTGCCGACATTCATTAAACCTTCTCTAATTCTCAGCAATTAAAGGAGAATACAATTTTTATTTAAATATATCGATTTTAGTCGGGCGACGGCGGATTCTACTTAGAATTTTAATGTTGAGGATAACGAATATAAGTTAGATCTCTTGAGAAAAAGGAGGATGGTGATGTACTGATGCCTGCAATAGAGATTGGAAGAATATGTGTGAAAATTAGGGGTAGGGAGGCTGGTAAACGCTGCGTTGTACTTGATATTATAGACAAAAATTTTGTGCTGGTAACTGGACCGAAAAACGTTACGGGGGTTAGGCGGAGGCGCGCAAACATCAACCATCTAAAGCCAATAGAAGATATTATTAAAATAAGGAGGGGTGCATCAGATGAGGAAGTCTATAAGGCACTTACCGAGTCAGGGAAACTCGAAGATTATATTCGTGAGGAGAAACTATAAAAGTCTAGCATTATTGAGGAGGATTAGATGCGGGAGATTAAGATCCCATGGATTGTAAAGCGGGAGCTACTAACAAAATTTGAAGATGAAACCGACCCAAATTACGGACATAGACCCGAAGAACGACCATACCCCGACATAATAAGATTTGGCATAATAAATTTGGATAAGCCTCCCGGACCATCAAGCCACGAGGTAACAGCGTGGGTGAAACGAATATTGGGTGTTGAGCATGCTGGTCACGGAGGGACCCTAGAGCCATCGGCTCTCTTTGGGCTGATGCCGGGGAGACCCCAAAGTGACCGGTGTTCTACCAGTAGCTCTCGAGGAGGCAACTAAGGTTATACAGGCGTTACTTAGGGCTGGTAAGGAATATGTTGGCATAATGAAGCTTCATGGTGACATGTCTGAGGGGCGGATTAGGGAGGTTTTCAGCGAGTTTCAGGGTAAAATCTATCAGAGACCGCCTCTTCGGGCATCCGTCAAGAGGGCTATACGTGTTAGAACGATCTATTACTTGGATGCGCTGGAGATTGAGGGTAGAAACATCCTATTTAGGGTTGGATGTGAAGCTGGAACATATATTAGGAAGCTAATTTACGATATGGGTAGGGTTTTTGGCTGCGGGGCTCACATGCACGAGCTTCGCAGGATAAGGGCCGGTCCATTCACTGAAGATGAGAACATGGTTACGTTACATGACGTCCTATATCTTTATAATAGGTGGCACGAAACTGGTGACATAAAGATTCTTAGAAAATTTATTCTCCCAATGGAGAGGGCTCTCGATCTAATGCCTAAAATCTTTATCAGAGACTCCGCAGTAGATGCTATATGCCACGGCGCTCACTTAACGGCTCCTGGCATAACACATATTGAGTCTGGAATAAACCCAAAGGATTTAGTCGCCATATTCACCCTGAAGGGTGAGGCGGTAGCCCTAGGAACAGCCCTAGCAAGCACCGAAGAGATGCTTAAAGCAACCCACGGAATAATGGTTAAGACAGAAAGGGTTCTAATGCCAAGAGGAACATATCCGAAACTCTGGAAATAAATCAAATAATTTAAATAACATGGAAACTATAGAAAATTAGAGCCGGGGTCTCCTAGAGCCGATGAGCAAGTAGGCGGGTAATCCGGTAGGGAGCAGATCACAATAAGTGAAAGCGAGCTCAAGCCTGGAGCGAAGAACAAAGAGCCTGTGGCCCACACTGGGCCGCGTGGGTTCAAATCCCACCCCCGGCGCCAAATCATATATTCTGATATGAACCCCAGGTGTCCAGGGTTTAAGTTTGCGGAAAAATGGCTCTTAAATTCCGTCTCGCAGATATACT
>Ga0105158_1000229_pt1 | contig 25290 bp, 26 predicted proteins | sample LHCtaG_FD_81567 | JGI IMG/M metagenome (GOLD analysis project Ga0105158, IMG submission 81567) | Hot spring microbial communities from Little Hot Creek, USA to study Microbial Dark Matter (Phase II) - LHC4sed_matched | ecosystem: Environmental > Aquatic > Thermal springs > Hot (42-90C) >...
AGTTATGAACACCTCAGAGTAGGTGAATAGGATGGAGGAGCTTTCTAGGGAGGCAAGGGAGGTTCTCCGGAGGCTGAGAGAGGCGGGGGGTACCGCCCAGCCCCAGGAGTGGGATATGGACCAATCGGCCGTCATGAGGGGCGCGCTGGCGTTGCAGGAGAGAGGGCTGGTAGAGGTGAAGGAGGAGAAGAGGTACAGGCTGCTCCTCACGGCGGAGGGGAAGAGGTGTCTGGAGGTGGGTCTGCCCGAGCGCAGGATCCTCAGGGTGGCGGATGGGGTGACCCCGGAAGAGGCCGGGCGCATGGCAGGACTAAAGAGGGAGGAGGTCCAGGTGGGAGTCGGGTGGCTGCGAAGGAAGAACCTGGTGACTCTGGAAGGAAAGCTCCTGAGACTCACGGAGAAGGGGAGGAGTTACTTGGGGCAGCCCATGCCGGAGGAGGAGGCCCTGCTGAGGTTGAGGAGCGAGCCGGTGGTGGATGAACTCGACGCACTCTCGCGGGAGCTTGGAAGGAGGGGGCTTCTCGAGATCAGGGAGGAGAAAAGGAGGATCCTCTCCCTGACGGAGGAGGGCTGGAAAGTTAGGCTGGGGCCGGAAGTGGAGGAAGTTTCGGAGCTCACACCCGAGCTGCTCTCCACGGGGCGCTGGAAAACGGTTAGGTTCAAGCGCTACAACGTCCTGGCTGGTGTTTCTCCCACTTACCCAGCCAAGCTCCATCCCCAGCAGCGCGTGATAGAGGAGGTCAGGGAGATCCTCATAGGGATGGGGTTCAAGGAAATCCCGAGCAGAATAGTGGAAACTGAATTCTGGAATTTTGACGCCCTTTTCCAAGCCCAAGACCACCCGGCCCGGGAGATACATGACACCCTATCCCTGAGCAAACCCTCCCATGGCACCGTCCCCAGCGAACTTGTGGGAAAGGTGGCGAGGGCGCACGAGAGGGGCGTGGCGGGCTCCTGCGGCTGGGGGTACCGCTTCAACCCGGAGGTGAGCAGGAGGCTGCTTCTCTGCTCCCAGACCACGGCCGCCACCGTGCACTTCCTCTCTAGTCGCCCCAGTCCCCCGGTGAAGGTTTTCTCCATCGGGAGGGTTTTCAGGCACGAGAAGATCGACTACAAGCACCTGGCGGAGTTCTACCAGTGCGAGGGCATCGTGATGGAGGAGGGGCTCACCCTCAGGGACATGTTTGGCTACCTGAAGGAAATCGTCAACAGGCTCGGGTTCGAGAAGGTCAGGTTCCGCCCCTCCTACTTCCCCTACACCGAACCCTCGGCGGAGGCCCTAGTATACCATGAGGGGAGGGGGGAGTGGATTGAGATTTTGGGGGCCGGCATGTTCAGGCCGGAGCTGCTGATCCCCCTCGGAATAAGGTATCCCGTGCTCGCTTGGGGAATTGGACTGACGAGGTTGATCATGCTCAAGCTTGGGGTGGAGGACATCCGCATGCTCTTCTCAAACGACCTAGCTTGGTTGAGGGGATCCTGATGCCCGTTGTAACCTTCGACCTGCGGGACTTCCGTAGGCTGCTGGGGAGGGAGGTTGGAACCGCCGCCCTTCTTGAGTGTATGGATGCCCTTGGAATGGAGACGCAAATCGAAGGGGAGGAGATTAGAATCGAGGTTCCGCACAACAGGCCCGACCTCCTCTCGCCCGAGGGTGTGGCAAGGATGCTGAAGGGGATGCTGGGAATTCAGACGGGCCTGCCGAGGTACCGGGTGGCGGCTCCAAGGGTGAGGCTGCACGTGGAAAGATCGGTTTCGCTGGTCAGGCCACTGATAGTGGCGGGCGTGGTGAGGGAGGTTGAGCTGGATGAGATGAGTCTAGTCTCCCTCATGCAGACGCAGGAGAAGCTGCACGAGACCTACTGCAGGCGGAGGAGGAAGGCCTCCATCGGGGTTTACGATTTGGACACCATCCATCCGCCCATATATTACAGGGCGGTCAGGCCGGAGGAAGTCAGGTTCGTTCCGCTGGGTATGGAGGAGGAGCTGAACCTCAGGGAGATTCTCGAGAAGCATCCGAAGGGGATGGAGTACAGGCACCTGCTCGAGGGCATGGAGTTCTTCCCGCTGCTCGTGGACTCCGAGGGCACAGTTCTATCCATGCCGCCCATCGTGAACAGTGAGGATACCAAGGTGACAGTGAAGACCAAAAATCTCTTCATCGATGTCACGGGGCTGGACGAGCGGACGGTCACCAACTCCCTCAAGATCCTCATGTGCGCCATGGCCGAGCGAGGTTTTAGGCTGGAGTCGGTAGGGTTGCCGGGGGGCCCCTCCCCGGACCTCTCCCCCAAGAGGATGAGGATTGACTTGAAGAGGGCGTGCCAGTACATAGGGATCAAGCTGGGAAAGGCTCAGGCGCGGAGGATCTTCCGCCGGATGAGGTTTGAGCTGTCTGGGGAGACGGTCCTCGTCCCGCCCTACCGGGTCGATGTGATGCACGAGGTCGATCTGATTGAGGAGCTGGCGGTGGGTTACGGATACGACAAGCTTGAGCCCGCCCCTCCGCGCGTGGCCACTATCGGCGAGACCCACGAACTTGAGAGGCTCTCCAGAAGGGTGAGGGGGGTGATGATCGGGCTGGGCTTCACGGAGGTGATGAACTACATCCTCACCAATCCTAGAACCAACTTCGAGCTCATGGGTTTGCAGGGGGAGGCGGTGGAGATTTCCAACCCCATCTCGCAGGAGTACACCATCCTCCGCACCTGGCTCCTTCCCTCCCTCCTTTCCACCTGCCAGAGGAACAAGCTGTACGAACTCCCCCAGAGGTTCTTTGAGGTCGGCGACGTGGTGCTGCCGGAGCTCAGAGGGGAGAGTGCCCGAACGATCAGGAAGGTTGCAGCGGTGCAGGTCGGGGGAAACTTTACCCAGATGAAGGCGGTGGCCGAGAGCCTGCTCAGAGAGCTTTCCCTGAAGGTAGAGCCTAGGGAGGGGGAGCATCCGAGTTTCATGGAGGGGAGGGTCCTGAAGTATTTCCGGGGCCCGGAGGAGGTGGGGTTGGTGGGGGAGATCCACCCCAGAGTTCTTCTCAACTTCGAGCTCGGGCACCCCGTGGCGGCCTTGGAGTTCGTGCTCGCCGAACATGCCTGAGCTCCGCGCCCGCTTGGGCCCCCTGCAGGTGGGGGACCGCCTGCCCGTGGCGGTTATGGGTGTTTTGAATCTCAGCCCCGAGTCGTTCTACACCGGCTCGGTGGTGAAGCCTGAGGAGGTCTACGAGAGGGGGGTGAAACTAGTGGAGGAGGGCGCGAACCTGCTGGATGTTGGGGCCATGTCCACCAGGCCGGGGGCCACCGTCATCAGTGCCGAGGAGGAGAGGGAGAGGGTGACCCAGGCGTTTGAATCCCTCCGCGGGATAGGGGTTCCCCTATCTGTGGACACCCAGAGGGCTAGCGTCGCGGAGGTAGCTCTGCGTAAGGGCGCGGAGGTGGTCAACGACGTGAGCGGGTTCAAGTCCGATCCCGAGATGGCAAAGGTCGTGGCGGAAAGGGGTGCCTCCGCCATTCTGATGGCTTCTTGGGTAAAGCCAGGAGAGTTCCTCCTAGCTAGGCGGGGCGAAAGCGAGAGGATCTCCACCCTCGATGGAATAATAGAGGCGCTCCGCTCGAGCCTGGAGCTCTCCCTCAGGGCGGGAGTGAGCGAGGAGAGAATAGTGGTGGATCCCGGAATAGGCTTCAGTGTCGGACCCCAGACCTCCTCGGGAGGTGAGGTGGTTAAGGGGAACTGGCATGAGAGGGATGTCAGGGTTCTTGCGGGGCTCCGAGGGCTGAGGGTTCTGGGGAGGCCCATCTGCGTGGGCGTGTCGAGGAAATCCTTCATCGGGAGGATTCTCGGGTTACCGGATCCCGCCGACCGCTTGGCCGGCTCGCTCGGCGCTTCGGTGATGGCCGTGGTCAATGGAGCTCACGTCCTACGAACGCACGATGTGCGCGAAACGGTCCACGCTGTGAGGGTGGCAGAGGCGATACTTCAGATATCCACCACTGCCTGAACCCAGGCGTGGCCCTCCTCTTCTTTGATCTCCATCATGTGATAGGTCATGGCCTTGACCGAGGTCCGGCTTGGATGGCGGCTCGGGTCAAACTTCTCCCCCCAGACCTTCGCCTCTAATTTAAATCTTCCTCCCTCCTCCTTGATTCTGACCTCAAATTTGTTCAGCACCACCCCGAGGCTGTCGTGCAGGTACAGCAGCTTGTCGATCCAGTCGTAAAGGAGAGCATGCTTGTCCTCGGCCTCCAAGGTTATGGAGAACTCCTCGCGGGCCACAATCTTGTTGAGGTCGGTCATTATCTCGAAGAGAGCTGCCCCGGCGTTTTGGAAGGCCTCGGCGAGAGTTCTGCCGTGCGCCCTAAAACCGACATCTGAGGGGTGCTCAATCCACTCAAATTTTTTCTCCATCACCCACTCCGCTATGTTTTGATAAACTGGAGCGCCGGGGAGGGGATTTGAACCCCTGAGGCGCAAAGCGCCAACAGGTTAGCAACCTGTCGCCCTACCTGGCTAGGCTACCCCGGCATCAAAAAGTCGGGCGGATGCACAATAATCCTTTAAGAAAGGAGGAAGTATAGGTTGTGCTTCCCGAAAATCCAGCCGAGCGCGTGACCATCCTCTCCATTATAGTCACCACTGGCTGGGGGCTGCTGGAGGTTTTGGGATGGGCGGTCTTCGGGAGCGTGGCTTTTCTTGCGGCGGGCGTGGATGCGCTCTTCGACACGGTCACCTCCGTGGGGGTTATCGCTGGTCTAAGGGTCTCCAAACGCAGGGCGGACAGGGGGCATCCTTACGGCCACCATCAGGCGGAGACGCTGGTTTCGATGGCGCTCGGTGCGGTGCTCCTACTGGTGGGTCTCAGGGTGATGTATTTGGCTTGGGGGAGGCTGGGGGACACGGGATTCGCCCCATCTCTCGGGGCGTTTTTGTTGTCCTCCCTCAGCCTCCCCGTTTTCGGCATGCTGGCGTGGAAGAAGATACGGACGGGTAAGAGAACGGGCAACATCTCCGTGGTGGCGGATGGCTATCACACCCTCTCCGATTTCCTTTCCGTCACGGCCGTTCTAGGCGCCTTCTGCTTCGCCAGAATGGGGTATCCCCAAGCTGATCCCTTGGTCGCCCTAGGAATCTCCGTCCTCATCCTCTGGTACGGGGGAAATCTCCTGAGGAGAACCGGTGGCGTGCTGATGGAAGCCAGCCCGGGGAAGGTCATCGTGGGCGAAATCAGGAGGATTTCTAGGGAGGTCCCGGGTGTTGTGGACTGTCACGGGTGCCGCGCGAGAAGGGTGGGGTCAAAAATTTTTGCGGATTTACACGTTCTCGTGGATCCGGACACAAGCGTCAGGGATGGTCATGAGATAGCCAACCAGATTGAGCGCCGGCTCAAAAGAAAGATTAAAGGGTTGGAATCCGTGGTCGTACACCTAGAGCCGTGCAGAAAATGAGCGGGTGGGCTCCCAGATTCGAATGCCTTCAACCCGCCTCGGGAAACGGCCACCCCTCAGCTCCGTGAACCCACAAGCGCCGGGCGTCCCGCCTACGGTTGCTCCCTTCCGGGCCTGGCCGGGTTCGGCGAGCAAAGACGGTTTACCCAAACCCTCCGGCTTGGGCCCCGCCACCGCCGACCCTGTGGGGCGGAACCTCCACGGGAGAATCCGTCCCCCTCCGCGGGCATCCGGCACCTCCTCTGGGCTTCGGTCCGCCGTAACCCCATTTGCGGGAAAGGGGAGGGGTAGCCCCCACACCTAGCCCACCCAATAAACTATTCCTACAATGTGGAAAAAGATACCGTTCAGGCCCGCTGAAGGAGGTAAGGAAACAGGTTCAGGATGACCAGCACGAGAACGGCTATCGAGAGGTAGATGCAGCATTTGCGGGCCCTCTTTTTAGGCATCCATCTCTCCAAGATGGCTTGAAGCATCCCGCCGCCATCCAGGGGTAGCATGGGAAGGAGGTTGAAGAGCCCCACGCCAAAGTTAAGCAGGAATATCCATTTCAGCAGGTCGATCAGGGGCCAGGGGACTGAGGAGCGGTACCAGAAGCGGTGAAAGACGGGCCACCCCCTGAGTTCCGACACCGTGGTGGAGGCAATCACGAGGGGATTGAGGAAGCTACTCCTCGGGAGAGCCCAGGCTGGCAGGAACCCCAAATTTCCCTCATTTTCAGAGTAATAATTGTCGGCCACCACCCAGTACTCCCCATTGTCGGTGAGAATTCTTATGTTGTCGCCCGGCTTGATGTTCTCCACCTTGTTTAGGTCATCCGGTGAACCGATGGTGAGGTTGTGGATGGCGAGAATCCTCATTCCAGGCTGCAGCTTCCCGTGGGAAGGGCCGTTTTCCCTCACCGCCCAGACGTAAACCCCGGGCATGGGGGAGAGGAGCGCGAGGGTGAGGAGGAGGCAGAGGAAGGAGAGGAGGATGTTGGCGATGGAGCCCACGGCGTAGATTCTGAGCCGGTGGGGGATGGGGGCGCGGGCCAGCTTTTTTTCGTCAGGTTCCACAAAGGCTCCGGGAAGCACCCCGAGGAGGAGGCCCCCCATGGACTTGGTGGGGATGTTGTGGACCCTCATCAGGAGGCCATGTGAGACCTCGTGGACCAGCATCAGGGTGCCAACGGCGATCAGCCACCAGTAAACGGTCAGGCCGGGGATGAGACCCGGGAACACAAAGGTTGCCCCGGGTATGGCTACCTTTGGGCGCAGGATCACGAAGTATAGGTTATAGCAGAAGTTGAAGAGGACGAAGGCGGAAAGGAAGATGCCCAAGACCACGGCAACGTTCCCGAAATGGAGCAGAAAAATGGGATGTTTTTTGGCAAAGGAGTCAATAGCCCTCAGCCCCCGTTTCGTCCTGAAGACCGCCGCACCCGACTCGAAGGTCACACCCCGCCTTTTCAGGTTGTATTTTTTATAAGAGATGGAAAAAATCACCCAGAATATCGCCGCCCCAGCGAACAGCCAAACCACCGGATGCATCTCCCTATCCCATCCTCCCTAATTATGGCTAAGCCACTCCCTCCGCGCGAGGTCAGGGAGGTCAGGTACGACGCTCGGAGGTGGAGAATCCTTCGGGAGAAGAGGGAGAAGGCCACGGGACCCATGAGGATCCTGTTTTCGGCTGGAATGGAGCCTCTCCTGCACGGAAGCGTGGCAAGGGGGGATGTGGACGAGAAGAGTGATATAGATATCTTCATCCCTTTCCAAGTCCAGCCCTTCAGAGTGGAGATGGCTCTGAGGGACAAAGGATGCGAGTTCCTTAGGAGGGAAGTGGTGATCGCCACCCCCTGGCAGCTCCCCAAGGCGCACCTCTACCTAGACGAGGAGCTGAGTGTCAGCTTTCCCCTTTTGAAGCCCCTGCCCTCCGAGCTCGACTTCTATCACTTTGGGGGCGCGTTGGATCTCAGGGGGGCGGAGGAGGGGAAGAGGGTGCCGGGCGTGGACAAGAGGCTCATGCTCATCGAGCCCACCCCCGAAGGCCATCTGGAGAGTTCCATCTTGGGTAGGGAGGGGGAGGTGGCGAAGAAGCTGGGAGTGGGGATGGAGGTTGTGAGGGAGAGGGTGCAGGTCCTGACGAGGCGGGCGGAGATCGGCCGAACGGGGCTCTACTTCAGGCGGGAGCTCGCGCCGAGCGAGAGCTTTGAGGAGCTACTTTCAGAAATAGAGAGGAGAGCTTGCCGACGGTGAGGGAGTGGCTCGAGGAGGTCAGGAGGGCCCTGCTGGAGGAGGGGTTCAGCTTCACGGAGTTTCAGCACGTGAAGTCCGGCCAGTATTTTGGGCTGGTGAAGGATCTCCCCAAGGGGCTTCAGATGCACGTGAGGGGGTTCTCGGACGGAAGGCTGGAGGCGGAAATTGAAGTCTCGAGGTTCTATCTGGAGCATCCCCTTCACAAGAGACCGGCCGCGCGGGAGCTTGCCAGGATTTTGAAGAAACACGGGATTCCGTATGCGGAGGAGCCCACCCTGCGCTTCCCCCTGCCCGTCAGAAGGATGCCCAAGAGCCGCACGGACTGGAGGAGGTCCCTGCTCCACCCCACCCTCTACCGGATTCTGGCGGTCTATTCCATTTGCTTGGGGGGCCTCATCTTCTTTCTCTCTCACACGGCTGGGGGATGGCGAACCGTAATCTTTCTTTTGGGTGGAGGGCTCCTCATCCTGATGGGGGCAGGCATACTGATAGTGGTGAAGCTGATAGAAAGGGCCCTCCGACCGCCGGCCTAGAGTTCACCGGCGGCTTGGCGAAATCTCTCCACCACGAATTTCCTGTCAAGCGCCGCGAGCAGATTCCCAGCTTTCGGCCCCCTGCTCTTACCCAGCAGGCTGAGGTAGATGGCCTCGAAAAGCTGCGGGGGCTCCAGCGAGCATTCGCCGGCCACCTCGTAGATCAGGTTGTGGATTTCTAGAGGGGATCTCTCCTTCTCCTCGAGCCTCGCGGCAAGGACACTCAAGGCGGATTTCTGTTTTTCGCTGAGTTTTCCGGCCTCCTCCGGAAGTCTCGCCCTCACGGAAATCCTCAGTTCCTCTGGAGCGTACTTCTCCGCCCACCGACGGGCCTTCTCCAGCCTCCGAAAGGCGAGGTTCCAGTCGAGTTCGGTCGGGTTGACGAGCAGGCGCCTCTGGGTGAGGATCTCCTTAACCCGCCCCGGATCCGTGGTGACCTGGCAGAGGACCGCGGCGAAGCGGATGGGCACGCGCTGGGGTTTTGCCGGGAAGGGCCGTACGACGGAGAGCTCGTATATCCTTGCGTCCTCATCCAAGTTCTCATAGTACCTCCGCTCGAGTTCATCGAATTCGTCGTAGAGGTTGAGGAGGTATAGGCCGGGATCGAAATCCTTGCTCTTCATTGGCTTGCTCCTGAAGATGAAGAAGCGGAGGAGCTCCGGTTCGGCCACCTCCAGCCAGTCCTGGAGGGTAAAGACCACCCCCTTGGAGGAGGACATTCTCTGTCCCGAGAGGCTGACCCACTCGTAGGGTATGGGGTGGGGGGGCTCGCCCTCGAAGACCTCCTTCACGATGAGTTTCCCTGTTTCGTAGCTTCCGCCTGCCTCTGCGTGATCCTTCCCGAAGGGCTCGCAGGTCACCCCAAGCATCTTCCACCGGGCCGGCCATTCTACCCTCCAGGTGAGCTTCCCCTCCCCCTTGGTGTAATCCGCCTGCCCCTCGTTTCCGCAGCCCTTCACGTAGTCACACCCGACACACCTGTAAAAAACTAGGTTCCCCTGCCAGTCGAAGGCCTCGGTGGTCCCGATCCTTCCACACTTGGAGCAGAGCGGGTCGTAGGGGAGCCAATGCTCGGGGAGTGGGTTGGACCTGAACCTGTTGAGAATCTCCCTTATGAGATCCGCCTTTTCCAGAGCCCTCCTGATGAGAGGGGCCATCTGCCCGCTCGCGTAAACCTGCGACCCGAAGTAGACCTTGATCTTTATCCCGAAAGCCTCGAGGCTCTGGAGGAAGGGCCTAGTGAAGTAATCCACGAAGTCCCTGTAGCCTGGAGAGGGGGAGGGAAGGCGGGCGTAGGGGGTGCCCAGAAATTTCTCATACTCGCGAGGCAGATAAGCTGGAACTCTTCTGAGGGGATCGAAGTCGTCGGCGTACCATATCGCTTCGGCCCTCCCGCCCCTTTCCTCCACTGCTCTCCGCACGGCGTCCGCGATGAAGACGTCGTTGGAGTGGCCTATGTGGATGTGACCGGAGATGGAGATCCCGCTGGCGATCACGTGCTCCGACCCTCGCTTGAGGAGAGCTTCCGCAACTTGGTCTATCCAGTGCATCTAAACTTGCGCGAGCGGTATTACAGCAATTCTTCTTTTGGTTGTCTCAAGTTCAGCAAGCTATATCGATAAGTCATAAGGCGGCTTTTATGCCACTCATAATCAGATCAACCGCTATGGTCACCAGTAGCAGCCCCATCACCCGGGATACGATTTCTATCCCTTCCCTCCCCAGCACCCGGTGAAAGTAGGAGGAAAGCCGCAGTACGAGCCAGCTGGAGAGAAGAACGATAAGGCCTCCTAGGAGGGTGGGGACGTGCCCGTAGTTGTTCACGAAAATCATCGTGGAGACGATGACTCCCGGGCCCGTGAGCATGGGGGTGCCCACGAGGGCTAGGGCTGAGGATCTGCTCTTGGGCTTCCAGAGTTCCCTCCCAAGGACGATCTCCACTCCCAGCGCACCGAGTATCAGCCCTCCTCCTATCCGCAGGGAGGTGAGTTCTATCCCCAGTAGACGGAACAGCAGGTCCCCCAGGAAAAGGAAAAAGAGAAAGACGCCCCCAGCCACCCCCGTCGCATGTGCCGCCGCTCGGCCAACCTTTTTCGTTCCTTGGGTGGCTAGGAGGAAAAGGGGGATGCTACCAAACGGATCCATGATCACGAAGAGGGCAATGAAGATTCTCCCGATTTCCTCTAGCATCCTTACTGATTTCTTTCTTTATAACGCATGGGAAGCCTGTCACTCATGCCGGTCACCAATCCGTGATAAGGCAGGGTGTCGTTGTACAAAACTTCAAAACCACGTTGGGCCTAACGTGGCATTGTACCCACGAGGGGGATCTTCCTCCCGCACTCGGGGCACCTCCCGTCCTTGATGTTGAACTCCAGGATGGTGTAGCCGTACCTGCTTATGAGCATCTCCCCGCAGCCCGGGCAGTAGGTGTTGTCGTACATGTGCCCTGGAACGTTCCCCAAGTATACGTAGGAGAGGCCCTCTTCCCTCGCAATCTTGTAGGCCCTTTCCAGAGTCTCGACGGGTGTGGGGGGTTTCTCGAGCATCCGGTAGTGTGGGTAGAAGCGGCTGAAGTGAACTGGAACCTCCGGGCTCAGCCTCTCCGAGACCCAGCGGCAGAACTCCCGGATTTCCTCCGGTCGGTCGTTTTCCTTGGGGATGACAAGGTAGGTGACCTCCAGGTGAATCCCGCGCCCGTGCATCCACTCGCAGGCCTCCAGAACCGGCTGCAGGCGAGCCCCGCAGATCCTCCTGTAGAAGTCCTCCGAGAAGGCCTTCACGTCCACGTTGGCCGCATCCAGCCAGGGTCCGAGCTCTTGAAGGGCATAGGGCGAGATGAAACCGTTGGTCACGTACACGTTGTAAAGGTTCTCGGTCCTGGCCAGCCTCCCTACATCGATGGCGTACTCCGTCCAGATGGTGGGCTCCGTGTAGGTGTGGGCGATGCCGGAGCAGTTGTACTCCTTGGTCAGCCGTATCAGCTCCTCCGGGGGAAGGTCTTCGGTCCCCACCTGCCCCATCCTCGCCTGGGAGATCTCCCAGTTCTGGCAGTGCAGACAGGTGAAGGTGCAGCCGGGTGCCGCGATGGAGAAGACCGAGCTCCCCGGCCAAAAGTGATAGAGGGGCTTTTTCTCGATGGGGTCGGCCGCCATGGAGACCACGGAGCCGTAGACTAGGGTATAAAGGGTGCCCCCTTCGTTCTCCCTAGCCCCGCAAAACCCCCTTTTGCCCGGCGCAATCCTGCAGTTCCTGGGGCAGAGCAGGCACTGGACGTCTCCATCCAGTTTTTTCCAGAACCTTGCGGGTCCCCTCACAAGTTTTTCTCCGGGGAAGGATTAACCTCTGGCTGGGAGAGGGAGTTCATATATACTAGGGCAGGGGAGAGTGCAGAGGGTGGTGGAAATCCCAGAGAAGATCGGGAGGGAGAGGATCGAGGAGCTGGCTAGGAGGATCCAAGAGAGGGAGTTCCTGCTGGGCGACGGCTCGATTGAGTCCGCACAGCTTTGGTTAATCCCTCTTCAATTCCCCCTTCCTATCTTCGCTCCCAGGAGATCTGCATGAACGATCTCTCTGCCCAGCCCTGGGGGGTCGGCCAGAGTCTAGCACATGGAGAGATGTCGGGGGGATCCGTGCGGGAAGCCTAGCGATATCACGCTTCCTCCATCATTCTGCGAGGATTCGAGAACTGGAGGTTGGTGCGAAAGATTCTGGTTCCCAGTAGAGGTTACCATCGGAATTCGTGTCCGCACTTCGGACATTTTATACTTGGGCAGGAGAGGATGGACTCTGGGCAACCTTTACATGCAGTGACCCTGGCGTAGGACCGGCTGAACCTATAGCCGCATCTCGGGCAGGTTATCACGTCGGTCATGGCTCAAGGTTTGGGTACGTTTTGGGGATCCCGGGACGGTTCTTTCCCGACCGGGCGAGTTTGGGCTCGGCCATCTGCGCATCAGAGGTTGATACCCGGTTAATTTAGCCGAGAATTTCTGATGAGAGTGCTCTCCGTTCTTCTGGTCTGGCTCGCCTTTCTCCTCTCTTGCGGATTGGCGGTTCCATCTGAGAATCCCTTGGTGAGAATCCCCACGGAGATCCTCGCGTACTCCCTCCCCCTCCTCCTCATCTGGTTTCTGGTCCGGGGGCGCGGGTTCTGGAGATCGATAAGGGTGGAAAGGAAAAACCTAGGCAGGTCTCTGTACCTCTCCCTCGCCCTGCTGGTGGTCTTCTTCCTGATCATTCAGGCTGCGAGTGTCGCGACCCTCCACTTCATGGGCAAGTCGGAGGAGGAGGCCAAGCGGGAGATGGAGAATTACATGGAGAACCAGACTCCCAGTTGGTACCCTAGGTATCTGCTCTTAGGCTCCTTCTTCCCGGTTGCCTTTTGCGAAGAGGCGGTTTTCAGGGGATACGTGTTGGGGACGCTGGCGCCGTTTGGGCTGGCCACCTCCGTTCTGGCTTCCTCCTTCCTTCACCTCTCCCTTCACATCTGGTATCTGAAAGTGGGGGGAATAGCCCCGCTCCTCTTCGTTCAGGCCCTCCTGCTGTTCGTCTGGTTTGGGCTGGTGAGCTATTGGAGTGGGAACATCGTGGGAACCATCCTCATGCATGGACTCGTGAACTTTCTCTCCGTCTTGAGGGGCTTCAGCGAGGCAGCGGCGGGCGCGATCCAGGTGGCTCTCATATGCCTAGGTGCCATCTGCCTTTTCGATCTCCTCCTCTCCTACATGAGGGTGAGGTTCAAGCGAAGAGTGTACAGGGAGATGCAGAGCCAGCTGGAGCTGAATCTCGGCAGACTGAGGCGGATGAGGGAGGGGCTGAAAAAGATGCTGGCGGAGATCAAGAAAAGGTACAGGCGTGGGGAGATGGGGAGAGAGGATTTCCTGCGGCTGGAGGCGGTTTACAAGAGGAGAATAGAGGAGGTGGAGAGGGTTCTCAATCTCCAAAGAGGGCCGACAAAATCAGCTCGGGCCTGAACTCCACCAGATCCTCGTAACCCTGACCCGTTCCCAGCATGAGGATGGGCTTGCCGGTCACTTGGGAGATGGAGAGGGCCGCACCCCCCCTCGCATCGGCATCCATCTTGCACAGGATGGTCCCGTCTATGCCCACCGCCCTGTCGAAGGCGAGGGCCTGCTCGACGGCATCGTTTCCGGTGAGGGCGTCCCCCACGAAGATCTTCAGGTCGGGTTTGGCCACCCTCACGATTTTCTTCATCTCCTCCATCAGGTCCACATCCGTCTGCATCCTGCCCGCTGTGTCTATCAGGACTACATCAAAACCCCTGGCCCTGGCGTGGGCTATGGCATCGTAGGCCACGGCCGCCGCATCCGCACCCCTGCGCTGCTTCACCACTGGAACTCCAATCTTGGCGGCGTGCATCTCCAGCTGCTCTATTCCCGCCGCTCTGAAGGTGTCGGCCGCGGCGAGCAGGGGCCTGTATCCCTTGCTCGCGAGATATCTGGCCACCTTGGCGATGGCAGTGGTCTTGCCCACCCCGTTTATCCCAAAAAACACTATCACCGCCGGTTCCCCTTCCCTCTTCTTCCTCTCGATGCACTCGAGAAGATCCACCCGGCATGGAGGCGTGAGGACTCTTTCGATTGAGCTCTTGAGCACTTTCTCGGCGAGTTCCCTCGTGTCCTCCCTGAGCCCTATCTCCCTGCCCACCAGCTCGGATTTCACATTTTCAATGATCTTCTGGGCGACCGGTAGGGCCGTATCGCTCTCGAGCAACGCCACGTGTAGGTCCCAGAGGATGTCGTCCAGGTCCGCCTCCGAGAGCTCCCGGCGGGTGACTTTCTTAATCGCCCTCTTTACCTTCGTCAGCCGCGGGTGTTCTGGGGGGCCTACGGCTTTTGCCGGGGTGGGCGGTGGTAGTTCAACCTTGGAAGGAGCGGGCTCGGCTTCCTCCTTTTTCTTTTGTATCCTCCCCGTGAGTTTCTGCTTGACGGCCTTCAGCTTCTGCTTCAGCTTTTCGAACATCAGCTTCTGGCTTTTTCCAGAAGCGTCTCCACCTCCGGCCGCAACCGTTGTGCCTCGAGACTTGCCTTTTCCAGTTCCTCCCTTGTTTTCTGAACAGCCTCCTGAAGCTCCTTAATTTTCCCCTCTAGAAGTTGGGTGGCCTCGCTCAGCGTTTTCTCCACCATCACGCCGGCTCCAAGTCCCAAGAGGACCCTGTCGTTGGTTTTCAGCTTTGCGTAAATGTAGCAACCGGCTCCCACCGAGACCAGACCCTCCTTCTCATTGGGCTCATTCTGGAGACTCTTGAGGGTTTCCACGGCCACCGAGTATTCCGACAGTGATCTCGTCAGCACCGAGAGTTGTTGCCTGAGAGCCTCCGCTCGAAGCTCCTGAGCGTTTAGCTCGGAGGCCAGCTTTTCTAGCCTCTCACTCTCCTCCTTCGTCAACCCCGGCATCTCATTCTGCGAGCGACACGTTTAAAGGAGGGGCTTAAGTAAAGATGCAGGAGCTCAGGCTGCTGGACGAGAGGAGGAGGAGGGAGCTGGAGAGGATAAGGGAGTACCTGAAAAACGGCCAGTTTGACTTGGAGCGGTGGGAGGAGCTCAGGAGGATGGTGTACAAACCCGTCCCCCTTCGCATCGACGTGGTGGTGGACGACTGCACGCTGAGGGAGGGGCTGCAGATGGCGGGTCTGGTCATCCCCAAACCCGAGGACTCCTGCAAGATCGCCTGCATGCTCAGGGACATAGGGGTGGAGAGGCTGGAAGTGATGACCTACACCAAGGCGGACCAGCAGGCCATCAATCTCATGAGGGACAACGGGCTCGGTGATATGCTGGCGGCTTGGTGCAGGGCGGCGAGGGAGGACATCGACCTCGCGCTCAAGCTGGATTTCAAACAGGTGGGCATCTCCCATCCAGTCTCCTTCATACACTTTGAGAAGTGGATGGACAGGCCACTGGAAGAACTTGTGAGCAGGGTGGTGGATGCCGTCAGTTACGCCGTCCAGCACGGACTCAAGGTCTTCGTTCACGGAGAGGACAGCACGAGGGCGGAGTGGGAGTTTGAGCGTATATTTATAAATGCTGTGGCCGAGGCGGGGGCAAGCGTATATAGAATTTGCGACACGGTCGGGGTGGGGCTGTCAGATCCCTCAGCCACCCTTCCGAATGGGATCCCCGCCAAAATCATGCACATCAAAAGGGAAACCAAGATTCCTTACGTGGAGATTCACGCGCACGATGACCTCGGGAACGCGGTAGAGAACACCATGAGCACCATCAGGGCGGCGGCCGGGCTTTACGACAAGGTGTACGTGAGCACCACCTTCCTAGGGCTTGGCGACAGGGCGGGGAATGCCGAGACCGAGAAGGTCATCATGAACTGCTACTTCCACCACGACATACGCAAGTGGAACCTGAAGCCCCTCAGGCAGCTGGCCCTCTTCGTGGCCTCCGCTCTCAAGTACCACCTCCCCCTGAATAAGGCCCTAGTGGGGGACGGTGCCTTCGCGCACGAGTCGGGCATCCACGTTCATGGAATAAAGTCCCTTCCCCTCACCTATGAAATCTTCCCGCCGGAGCTCGTGGGGCAGGAGAGGATCATCGTGGTGGGACCGAGGTCCGGTAAGCACGGAATCCATCTGAAGCTGGAGCAACTGATGAACAGGCGGGTGGATGAGGGCGACCCGCGCCTAGCTCAGCTCGTGGAGCTCGTGAAGAACAGGTACGTGGAGGGGGGTAGGAGGACCCCCATCAGGGACGAGGAGTTCAAGGAGCTGGCTAGGAAGGTGGGTTTTGAGCTCTGATGGGACAGACCCTTGTAGAGAAGATTTTCAGCCGTAGACTGGGTCGTAGCACCTCTGCGGGGGAGATTGTGGTGGCTCCCATCGATCTAGCTATGGGACAGGACGGTACGGCCCCCCTCGCCATCAAGGCCTTCAGGGAGATGGGCGCTAGGAAAGTTTTCGATCCCCAAAAAATCGTCTTGGTGATCGACCATGTGGCCCCGAGCACCTCGGAAGGCACCTCCCAGCTGCATGCACTCATGAGGGAGTTTTCGGCGGAACAGGGATGTAAACTGTACGACGTGGGTTGCGGGATCTGCCATCAAATTCTTGCCGAAGAGCATGACAGGCCGGGGATGATCATTGTGGGGGCGGATTCCCATTCCTGCACGCACGGAGCCTTCGGGGCCTTCGCTACGGGTATAGGATCGACCGAACTCGCGTCCGTCATGGCGTCGGGAAAGTTGTGGTTCAAGATCCCTGAATCCATCAAGGTGACCTTTCGCGGGTTGGGGGGAAAGGGCGTCACCTCAAAGGATCTGGTGCTATACCTTGCCGGCATCCTGAAGGCGGATGGGGCGAATTACATGGCCCTAGAATTTGGTGGGGACGCCATACGGTCGATGAGCATGAGCGGCAGGCTGACCATCTGCAACATGGCGGTGGAAATGGGGGCGAAATGCGGATTGATGGAGCCGGACGGAGTAACGGAGGAATATCTCGGTGAGCCGATCCCCAGGATAGCCCCAGATCCGGGTGCGGTGTACAGGGATGAGCTGGAAATTGAAACGGGAAAGATAGAGCCCCAGGTTGCAAAGCCGCATTCCGTCGATAACGTGTGTTCTGTCCGGGAGGTGGAGGGGGTGGAGGTTGATCAAGTGTTTTTGGGGAGCTGCACCAACGGAAGGCTTGAGGATTTGGAGGCCGCCGCCCGCATTCTGAGAGGGAAGAGGGTGAAGGAGGGGGTGAGGATGATAGTGACCCCCGCTTCCAGACGGGTTTTCCTTTCGGCGCTGGAGGAAGGGTTGATCGAAATCTTCCTCAAAGCCGGGTGTGTGGTTGGGTCGCCGGGATGCGGGGCATGCATGGGGGGTCATGTAGGAATTCTGGGGCCCGGGGAGGTCTGCATATCAACCTCCAACCGTAACTTTCTCGGCAGGATGGGAAGCGAGCAGGCGAAAATATACCTCGCCTCCCCCCTGACAGCGGCAGCTTCTGCGCTGACGGGCAGGATTACAGATCCGCGGACATTTTTGTCCGGAGGAAGTTGAGATGAGGGGAAGGGTCTGGAAGTTTGGCGACGATATAAATACCGACCTTATCATCTCGGGTAAGTACAAGTTCAAGACCCTGGATCTGGATGAGCTTTCCAAACATGCCATGGAGGCCTTGGATCCAACCTTCTCTCAGAAAGTGAGGCCGGGGGATTTCATTGTGGCTGGAAGAAACTTTGGATGCGGCTCCAGCAGGGAGCAGGCCCCCCTCGTGCTGAAACACTTAGGGATAAGCTGCATTTTTGCCAAATCCTTCGCACGCATTTTCTACCGGAACTGCATAAACATAGGTCTGCCAGTGCTTGAGTCCCCCGAGGCTTACTCAAAAACAGAGGCTGGGGATGAACTGGAAGTGGAGCTGGATAAGGGTGGGGCGAGGAATCTCACTAGGGGAACCACCTTCACCTTCCACCCCCTCCCAGGATTTCTCCTAAAAATCGTGGAGGACGGCGGTCTCGTCCAGCATTACAAAAAGAGAGGGAGGTTTGTATGGGAAGACATCGCGTGACTCTCATCAAGGGGGATGGTGTGGGCCCGGAGGTCATTGATGCAGCGGTCAAGTGTATCGAGGCTACGGGCGTGGACATAGAGTGGGAAGAGGTGGAGGCTGGGGAAGGGGCCATCGCCAAGTACGGCACTCCTTTGCCGGAGGAAACCCTTCGATCCATCGAGCGCAACCGCGTCGCGCTCAAGGGGCCCATAACCACCCCCGTGGGCACGGGCTTCAGGAGCGTTAACGTGGCCATAAGGCAGAGGCTGGATCTCTTCGCCTGCATCCGTCCGTGCAAGCTCTACCCAGGCGTGCGCACGCGCTACACCAACGTCGATTTGGTGGTGGTCAGAGAGGCAACCGAGGATCTGTATGCCGGAATAGAGTTCAGGGAGGGCTCCCCGGAGGCGAGGGAGCTGCTGGAGCTACTGAGGAGGAGGGGGGAAGAGATAAGGGAGGACTCCGGGATTTCTCTCAAGCCCATTTCACGCTCAGCCTCCGATAGGGTGGTGAGGTTCGCCTTCGAGTACGCGAGGAGGAACGGAAGGAGGAAGGTGACGGCGGTGCACAAGGCCAACATCATGAAGTTCTCGGATGGTCTCTTCTTGGAAGTCGCCAGAAAGGTGGCCCAGGAGTATCCGGACATTTTGTTTGAAGACCGCATCGTGGACAACATGTGCATGCAGCTGGTCCAGAAGCCAGAACTCTACGATGTGATAGTGACCACAAACCTTTACGGGGATATCCTCTCCGACCTTTGTGCGGGGCTGGTCGGCGGGCTGGGAGTCGTACCCAGCTGCAACATGGGAGAGAGGGCGGCGGTTTTCGAGCCCATCCACGGGAGTGCCCCCAAGTATGCCGGCCTCAACAAGGTGAACCCCACGGCCGCCATCCTCTCTGGGGTGATGATGCTGAGGCACCTCGGAGAAAAGGAGGCAGCTGACAGGCTGGAGGCCGCAGTTGCCAAGGTGATTGCTGAGGGAAAGTACGTCACTTATGACCTCAAGCCGAGCCCGGACGATCCCACAGCCGTTGGAACCAAGGAAATGGCGGAGGCCATAGCGAGAGAGGTATGAAGCTCTCCAAAACTACCAAGGCCGCTGCTTTCATGTACCTGCTCGCTATTTTTTTCTTGGCCCTAGCCTTTTTCGGATCGCAGGGGAGAGTTATCGTAGCCATCCGGGGGGATTATAATCTCTCCTTTTTCTTCTGGGGGATGGTAATTCTGCTGTTCGGGTCGGCCTTAGTTTTCTACCGCATCGGTTTTCAGCGTGGGGAGGGCAAGAACCTTGCGGAAGTCACTCGGTTGCAGGCCGTTCTCGCACAGCGGGAGGCGGAGCTCTCGGAGCGGAACCGGGAGCTGGATGAGATCGAGCGGCTAGTCGAGAGGAAGAGTTCCCAGCTTTCCTCCGTGGCGGGAAAACTGGGGGACAGGGAACGCCGGCTCAAGCGAATAAAGGAGATACTCGGAGTGGAGGAGAGCTAGCCGGAGAGCAGTGTCCTCATGAACTGCTCCGCCTCCAAGAAGCCGAGTGACCCTTTTTTGCAGCTGAACTCGTCGTAAACCAGCCCGTCCCCAGCCTTTCCCGGTCGGTAAATTACCACCGGAACCGGCTCCGCGGTATGGGTTCTCACCCTGACCGGGGTGGGGTGGTCCGGGAGGAAGGCCACGGTTGCCTCCGGAGCCTCGTCCAAGAGCCTTCCGAGGATTTCCCTGTCAATTTTTTCTATCATTCTCACTTTCACCTCCGCGTTGCCCTCGTGCCCAGCCTCGTCGGTGGCCTCCACATGGACATAGGCCAGGTCCAGGTTCCTCTCACCGATTGCTTTCAGGGCGTAGGTGGCCTTGGCCTGCAGGTCGGAATCATAATAACCCGTGGCACCCGGGACCTCCGGAACCCACATCCCGGTGAGCACACCCGTTCCTTTGATGAGGTAAACCGCGGAGATCATCGCCCCGGTGATGCCGTACTTCTCCTTAAGAGGTTCCATGTTCGGTTTCCTCCCCTGCCCCCAGAGCCAGATCATGTTGGCAGGCCGCTTGCCCTCCGCCCTCCGCCTCACGTTTACGGGATGGTTTTCCAAAACCTGCCTTGAGTCCAGCATAAGTTTGTTCAACCTCTCGGCCCACTCGTTGGAGGGGGGACCGAGCAGGTAGGGCGTGAATTCCTTCCCCGTGATGTCGTGGGGGGGAGTGTTAAGGAGCTTGTCGTCGCACTCCTCCAGCACGAAGAGGTTTCGGTAGTCCAGACCCAGGTGAAACCTACCAAGGGGTGTCCAGCGGTTGAGGGCATCTATCAGCTCCGCGGCCTCCTCCCTAGTTATGTGCCCCGCCGAATAGTCCTCCAGAATCTCCCCCCGGACGGTGACGAGGTTGCACCTGAAGATCACCCTGCGGTCGAACGGAATCCCCAGTACGGCGGCCTCGAGGGGGCCCCTCCCGGTGTAGTACCTCCGGGGGTCATAGCCCAAAATTGACATGTTGGCAATATCAGAGCCGGGGTGCATCCCGTCCGGCACGGTTTTGAACACGCCCAGCTTCCCCTTGGAGGACATGTAGTCAAGGTTGGGCTTGTAGGCCACTTGGAAGGGGGTTTTCCCGCCAAGTTCTGGAAGGGGGTAGTCAGCCGCTCCATCCGCGACCACGATGAAATATTTCATCAATTTCTCCCCTGAGCGGTAAAAGCTCGAGGTTAGGGGCTGTAGACCTGCTGGGGCTCGAACCTCTTTTTCCTGAATACCGCCCACTTCCCCCCACGCAATCGCCTGAAGAAGCAAGAGTAGTACCCCTTATGGCAGGCAGCCGTTTTCTGCTTCACCTCGTAAACCAGCGCGTCGCCGTCGCAATCGAGCAGAACTCCTTTGACCTCTTGGAAGTGCCCGGATGTCTCCCCCTTGAGCCAAAGCTTTCCCCTGCTTCTGCTCCAGTAGTGCATGAGTCCGGTGGTGAGGGTTCGGGTAACGGCCTCCTGATCTTGGTGGGCGACCATTAGGATTTCCTTGGTTCTCCAGTCCCTAACGACAGCCGTTACCGGCCCCTTGGAGAAGTCGAGTTCCTTCACCAGCCTCTCCGCCTGGGTTTCCTCCACCTTCATTTTCTTCCCGGACTCACGACAGCCTCTCCTTCACGCTTCTGGCGTGCCAGGGCAACCCCTCCATCCTCGCCATCTCTTCCACCATTCTCGAGATTTTCCTCAGCCCCTCCTTTGAGAGCTGGTGGTAGGGGAGGATCTTCAGAAAATCCAGAACCGTGAGCCCGGACCTGCTTTTGGTCTTTCCCCCCGTTGGCAGGATGTGACTCGGCCCCAGCACGAAATCGCCGGCTGCGACGGGGGAGTAGGGGCCCAAAAAAATCTCGCCGGCATTCCTCACCTCCCTCACCCATCTGTTGGGCTGCCGGATCATGAGGACGAGGTGCTCGGGGGCATAGGCATTCGCAAACTCTATCCCTTTTCTCAGGTTCCCCACCAGCACGATCCTGCTGTACCTAGAGAAGGAGAGCTTTATGGTTTCGGAGTCCATCCTTTCCTCCAGCATTTTCTTCACCTCCGTTGCCAGTCTTCCGGAGGGGGTCACGAGGACGGCGGAGGAGTTGGGGTCATGCTCCGCTTGGGCGAGGAGTTCCAAAGCCACGGACTTCGGCGGGGCTGAGTCGTCCGCCAGCACCATCACCTCGCTGGGCCCCGCCTCAAAATCCGTCTGGACGTCCGGGGAAACCAGTCTCTTGGCAGCCTGCACGTAGATGTTTCCCGGGCCAACTATCTTGTCCACCTTGGGGATGGTTTTGGTTCCGTAGGCCATGGCAGCAATCGCCTGCGCTCCTCCCACCTTGAAGACTGCGTCCACCCCCACGATATCCGCCGCCACCAGGACATGCGGGTTCACGGCGCCGTTCCTGGGGGGCGTGCACACAAAGATTTCCTCCACGCCGGCCACCCTGGCAGGTATGCCGCCCATGAGGACGGTGGAGGGGTAGCCCCTCTCCCCACCCGGCACGTAGAGCCCCACCCTTTGGATGGGTCTCATGAGAACTCCCGTTGTACTCCCGTTAAAGATCTCGATTTTCCACTCCTTCGTGAGCGTCTTCTCGTGGAACTTCTCGAGGAGTCTTGCCGCCCTCCGCAGGACCCTCACGGCGCTCTCCCCGATCTTCTCGTATGCCTCCACGATCTCCTTGTCGCTGACCCGCAGGGATTTCAGTTTGCTGTGGTCCAGTTCCCTCTCAAGCTGGAAGAGGGCCCTGTCCCCCTCCCTCTTCACTTTTTCCACTATTTTCCTCACGGCTGGGAGTACCGCCTCAATGTCCCTTTCCGACCTCGTGAGAAGGTTCTTGTAGTTGGCCTGCGTGAGACGAACTATCTCAACCATTTAAGGTACCCTTTGTGCTCGGGATTCCACCCCCGCGCAAGCTCCAGGCCCGGGACAGAGCGATCCCCAGCGCCTTGAAGGCGGCCTCGACTTTGTGGTGGTCCTCCCCCTCCTGCATGACCCAGACGTGAAGGGTGAGTCTCCCGCTCGAGGAGAGGGTCCTCAGGAGGTGCGGAATCATCCCCGTTTCCAGATCCTCGACCTTTTTCTGGGAAAATTTCAGATTGCTCGCGAAGTGCGGTCTCCCGCTCAAATCCAGTGCCACCAGAATCAGGACCTCGTCCATGGGCACCACCGCCTCGCCGAACCTAGAAATGTCGCTCTTCTCGCCCAGAGCCTTGAGCATCGCCTCCCCGAACGTGATAAATACGTCCTCCGCCACGTGATGCTTCAGATCCCCGCATGCCTTCACCTCCAGATCGAACCTCCCATGTCTGGCCATTGTTTCCAGCATGTGGTCGAGGAAGGAGATACCCGTGGAGATCTTGCTCCTCCCCAGCCCGTCAAGCTTCAACTTCACGCTCACGGAAGTTTCCCTCGTTTCCCTCGCGCACGAAGCCTCTCTCATCCCGCCACCTCCAAAGCCCCCTTTAAGGTGAATTTCCCCTCATAAAGGGCCATCCCCACCACCACGCCGGCCACACCCACTCGCTTGGCCGCCTGAATGTCTGCAAGGGTAGAAATCCCCCCCGACAGGAACACTGGGGTCTTAAGCGCGGATGCCAGCTTTCCGGCGGTCTCCAGCCTCGGGCCCTCCATCCTTCCCTCGACCTCCACCTCGGTGTAGAGGAAGGAACCCACCCCCATTCTCTCAAACCTCAGCGCCAGCTCCAGGGGGTCGCACTCGGTTTTCTCCGTCCAGCCCCTCTTCACGACTTTTCCCCCCTTCGAGTCTAGGGCGACCATCACCTTTCCCCCACCGGCCAGCTTGACGAGCTTTTCCACCACTTCTGGCTCCTCCACTGCTGCAGTTCCTAGGATTACCCTCTCGGCCCCCAGCTCCAGAAGCTTGAGGGCCCGCTCAACGGTGCGTATTCCACCCCCGACCTGCGCATTTACATCCGTGCGGCGGAGGATCTCGGCGAGAGAGCGAAGGTTGTCGCCGGTCCCCAGCGTGGCATCCAGATCCACGAGATGGAGCCAGGAGGCCCCCTCCTCCTGCCACTTGAGGGCGAATTCCACCGGATCCCCATAGACCTTCCCCGTTCCTGGCTTCCCGCCCACCCACTGGACGCACTTTCCCCGGTATATGTCGATGGAGGGGAGGACCAGCATCTAGGGAACTACTCGCTCGATGGGGAGCACGAGGATGTCCCTCGCCCCAGCCTGCTTGGAGAGCCTGATCACCTTGTACACCTCACCCTCCTCGACCACGGCTTGAACGGCCACCATGGGCACCGGTCCTTCCACCCTTGAGACGGTGGGGCCGGCCATCCCGGGCATGATGCGTTTGATTTCCTCCAGCTTCTCCTCGGGAACGTTCATCACGACCAGTTTCTTTCCCCTGGCCCGAACCACGCTTTCTAGGGCTAGCTTGATTCCCTCTATCTTTTCCCCCTTGGTCCTCAGACTCGTCCGGTTGGCGATGAGCCTGGCGGTGCTCTCGAGGATCACATCCACCACCTTCAGGCCGTGCACGCGCAGGGTGGACCCCGTTTCCACCACATCCGCGATGAGGTCTGCAACACCGATGAGGGGGGAGATTTCAGCCGCGCCCGTCACCCTTATGAGTTTCACTTCTATTCCCCTCTCCCTGAAGTATCCGAGGGCCAGGTTGGGGAATTCCGTGGCCACCCTGAGCCCCGGTCGGAGGTCGGCGGGGCTGGAGATCCCCGAGGAGGCGGGGGCCGCGAGAACCATGCGGGTACAGCCGAACTTGAGGTCGAGCAGCTCTACCACGTCGGCCTTCCTCTCGCAAACAAGATCGTGCCCGGTTATCCCCAGATCGGTGGAACCCCCCGCCACAAAATCTGGGATGTCCTCCGCCCTCACAAAGACCAGTTCAATCTCGGGATCGTTGGTTTTGGCGAACAGCTCCTTCCCCCCTCCCCCGATCACCCCGATTCCGGAGTCCTGCAGGAGTCGGATGCTCTCCCCCTCTAGGTGTCCCTTAGGAATGGCTATTCTCACACTCATCTCAAGATTTCCCTCAGGGTAGATAACAGCTTCAGATTTTGGCTTTTCGTCCCCACGGTTATCCTGACCCAGCTCTTCCCGGCCCCCCTGACCCCGCTGAGGCTTCGGATGAGGATCCCTTTCCTTTCGAGCTTGCTGCAGATTTCATCGGCATCGGCGAAGCCCCCAACCATGAGAAAATTGGCATCGGATTCCAGAACCCTGAGCTTCATGGACAGGAGCCCCTCCCTCATCCTCCCCCTCTCCCTCCTCACCTCCTCCACAACCTTCTCCATGTAGGGGAGGTCGTCTAGGGCCGCGGAGGCTGCCGCCAAGGCTAGGGAGTTCACGCTGAAGGGCAGTTTTATGCGCTGCATGGCTTCCGCCACTTCGGGGGAGGTCAGGGCGTAACCAATCCTGAGTCCGGCTAGACCAAAGGCTTTGGAGAAGGTCCTCAGGATCACCAGGTTCTCTTGTGTCCTAACGTGCTGGGCGAGGGAATAGCGGGCGAACTCGCAGTAGGCCTCATCCACCACCACGGTCTTTCCCTCCGAGAGTAGCTCTAGTATCGCCTCCTCAGATACCGAGTTTCCGGTGGGGTTGTTCGGCCTGCATACGAAGATCATCTTGGCCTTCCTCGCCGCCTGCAGGAACTCCGTCACCTTCCATTCGAGGTTGGGGAGGGGCCAGAACTCGGGTTTTGCACCGGCCAGCCTGATCGAGAGTTCGTAGAGGCTGAAGGTGGGAACGGGAACGAGCACCCTGTCCCCTGGGTTGAGGAAGAGCCTGCAGATCAGGTCCACAAGTTCGTCGGAGCCGTTACCCAGAATTACATTTTCGGCCCTGAGTTGGACATACTTCGCGATCTTCTCCCGGAGTTCGGGGGCCCAGGGATCAGGATAGAGGTTGAGGCACCCTATCTTCTCTTCTATGGCCGACCGCACGCGGGGGGAGTGAGGAAAGGGCGACTCGTTCGAGGCTAGGTTGATGTCTCTTTTCCCGTACTTTCTGGCGAAGGGATAAGAGGCGCCGGATTTCAGGAAATCCGAGACAAGTCTGGAGAACTTCATTGATGTTTTCCCGTG
>Ga0105158_1000232_pt1 | contig 25184 bp, 22 predicted proteins | sample LHCtaG_FD_81567 | JGI IMG/M metagenome (GOLD analysis project Ga0105158, IMG submission 81567) | Hot spring microbial communities from Little Hot Creek, USA to study Microbial Dark Matter (Phase II) - LHC4sed_matched | ecosystem: Environmental > Aquatic > Thermal springs > Hot (42-90C) >...
GTCGTTTCCTAAAGCATTAAAAGTTGTGCTTCCTTCAACGTGTTCTTTATCGGATCTACTTCAAGCCCAAGCGCCTCGAGCGCAGTAACTCCCAAGATTGCAACGTCCTTTTCTTCGCCGAATATTACTGTTACGCCTCCTCTCCTACCCATGAGCTCAACTTCAGCTATGCCGATGTCCCTTTCCACCTCGCCTCCAAATGCTCTGAACCTTCTTTTCTCAACCGGCTTAAGGCCTATTGATTCAAGCAATGCCCTGCTCACAACTGTGTATATTGCCCCCGTATCCGCAACAGCCTCAACATCTGCAAATTTCTCTCTTTCAGCAGGATTTATAATCCTAAACCTGACTTTAACAAAGCCCATAAATGCTCTGTCTAAACAGAATCGGGTTTCCCTTACTTAAATCTTTATAGCCGGCTCACCCTCTAAGCTTTCAGGAGCAAACAGCCATCTTCTCAAGGAAGAAGTATCATACGAATTATTTTTCTGCCCATTGCGAGACGCGGTATTGCCTTAAGATTTTTACCATACTGTCTCGACTATCTTTGACTCTATAATCTCCTTATCCTTCGTAATTAGTTTGGCATTGAGAATTTTGGCGGTAGCAACGATGATTCTGTCGTGAAGCTCTTCTAGGTTTATCTCAGGAAGAAGCTTTAATACTTGGAAATTGAAAGAGACGGGAATAAAATTTCTGCTAATCTCTAGTTTGTTGAGTAATTCTTTAAAATCAATATTATTTTCTTGTTCTCCACTAGGTACAAGCACTCTGCCAGCACGATCGTCGGGACATATATGGTGGATTCTCCCTCCTCAGCGGACCTGAAGATAGAATCCGCTTCCTCCGGAAGCTTACCTATTAAGTACCAGATGAAAGCGTGTGTATCAACTACGTAGGACATCTTTTAACCCCTGAAAATATTGATTTCTTCGCCTTGGCTATTGCCTCCTCGAGCTCCTCCTCTGAGACCAAAAGCCTACCTGTCCCCCTTAGCGATATCAATTTTTTTTCAGAAAGCAAATCTTCCCTGAACAGTATCAGGTTTTTCAGCCTCTGAATTTCCCTTTCAAGTTCGTCTAGTTTCCTTACTACTTCCATTCGTCCTGCTAGATTTATACAATTAATTACCTTTTAAAGGTTTTCAACGACTTACAATTATAGTGCTTCCTTAAACAAATTAAAACTTAATTCATAGTCTTTCATCGATATGAAAATCCGTTTATCCTTAAGCAAGTCTATTGAAAAATCTTGCATGCTGAAATCGACTAGACCACCCTTAACAAACCTTGATAAAGAATTAATGAAATTAGGAGAGCAATGCAGGTGCAAAGCAAAGCGTGTTTCAGGATATAACAGTATTAATACGTTATAGCTTGATTACTAAGCTTTTTGCACCCCTCATTGGAATTATAATGGTTCCCAACGCGTCGGGTTTTGCTACGCCACCTTCAACTGCACGAATCCTATCCACGTTCCTCAGCAGTATGGACCAATTCTCAGATCCTCCTTCAGCCACGACTTGGATGCTCCCCCCTTCCCTACAAGCTTCGAGAATCATTGCAGTATTTCCTTTAACGGTTGGAACTCGCGCCGAAGCCTTTGAACCCTCCTGCAATTCGAAGACGTGGAAGGTCACTCCGTCAGCGTAATCGTAATCCGGCCTCTTATCGTTGGAGCCAACCGGGATTATAGAGTTTGGCCTAGCCATGAGGGGTAGGCTTAAGTATCCGTGTTTCTCGCGCACCCAGCGTTGTCCCTCAACCACCTGTCCGGTTATGAAGTTTGTCCACCTTCCCTTCGGCAAGTAGTAATCGACAATGCCTTCGGGCGAAAATACTGGAGCCACTAGAAGCGAGTCCCCGAGCATGTATTGACGGTCAAGATAGTCGCATGTAGGATCGTCGGAGAACTCGAGCATCATCGCCCGCATTACCGGAATGCCTTTCTCATGCGCCTCGCAGGCAGCGTTGAAAATATAAGGCATCAGACGGCACTTGAGCTTCGTGAAGAATCTTAGGACCTCCACAGCCTCCTCGTCGAACAACCAGGGTACGCGGTATGAGCCGCTGCCATGCAGACGACTATGCGATGAAAGTAAGCCGAATGCGCACCAACGCTTGTAAAGGTCTGGAGAAGGAGTGTATTCGAAGCCCCCGATATCGTGGCTCCAGAATCCGAAGCCTGAAAGACCTAGAGAAAGACCTCCTCTAAGGCTTTCAGCCATCGACTCGTATGTTGATGTGGAGTCTCCTCCCCAATGGACTGGGAAGCTCTGGCACCCCGCTGTGGCTGAGCGGGCGAAGACAATGGCCCCGCCTTTTCCGAATTTCTCTTCCAGAACCTCGAAGACAGTCTTGTTGTAGAGGTAGGAATAATAGTTGTGCATTCTAAACGGGTCCGAGCCGTCGTGATACACGACGTCCACGGGGATCCTCTCGCCGAAATCAGTCTTGAAGCAGTCTACCCCCATGTCTATGAGCTCACGCAGCTTGTCTTGGAACCAGCGCCGCGCCTCCGGGTTCGTGAAGTCAATTATCCCCATCCCCGCCTGCCAATCGTCAGTCTGCCAAACTTCTCCATTGGGCTTCTTGAGCAGGTAGCCTTTTTCAACAGCCTCGTCGAAAAGCTCGGATTGTTGAGCAATATAGGGGTTTATCCAGACGCAAATGTGTACTCCAAGGGATTTAAGCCTCCTTAGCATTTCCCTGGGGTCTGGGAAGACGCGGTCGTCCCATTTGAAATTACACCAGTGGAGGGCTCTCATCCAGAAGCAGTCGAAGTGGAAAACATGAAGCGGAATATCTCTTTCAATCATGCCCTTTATGATTTCAGTTACTGTTTTCTCATCGTAATCCGTGGTGAAGGAGGTGGTTAACCATAGTCCAAAGGACCATGCGGGTGGCAATGCTGGTCTCCCGGTTAGAGCAGTATACCTGCTTAGAACATCCTTGGGAGACGGCCCGTATATCAGAAAGTATTCTAAGTATTCTCCGGGAACGCTGAACTGCACTCTCTCAACATTCTCAGAAGCTATTTCGAAAGAGACTCGCTCCGGATGATTTACAAATACCCCGTAACCCCTGTTGGTTATGTAGAACGGTATGTTCTTGTACGCGTGTTCACTGATTGTCCCCGCATCCTCATTCCACATTTCCACCGTCTGACCGTTTTTGACGAAAGGTGTGAATCGCTCGCCGAGGCCGTACACGCACTCCCCCACTCCCAGGGAAAGCTGCTCTCTCACATACTTCCCCTCCGGAGTATTCATAATGCCCATAGCCTTCCAACCGCTACTAGTAACCACCCTGCTACCATCCATGAAAGTCACCTTCCAGCTATCCTTGTCAATCCGGACAGTCAGTCTTCCGCTTTTTAGCGCTACCGCCTGCGAATCCTCATTTATTTCCACTTTCGTCAACGGGTCGGTGTTTACTTGGAAAGCAGGCTTTGAGGGTTTCCATCCCTTGTGATGATAAATTTGCACGCGGATGACGTTAAGCATAGGGGAGGAGAAGCGAACAGTAATAAGCGGCATGCCAACAGTAGCGACGCGATGAGTCACTTGTCTGGTAGCAGCGTAGACTGTTAGGGAGTCGGGTTCGATCTCCACCTCGTAAACCTGCACGGGATAGTAGGGTGTGACTCCTGGGCGCATTCTCCAAAAACCCTCGGTGAACTTCATCTCTACCCAGTATTTTAGATGCTTAAGAGGTTATATTATAAGTTAACTTTTGAACAATTAGAGAAGTGTTTCAACAGTGGCCTTATCCGTTTTCAAGATTTGACTGGTTTATTTCTCACTCATAAAAAACTGGTCCCAGTCTCTTCTTCCGTAACCTGGTTTTGAATACTCGTTTCCGATGGTTCTGCAATACTTGGAGGCGGTTTCCTACTCTTCAACACCGCCATCGATATGCATATTGCTCCAAGTATTGTTAAGACTATGCCTGATAAGCCAAGCATGAAGAAAAACATCCATTCGCTTCTCTTGGTTTTTAACAATACTGGTTCCTCGAGCAATTTATCGCCTTCTCCAAAAATCTTCACCGTAACCCTTTCTCCTTCTGAAGCGTGAAGCGGAAACTTCAGCCAGCATTCTTCACTAGGCTTGAGAAAGACCTTCCTAGACTGCTCGCAACACGGTTCTGAAACACTAACTATGAAAAATCCTTCTTCAAAGCCAATATTCCTAATTTTTAAACGGAGCGTCGAGTCTGCATTTAAGAAGGCTTCAGAAACAGTGGCCTTAAGGCTTCGAGTAGGCTTGGAGAACACGACTCCAGGGATCCTCAGGGTTAGAATATAACTATCTGGAGCCTCTACCTCATTCAGGTTAACCCACTTTAGACAGTTTCTCTCAATTGCTGAAGGAGGCTTCGCCCACGCAGGCTCCACTGAGAAATTGAGCAGTTCAACGTTTCCAGTAAACCTTACTTCCATAACATCTATCCAACTTTCCGGGCTTCTCAGAGTAAAGTAGTCTGTTATGGAAACTTGGTATGTGTCTTCCCCAAGCTTCAAAAATCCCGATGTAGAGTTAAGAAAGATATCGACGATTAATATTAATGCTCCCCTAAACTTCTCCATAGCTCCCGGAATACCGGTGTTTGAAAGAACTTCCTCTCCAGGATCAAAATACGTATGGGAGATAATGCTGTACTTCGTCTTAGTTGGATTCGACGTAAAGAATAGAAGCATAAGATTTATGGTTGCTTCCTCTTCATTAATAATCTCCTCTACAATATCCTCGTCTGAGATTAAACTTGAACCGTTGATATTGAAGGGATGCTGTTTCAAAGTGACTCTGGCAATTCCCCCGTCAGTAAATTCGACAACCATGTTCAGTCCTACGAAAAAGATTCGTTGCGATCTGGCTGTAATTATTGGTGAAACCAGCGTTAAAACAAGCGTGGTTAATGCTAATACTCTCACAATCCCCAACTTTCAATCCTCCTGAAGGTAAAGTATAATTCATTGATTTCCAAAAACATGCTCCTGCAGTACGATATTGTCGAGCCTAGGAAGCTCTTTTCTTCAAAGCCATACTTCACATGATACTGGGAGAAGTTTCCTATCTTAACAACACCCTCCTCTTCGAGAAGCTCTACATCCACCCACCCTACTTGAGGCACGTATATCTGGGGCCAAGCGTGGCCACCCCAATTTTCCGACCACTCTGGATTCCCATTGGTTATTTTAATCCACATTGTCGTAACCTCCTTATCCCCTTCAAGAAGGTAGATGCCATGCGCGACTCTAGAGCGTATTCCAAGTATTCTTGTGAGCGTTACGAAGACGTCAGCAACCTCCTCACAGTCTCCAAAGACTTTTAAACTACCATTTTCAATTACCAGAGCTTGCTCCGCCCCTCTTCTCCACATCAGCGTATAGATCAGATTATCCACTATCCATTTTCCAACTGCCAGTGATGCTGAGATTGGGTCTCTAGCGTTAAGACCTATCTCCTTAGCTAGCGCAATATATGTTTCGTTTTCAACAGCCCAATATTTTTTGCCGCAAGTATTCTCTTCAACCTGAGAGATGTTTAGCCAAGGAATGTTCTCCATTAATAGGCTGTACGCTTCAACAGTTACTTGAAGCGTCGTGTTGATCCAGATTGTCCCTCTAGCCGGTAGGCTTACATTGAAAACAAGCATTTCAACACCGTCATTATCAACCTTTTTGTACAGAGGTGTCACGCTCGTTTTAATAAGTTTGACAAACTGGTTGCTTGCATTAACAGGGATCTGAACATAGACAAGTTCGGCTACAGTATTGTTTAGAGGATTTTTCAAGAGAAAGCTCTGGTCTAAAAGATAAGTATAGCCGCGTCTTTCAAGATACTGAATACGGGTTTCTTTGAAAAAGGTGTTTCCACCGGTTTCTTGAGGAAGGGATTCGTAGGTTATAAAAGACCATGATGATATGAAGACGCCTATTGTCATTAAAACTAATCCTGCAACGAGCTCTCTAAGTGGCAATCTAAACCGATACGAATCCCCCTCTTTTTAAACTTTCTTTTACCGGGAAGAAGCAGGTTTCCTAGGTGTAAAAATGTTTCACAATATTCAATAACATTTCTTTAAACTCTCTAGGAAAAATGAATTTGGAAACTAATCCTAGTAATGTATGCTGATGCTTAAACTCTTTCCCTCACTCAATAATACTTCTTTCTCTAAGGTTATTTCAACCTCATTGCCTCTTAAAAGGTACTGGCATTTAATGTTTGAACTATCCAAATGCGCTTCCACGGAGCCAATCCTATCCCCCAGCTTTTCTAAAACTATTCTCTTTATTTTTAAAGCGTTTTTAATCTGTTTGACCTCTAGCTTCTGACAATTGTTTTCAAATCTCTGCGAAATCTCTCCCCATGAGCCTGCTATTGTAAACAGCCCTTTGAAGCATTTTTTACTCACCTTGGGTTTGAAAACCAGATTGAGGTTGAAACCATCATAAAACAATCCTTCTAGAGCGAGGAGAACCTCCCAAGATGCCATGGATCTGTAATAGTGCCCGCCGCACTCGACATGATTCCAGAACATGCCGTACCTACCATACCTCTCGTAAAGTTTTCTAAGCATGGTCATAGCTTCTTCAAGCATGTCTTCACGTATCATTTGAGCAGCAACCGCGAGCTCCACGCCTGTCCAAGGAGTATCCATTTGACAACACACTCTGTAGGGGAGCCCAGTATCGTTCTCATACTTTAAGTCCCCGTGTACAGCAGGCCTTTTCCCATCTGGATACATGCCGTTGATAAGCCCTTCGCCTTTTTTGAAGCAATTGTCGAAAATGTTTCTCAAAGTCTTCCTAACCATTTCGCTATTGATTGGAATAGGTAGTCCAGACTGGTAGGAGTAGAGAAGGCTGACGAGCTGGGCGGACATGCATGCTTTATCACTCATGCCGCTCAGGGGGTCGCTCCAAAGATTGAAGTACTCGCCGTTCCACAGTAGTTTGACAAGGTTTTCAAAAGCCTCTTCCCTTATCTTCTTCAACTTGCTTCCGTATTCTTTCTCCCCCATGAGGTTGGCTGCGTTCTCCATTGAGGCGAGAGCAGTGATCCACGTTAACCCAGCATAGGCAGAGACTCCCAGAAAGCTCCAAGCGTCAAAGCTTTGAAAGCCCAGCGGCATGAAAGTGTATCCCTGGAGAAGGCTTAACCCGAGTCCCTTAAACATCTCAGGAGTCCTGTCGAGCATTTCTTGGACTGCTCCCAAGGATTCGAATCCTGAGGGAGTAGTGTGGTAAGGGAGCTTGAGGCCTGTAGCATCGTCTCTCAAAACACACTCTATTGCACTCCTCATGCTGCCCCACAGTTTTCCAAGCAGGTTGGCGTCACCCATCCATACGGCATCTCTAAAGGCTATTAGAACAAACTTCGGCATGAGGTCTACCATATGGTAGGCGTCAGGCGTCTTGAAGGAGCCTGTGAAAAGATGGGGAATCCTTCCACTCGGGTCCTTCCCCGTTTTAGCAACTATTCTTGAAACTGTCTCGACAAATTTCTCCTTCATAGTAACTATGGAAAAATCCTTCTTAACTTCCTCCTTGAAGAGGGTCATGTTTTCAGGATACGCTAGTGCGTAAAGTTCGTAATATGGGAATAAACCTGGTTTAAGCTGCCATTCAGCATGGTACGTAAGCCAGTTCTTCTCCAGTTCGGGAAACAGTTGGAGTATCATTGAAGAACCGTAGAAGCCCACATCCAGGGTGTTGAGACCGCAGCAACCATAGCCCTCCCATATTCCGAAAACCATGTCCCTAGTGTAGTATGTTGATTTAACGAGCGTGGTTATCTGGGAGGCTATAAGGTCCATAAGCCAATCATCCATGCTCGTAGAATAAAGCAAGTCGTGGAAAAGCCTCGTGTAACCGTAAATATACTCCGTTTCTCTCGAAACGTATTCAGCTACTTCAAGTGAGTTCTTGAACCAGTTTTCGTAAGCATGCCCGATCTTCTCATTAAGGTCGTCGTAGGAACCGGGGAAGAACCAGGAGAGTATGAATGTGGCCTCTGCCTCTTTCACGAAGCTAAGCTTCCTGCAAACAATACCATAAACCTCTCCGCTGTCTAAACTCTCGTAGGGGCCATCTATAGCCCCATCGTATCTTGCATCTACCCAGAGCCTTGCAAGCTGGTCGCTGCTCTTGGGCACGCCGACTCTCGCAGACAGTTCTGATTTAGGGCCCACGGCAAGGAGGGTCATAGAGCCTTCGTGAAGAGGATGTGTTGAAGGAATCTCTTCCCCCGAATAGTTAAGCGCTAAACCAACGTTTTTGACCTCGATGACTCTACTAATCGCTTTCGCATTACTAATCTTAAAAGCCATCGGGTTTTTCAAGCCTATTACTATAGAGGCTTCAAGCTCTTCATCAGACTTGTTCACAAGCCTCACCCTCATTAAGAAAGCTGGTAAAGCAGAGTTCTTAATATCCCCAGGTATGAATGGAGACAAGACTTCGACTTCGATTGTCAGCGGAAGATCCTTGTCTTCGCATCTTAAGAAAGCGATTGGCGGCTCGCCCTTAAACTCTATTGAGTCGACTGGCCTCGCCCACGGCATTGTGTAAGGGTTCCCGCCGGGTCCGTAGACCAAGGGGGTATGCAAAACAGCGAAGCCGCGGTCATACTTGTTTTCACCAGCATAAGCTCCGAGCAACCTTATAACTGGCTCGCCGTTTCTAGGCCTAACCCTAACCGCTAGGAAGAAATCGTTCTTATCCATGTATTCAAGCTCCCTATCAGCGTTTCTAAGAGACCAAGCACCGTTGTTGAAAATATGCCATTCATAGAAGCACCCGTCTCCTCTGATCTCCACGGAGCCTGTGCCTATTCCCCCTAATGGTATGCCAGACAGATTACTGGGAGTAAACCTGGTTTTCATGGCATGCGCAAAACATCGATGGGATTTATTCTTTTCTTTTCTAATTCGTTCAACGAATTAAAAGCTTTTTAATTATTTTGCTTCCCTCTATCGACATGAGCAGGTCTAGGAACTATCCGTTCATAGTTTTTACAGTCGTCATTGTAATTGTTTCAACGCTACTGGTATTGCTATCTTATGATTATGTTGTGCTTGAATCAAAATATCAGTCTCTGAATACAGCCTTCGTAAGCGTTTCTTCAGAATTGTCTGAGGTCAAAAATTCTCACAATATTTTATTGGCAGAACATGAAGCGCTCTCCAGAAGCTACTCCTCCCTAGAGGAGGAGTACTCTGCCTTGGAGGAGTCGTATCGTAAGCTGGGGGAGGATTATGCCTATCTCAAAACCCAGTATGACGATTTATCCTTAAGGTATGATAAGATCAGCTCAGAGTATTTGCTTGTAGTAGATGAGAAGGAGAATATTGAGGCATGGTACTCCTCGCTCAGAAAAGACGTAAACATTAGACAGGGCTTCGGAGAAGACAAGAGGGCCTTCATAACGCCTAGAGACGCTGAGGTGAAGAGAATAGTGTCGGAAGCCACAGGAGGATGGAGTAATCCTTCGGATTGGAAAGAGTTCTGGACCGACTTGAAGAAACTCTACGATTGGGTCGTAAACAATGTAGCATATAGTTACGACTCCCCCTTGCCAGTTCTACCCGATATTGGTGGAGAATTCTATTGGCGGGACGAGTGCTACAGGTTCCCCAATGAGACAATAAGGCAGAAGCATGGGGATTGCGAAGACCAGGCGATTCTTCTAGCAAGCATGATATTGAGCTATTCCAATGAAAAATATAGTATATGGGTTGTTGAATGGGTTAGCAGTAGTGTCGGGCACGTAGCTGTTGCAATACCCGTAGAGGGTGGGGAGCTTACGATACTCGACCCCGCTGGAAAATTCTACACTTCAAATATGATGGGAGGAGTTGGTTCCAAGGATGTTAGGTCAGCTATCGGAGAATGGCTAGATTATTGGAGGAGGCAAGGATACCCGGATGCGAGGATAAACGTAGTCTTCTCGAAAAACCTTTACAGAGAATTTGCTTCCAACGAAGAATTCATACAATGGGCTTTAAGAGGCTAGAGCATGTGGGAACCGTCGCAAGTCTTTGCCGTATGCAGCTCCGGAAAACCTTCTCTACATGTTGCGAAGTCAATAGAAAGATCTTGAGCCACCTCCCTAACCCTAGAAATGAGCTCTCTCCTTAGTTCTCTCTCCAAATATCTTGATCTTCCTATGGGCTCACCGTTAGAGTAGAGGGTTTTAATCTCCCCACCGAGCTCTGGGAATGCTCCTACGATTCTCGAGAGGCTGTCCGGCCTAGCCTTATAGGTTGAAGTTGTAACCTGTTTAACACCTGCTTCGTAAGCAGCCTTCAAAACCCTGCGGATAGAATTAGAGTCATCGTTAATACTTGGGATAAGGGGGTCGAGTCTAACCATCGTCGGTATCCCTGCTCTGCTCAATGCTTCAAGTGCCCTCAACCTCTTAGATGGAGACGGTGCATTAGGCTCAAGCCTCTTAGCAGTCTTCTCATCGAGCGTGGTTATCGTTATGCTGACGCAAACCCTTCCCTTAGACAGGATGTCGATATCCCGCGCTACAAGGTCGGATTTCGTTACTATGAGGAGCCTGAAGCCGTTCCGGATAAGAACTGGAAGAACTTCCCTCATCAAGAAGTTTTGCGATTCGCTCGGTGTATAGGGGTCAGAGCTATTAGCTATGGATATAGGTTTATTCTTGTCGAGCTTCTTCAACTCTTTTTCAAGCTGTAAGGCAGTGAAAGTCTTAGCCCTAGGCTGGAAAGCCCTCGGAATATACGACGTTATGTAGCAATAAATGCATCTGTGTGCACAACCCGTGTACGGCGAGAAACTGTATTTATCCGGGCATGTGCAAAGCTTGCCGCGCCACGGGTCGAAAGGAGTTATTAAACCCAAGACCCTGTATGTCACTTTAAGGTTTAAGATAAAAGTCTTTAGTGAGATACAGAACATGAAAATGGCATTCCTGGACCGATGCCCTATTCGCTCTCCAGCATCAGCCTTATAGACTCTTCGAGAACTTTCTTACTTTCCATAATATGGTCCTCAGGCAAATGGTTTTCATAAAAGTTAACATGCAGGTTTTCCGCATGTTTAAAAGCATTCGTTAGGTTCCATTCAGGATGCTTCCTGTGAAGCCTGGATATGAATTCAGCTATGCTCCCATAGGTTTCTAGGCTTATGCCCTGCTTTATAGCTAACACCTTCACCGCTTCCACAAATGCTCCCCAGAGCTTTTCAGATGCTTGAGGATAGTCCTTCTTCGCTAGAAGTTTCTCCGCCCCCTTAAGATATTTCGAATTTAGCCTAAGGTATTCAGACTCAGACGTCTCCTCATACCTATTCTGTACAGCCAAGTTATAAGCATTAGGTCTTTCTATTTAACAACGCCTTTGAATCCCTTAAGCTTTAGGCAAGAAACCACTTTTAAAAATAATAAGGCGGGAAAACAAGTATTGTAGGTGCCGCAGGAGCTATCATGTGCGTCAATTAAAGCAGCCTAAAGAGGAACGTGTAGCATAAGTGTCTTAAGCTTAAATACTATGTTTTACATGTTATACATATGAAGAAGAAAGAATTGTTTGCGATAAGAGGAATAGACGAGGAGACATATATCAAGTTTAGGGAGAGGGCCATAGCTAAAAGACTGCGGGTAGGAGAGGCATTAACTTTAGCGATGAAGGAGTGGCTTGAAAAAGAAGAGAAGAGAGAAAAGATTAATCCTAAAAACCTGCTGAAACTTAAACCATTCGACTGGGGCCCAGGAACTGAAAGGACCAGTGAGGAGATTGACGAAATCCTGTACGGTGGGAAAAGATGATATTCCTGGATTCGAGCTTCATGGTTGCTTTTTACAATACTAGGGATGAGAATCACGTTAAAGCAAAGATCCTGATGCCGGATATAGTTAATTATAAGTATGGTCCTCTGTATATTTCCGATTATGTTTTTGACGAAGTCGTTACCGTCATCTTTATTCGCCTCAGAGATTTGCGTAAGGCGGTTCGTATTGGAGAATACTTGAGAAAATCCGTGAATCTTGTCGAAGTCATGAGTTCAGATTTTGAGGACGCTTGGAGAATTTTTAAAAAGCAGAAGAAAACGGATTTCAGCTTCACCGATTGCACGAGCATCTCCATAATGAGAAGAATGAATATCAGGAACCTTGCCACTTTCGATAGAGACCTTCTCAAACTAAAGGAGGTAAATGTGATTGGAGCCTCATAGATTATAGTTTCTTTTTCAATATCCTCAAGGACACATCCTCCATCAATCAATATTGATAGTAATTCAAATCTTGAAATACTGGATTTGTTAAGCATGTGAAAAGAGAATGGATGGCCTCCCTGTCTCCAGCGGGTTCTAAAAGCCTTTAACTTTTTCCAGAGTATCTTGTCAAAATCTCTTTGAAGCTCTTCTCAGCATACGAGACTATTTTATCTAAGGCCTGCTTGTTACTAGCCTCTGCCGTGAGCTTTACTTGAGGAAGCGTGTTTGAAGCCCTTAAGATAAACCAGCCTTCTTCAAGCTCAACCCTGACACCATCAAGGGTTATAATCCTGCATCCAGCTTCCTGGAAGAAAGTTGTTAAGTCTCTTATTACTTGAAACTTGATCTCGTCGGGGACATCGTAATTCTTCTTGAAATACTCGTACTTAGGTAATTTCCCTGTTAATTGCGAAAGCTTTCTCCCAGTTAGAGCTAATAGCTCCGCCACTTTGAGCGTTGCAAAAATAGCATCATCCAAGCCGTATATCTCACCGAAGTAGAGGTGGCTGGATATTTCTCCGCCGAACCAAGCTTTTTCAGAAAGCATCTTCTCAAGTATGAAAGTGTGCCCAACCCTACTCACGATTGGAACTATACCGTTCTCTCTACAAACCTCTTCAACAAGTTTTGAGCAGCTTACGTCATAGACAATCTTCTCACCAGCCCTATTCTTCAAAAAGTGCTTAACGAAAAGAGTTAGCATTAAGTCTCCCCGTATAACATTACCCTCATCGTCCACGAAGAGGGCCCGGTCACAGTCCCCGTCGTAACCAACTCCGAAATCGTAACTCTTTTCCCTAACCATCCTCCTCAAAGTATTAAGCGATTCTTCTGTTGGCTCCGGCAGTCTTGATGGAAATCTTCCATCCGGACAGTCATTTATAGAATCTACATCGAGCCCGAGCCTACGAAGTATTCTACCTCCTATTTTAGAGCATGAACCGTTTCCGGGGTCTATCAGTACCTTGGATTTACCCAGCCTTCCCTCGAATGTTTTAAGCAAGTATTCCTCATACTCTTTGATTATTTCCTCGCCAATGTTTTTCACAGATCCTTTTGAAGCGGTTTTCCAAGCTTTCTCGCTTATTATCTTCTTAACCTGCTCTAGGCCTGAGCCTGCTCCGCAGAGCTTAGCGTTCTCTCTGCAGAGCTTGAACCCGTTCCACTCCGGCGGGTTGTGGCTTGCAGTCACGATGACGCCGCCGTCCAGCTTACGGTGAGCTATAGCGAAGTAGACCATTGGAGTCGGCACTAGACCCATGTTGAGAACATTAGCACCTGTTGAAACAACACCGTCTATAAGCGAAGCAGCAAGACTCTTACTACTATTCCTGACGTCCCACCCTATTGCAAATGTTTTTCCCTCGCCGCCGATGAAGGTAGCGAACGCAAGCCCTATGAGCCTAGCATCCTCTTCAGTAATGTCTCTTCCATAGACTCCCCTTATGTCGTACGCCCTAAATACTTCATCCTTCAATTTAACAAAAACGTTGAAATCCCAGAATATAAATCGAATGTTGTTTACGATTATAAAGATTAGGATCTGGAGGGTGGAGGTGGTGGAGGAGGGGCTTTAGGCCCTACTGCGAGCTGCCTTATGGAAACTGCTAGCGTTAAACAGGCTGTCACAATTCCTATTATTCCCGATATTCCTAGAAGCAGGAACCCAGTGAAAACCATCAGTGCAGAGTAGGCTTCTCCATATAATGCGAGTACATTGCTTAATAGAATTGAGCAGCCTGGCAGATTGCTCACATACGGTATTCTTGCTATCGGTGTGGATAGGCTGAAAACAGAGAGGGCTGAAAAATTAAGGTATACAACGCCAGCTGAGAAAATGATTCCTATGACAGAGAGTATAATGCCCAATACGGCTTGTTTTAAATCCTCCTGCACAATCGGCATTGAGAATATTACTGCACATAATCCGAGGATTATCACTGATAAGGCTTCTATCGTCAGCTCAGAGAAAAGCAGTCCGTTAATCGGCTTATATAGAATGTTCCAGTAAGCAACGAAGTATATCAGTACGAGTGCAATAAGCATTATTATTGCGCCGACAAACCTTGATGCTTTCTCCCGATACCTCCCAAGACCTATGAGGAGTAAAACGGAGCCTGCAGCTCCGCAGACGGGAGAAAAGGGCGACTGCTTAGTTACGAAAGCCGAAACAGTAGAGCCCAGCCACAGGAAGAGAAGCATTAGTGAAAACGTGGAGATCGATGAGTAAACCTTCTCAAGAGTTAACGATCCTTCCTTTGCCGATCTAGCATTTCCAGCAATTGTTGAGCCGAAGCCTACTCCTAAAAACAGCCCTATGAAGACTAGTACTAGAGTAGCAATTCTCCAAGGCGGCATGTCGAAAAAGTAGCTAGTGAGAAAACCGGCTTGAAGTATTCTAAAAATCATCTCCACGAATATGAGGATTACTCCAAGGAAAACCAGCGAGTATCCTGTGCCGAACGATAATCCAGCATAGTACCCTATGTTTTTAATTTGAGAAACTAATGGAGTTATTTCCTCCTGCGACCTTTCTTCACTCATAGTGTTCTCGACCTATTGGTTTTCAATATATAACCTTTTTATTTTAGTAGTCTGGGTTTAAATAGTAAACATTTATCGAGGTTACTAATATTTTGAGAGTTTATTACCATAATTGTTCACGAATACAATGTCTTCAAGCCTGCGCTTAGGAACGTGGAGAATCCCCTTCTCATCCCTCCAATATTTCACATTGTCACCCTTCATTTCTTCGGCAACAGGCTCCTCAGCCTTGTAGCCTAACGCAACCACGAAGAGTATCCTGCAGTATTCCGGTATTGAAAGTATTTCTCTGAGCCTTTCCCTATCTACTGAGCCTATCCAGCAGGAGCCGATCCCCTCTTCCCAAGCGGTTAGGATCATGTTCTCGACCGCCGCAGCACAGTCTACTTCACCTCCTTCACCCGCTTTCCTCGTGTTAACCAGCACAACAACATACGCAACCGGCTTCTCACCCTCCTTGGGAGTGCCTTCTGGAGCAATGTATCTCGCCCACCTGAGGGTTGAGAAAACCTTGTCTAAGAGGTCCCCATCGGTTACTAGAACATATTCGCATGGTTGCAAGTTTCCCGCCGAAGGTGCGAGCCGGGCTGCGTTCAAAAGCTTCTTAAGCACTTCCATGGGTATCGGCTTCTGTAGAAACCTGCGGACAGTCCTGCGCTTCACCGCAGCCTCATACACATCCAACGCCATTATGTTAATTCCAAATATCATAATTTAACTTTACGGTTAAGTTGCTCAGGCTTCCAGAATATTGCGACTAGTAACCAGCCCTATTTATTGTCTGATTTCTTAGGAATGCTTGGAACGCTCATGACCTTAGCGTTGAGGATTCTAACTATGTCTTTCGGCGATATCTCTAGCGTGGCGTTTACAGAACCCCCGCCCGCGTGAACCCTATCTTTGGAAAGCAATGATTCTTCGACTATAGAGAACATTTGCTTTAAATGGCCGAGGGGCGGGACCCCGCCCGCTTCATAGCCAGTATGGTTCAAAACCTCTTCTTGAGTGGCGAGCCTAAGCTTTTTGAAGCCCAGTATTTTAGCAAGCTTGTCCTGGTTTACTTTGCGCCCTCCAGGCATGATTACTAGAAGCGGCTCTCCTCTCTCATTTATGAATACGAGCGTTTTAGCAATGTCTTCAAGGCTTACTCCAAGCTCCTCGCTAGCCTTCTCAGCCGAGTACGTTTCGCCGTGGAAGAAAATTTTGTATTCTACGCCAAGCTTCTTGAGGAAAGATTCTAAATCACTGCTCGTAAGCGGCATGTATAGGGGTCCCATGAGACATCTTATATGTTTTAACGAAGTTGAACAAGCGAGTATACAGCTCGCCATAATGTTACTGAACTATAAGTTGTGCCAAGTAAATTGATGCTTCGTTGAATTCAATACTAGAAACCTTTATAACGAGCGTTGATTAGCATTGCGTAGACTTGATGAAGATTTTAGCCATCAACGGCAGTCCGCGTGGCAAGAATGGAAATACTGATCGTATCCTCCAATCATTTTTGCAGGGAGCTAGAGAAGCCGGTGCTGAAACCGAGACGATATATTTGAAGGATCTCGAAATTAAACCTTGCCTAGGATGCTTTACGTGCTGGACTAAGACACCCGGCGTGTGCATCCATAAAGACGATATGGCTAAAATTCTACCCGAAATCCGGAAGTCAGACATCGTTGTATACGCAACCCCCCTCTATGTTTTTAGCGTAAGCGGTTTGATGAAGAACTTTATGGATCGTCTCATACCCAACATTGACCCGCACATAGTTAAGAGGGGAGAACACTACATTCATCCACTGCGTTATCCCCAAGAGCAGAAAGTTCAGAAGGTGGTCTTGATATCCAACTGTGGCTTTCCGGAGTCGCATCATTTCTCGGCTCTTGTCGAAACATTTAGACGTTTCACAGACAATCCTGACATGGAGCTTGTTGCCACAATACTCTGTGCCGGAGGGGAACTCCTCTCTCAACCAGCCTTATCAGAGAGCCTTCGCTGGTATCTCGATGCAGTGCGTCAAGCAGGCCGTGAAGTAGTCACCCACGGTAAGATCCTGCCTGAGACTCAGAAAATCCTAGACACTCCCTTGGCTGAGCCAGAGGCCTATGCTAACATGGCTAACCTTTGGTGGGATAGTCAAATACCGCGTGAGAAGGAAACCGTTCGTCAAGAATCCTTTGAAAAAATTTCTCCACCGGTATCAATAACTCCTACGGAAGGCAGGATGCCTGAGAACTGTCGGGAGGCTATTCTGGGAATGCCTTACGTATTCAACCCCTCTGCTGCAGGAGACCTCTGTGTAGACATACAGTTTAAAGTCAGCGGAAGCGAGCCAGGCGAGTACGTACTTCGTATCCGCGAAGGAAAATGCACGGCTCATGAAGGAAGCGTGCCCAGTCCCGCTCTAACAATCTACACGCCTTCGGAAGTCTGGCTTAAGATCGCGCGTGGAGAGTTAAGCGGGCAAACAGCCTACTTGAAAAACATGTTCAAGGTCGAGGGGGATTTCAGCCTGTTGCTTAGGCTTGGAGACTTGTTTTCAGGAACTGGGGCGAAGAAAACTACTGAAGCCGTTAAGCCTATGAAGGGGGAACCGGTTAGGCAAGGGCCTGTTCGCATATCCGGTATGGCTTGGTTATCGGTAGCTTTCATACCCTGGATTCTAAACTGGGCTACCTCCAGTTTTTTGAACATTGTCACGAGCCTCGGAATATCGTTCCTAATAGGGATGCTAATCTGGGTTTATAGGCGTTTATTCGAGAAGCCGACGTGGATGGAGACAGGCACTTTCATCTATTTCGCAGTATGCTGGATAATGGTATCATTCGGAAACGAATTCCTCCGGACTTATAGCGATGTTCTGGGCTATATTGCGCTAGCCGGAATCTGGCTGGGCACGCTCGCGGCGGAAGCTCCTTTAACCGCGGAATACTCTAAATGGTCTTACCCACAAGCGTTATGGACGCACCCGGTTTTCCTACGTACTAACGCTATAATAACAACGGTGTGGGGCTGGATTTACCTAGTGCAGGCCGTTTTAGCTCTGGCAGGACAGTATTACCCGGAATGGATGCTTATGCTGACGATCGCACGCAACCTATTATTAATCCCAGCTTTCACCTTTACATTGTGGTTTCAAAAATGGTATCCTGCCTACGGGTCTGTAGGAAGAAAGGCTTAGGACCAGAAGTGGATTAAAGATTTAAGTCAGCAGGATATTTAGATTGAAGTCCAGTTTGGATATAGAGGAGAAAGTTGAATTAGTGAAAAGCGTTGGGGAGGAAATAATAACGCTCGAGGAGCTCAGGGCCCTTTTAGAAACTAAGGATCATCCAGTGGCATACGACGGCTTTGAACCCTCAGGCATCTCAAATATAGCATTCGGAGTCTTCAGGCCGCTCTTGTTAGAGTCGTTGGTTAAGGCAGGCATACGCTTCAAGCTTTACTTGGCAGACTGGTTCGCCTGGATAAACAGGAAGCTTGGAGGAGACTTTGAAAAAATAAGACTTTGCGGAGAATATTTCATCGAGGTATGGAAGGCTGCCGGCGTTGATTTCAACAGCGTCGAAATAGTGTGGGCCAGCGACTTGGTGAAATCCACCGAATACTGGAAGACAGTGATTCAAGTAGCAAAGCTTACAACTGTTTCACGTGCAGAGAGAGCCCTGAGCATAATGGGTAGGAAGAAGGGCGAGTTGAAGGAGGTCGCCCAGTACTTCTACCCTATGATGCAGGTCACGGATATATTCATGCTGGGCGCAGACATATGCCAGCTAGGCCTAGACCAGAGGAGGGCAAACATGCTTGCAAGAGAGGTTGGACCTAGGCTCGGGTACTGGAAGCCGGTTGTCGTAAGCCATCACATGTTGATGGGGCTTCAGGGTGTTAAAGAACCTGAAGGATTCGACGACGATAAGAAGATAGACATTATGATAAGCTCTAAGATGAGTAAGAGCAAGCCTGAGTCAGGAATATTCGTGCACGATTCTAGGGAAACGATATTCAGAAAAGTGTTATCCGCTTATTGTCCGGAGAAGGTTGTGGATAACAACCCTATATTAGATTGGACTAAGCACATTGTTTTTAGGAAATTTAAGAGCCTCCGCGTTGAAAGACCATCCAAGTATGGAGGTCCCATAGAGTTCTACACGTATGAAGAGCTGGAATCGGCTTACGCTAAGGGCCTTCTTCACCCGCTTGACCTCAAAAATGCGGTGGCGGACGTTATCGACAGGATTGTTGAGCCGATAAGGAGGCATTTCGAAGAAGACAGTAGAGCTAGAAGGCTTTACGAGGAATTGAAAACAGCAGAAATATCCAGGTGAAGAGGCTCCGTTACCGGGAATCGTAGTCCAGCAACCATGAATTTGGTTCACGCTGAGACCTCTCTTGAACAATAATACGATCATCTCCTTACCTACTTATCCTAGGCATAGCTATCCACGGGCACTTCCTCTGAGTTTCTCTAGTCTTCCCTTAGCCTGCTCGATGAGGATTCCTTAATTTTTCTTCAGCAAACCATGCAAGCCAAGACATTCTGAAGATTAATCCATAGCGGGTTACTTAAACAGCTGAAAGCTGAGATAAAACATTCTTCAACGCATTAATAATATTTTTTAACCTTAAAAAGAGGCTATAGCTTTTTTAATTACCTTAAGGTTTTCATCCGGAACCAGTTTTATATCCCATGAAATTACAATCCCATCAGCCCCTCCCTCCAGTGCGTTTTTCACATAGCTTTCAACTCTTTCCGGGCTTATTGGAAAAACATCTGTAGAAACAGCCTCTATTCCAGTGTATATTGGAACTCTCTCTTCAACCGCTTCTTTAGCTCTCATCGTCTCGAGACGCACGAGCTCCGCCGGAAGCCCCCTTGCCTCGATTTCACTCAAATTTTTATAGTGTAAAGGCAGGTCTAGGAAACGGCTAATCATGTAAATTAGATCTTCGTCTCTCAGTCTTTGATTTAATTTCTGAAGCTCTCTAGCTAAGCTTACGGTTTCAGTAGGTATGCAGGCGGGACCTAATCCGCTACAGTATATCATCGGCTTCATCCAGCTGCAATTGTTCTTTAGAATCGAATAATCTTGCCCCACTAGCCAAGATAAGGAAGGGGAAAATATATCCAGTCCAAGCCTTCGCCCTCTTTCTTTTACCAACTGTTCAACATTCTTAACAAAACAGTTTATAGAGTGGTTGCGAAATTTGAGAAAGTTGGATATGTCTGAGTTATGGAGTAAGCAGTGGAATGTGTAGGGCCTGCTGAATCTCTCTTTTAATGACACGATTTCCTCTGCAGAAAGCCTGTGAATTTTTTCAATGAAATCTTTAATGCTTCTACGAGTTTTCTCCAAGTCAATATTCATTCCCTCCGCATTAGTTATGCACGAGTTGCAGAAACATGTAAGCATAGATGTAAGCCCGTCACACGGAGAGGGATACCTAAAAACGTCAATGAATAAGCCGTCCACATCATGATTACTAAGGAGCAAACGTAGTTCTTCCATAATCGATTCTGTAGATTCCTTATTGTTTGGGCAAATCCAAGGCTTGTGAATCGGCTCCAAATCTAACCCCACAAGTTGGCGAGGAATATTTTCTCCGCTTCCAATCTTGTGGAAAATTTGCTTCCAAATGTATACGCTCGCCCCTCTCTCGTGCGATTCCTTAATACAAGCATCGAGCAAGCGTGGATTTTTAGCGGAAACCAAAACATGTGTAAAAGGAAGTAACTTCCAAACCCTAGAAAAAACTTTTTTAACATTCCTAAAGGCTAAATCATCCGCTAGCAATTGTATTCCCACTGATAAATCCCTCATCCGCTCCACCTACTATTTCAAAAGCTAAAATAGATTTTATTAGCTTTGTGTCCTTGGTTGCGAGTTTCTGATAGAAACTTTTAAAAATCATAAGGCAACTTTTATTTTTGATGAAAATAAGGTCTGTAACGCTTTTCATTTCAGAAAGTGAGGAGCTAAACATCAGGGAGCACGTAACAAACCTTGGCTTAATGCTCTCTGCCACTGTTGAATCCATGCTCCTCTCTGACAGCGTCTGGAGCACTAGAGTCGCCCTCCCACCAGTAAGTAGTAAAGACTCGCCTGCTAAAAAGGCCTCGCAACTCGCAGACCTTGACGTTGCGAACTATTTTTCAATAGGGCAGGTTGAAGATACTCACACGGCTCTGGAGGAGCTTGTTGACGTTGCTAGAAACAAGGTATTCGCTTCAATAAACATGAGGAGCATGAGTAGCTTCCATATTGTTGAACGCGTTTTAAGAAGAGCCTGTGAGGAAGACCCTTCTAATGGGAGCAGACTGTCCGTAAGCATTGGTAACAGTATTCTTACGCCATATTTTCCTACTGCATGCAATATTTACGGCGAAGAAGGCTTAGCAATATCCCTACTATACCCTAGCCTCCTCAGAAACAAGCTTCTGAACCAGTTTCAAGACATTCTTGCTGAGGTTTACGCGTCTACTGAGAAAGTCGGTTTAAAGCTTTCCGAGAATATTGGCGTTAAGTATTACGGAATCGATGCCTCCCTCTCCCCATGGATGGAGGAAAGCGTCGCGGAAATCATCGAATTCGCTTCAGGTGTCAGGATGCCGCTTCCCAGCACATTTAGCACGATTAAAGAAGTGAACAGCCTGATAGGAAACGCTATTCAGGCAGCAGGGGTGAGCGCCACCGGGTACAACGAGGTCATGCTCCCAGTTGCTGAGGATAATGTTTTGAAAGAAAGAGTTGCATCCGACGAGGTTAGGCTTAGAGACCTCGTCCATTTGACGGCAGCATGCGTAGCCGGAGTAGACATGGTTGTTGTTTCAGACGATACTCCAAGCAGTATCTTGAAAGGGGTTTTCAAAGACCTTTTTGAAATATCAGCTTTGAAAAACAAGCCTTTGGGCGTAAGAATAATATTCGCGCCCGCTGAGCCTGGTGAAACAATCAGGCTCGGGTTCTTTGGAGAGACGCCCGTGATACATCTTTAAAGCTTATATTCTTAATATGGGCGATTATAACACAAGTTGGGGGTTGTTCACAGGCCGGATGATATTCTTAACAGGAGGCGGCGTGCAGAAATTGCTACGAGGGATCTTAACCCTGGTGTGAGAGAGCTTGTGATGAAGATAGTGGATTCTTGGAGCGGGAGAAAATCAATTGAGGATTTGAAGAAGCTGGTGGGAGAAGATAAAGCAAGAGAGATAATTGGAGAACTCGGTTTACCAGAAGATTAAGGTTGAGCCTCAACAGGCTGGTTGAGGTCTAGGACGACCTCATATACCCCATTCTCTACACGATATTTAACTTTGTAACCGCATTTCTTGAAAAGATGTATCATCACAGTGTTTTCAACAAGCACCCATGCTTTCAACGTGTTGAAGCCGTTCGCTTTAGCCAGCTCGACCAGGTACTTGAGTAGCTCTGTTCCAATACCTCTGCCCTGCCAGTCGTCCCTAACTACTAGGGCGAGCTCTGCAGAATCCGTGTTCGGTATCCTAGAGTAGCTTCCTATGCCAACCATGGTCTCCAACCCCTCCTCCGTGACTATGGCCACAAGAACCATCTCGTTCTTGTAATCGATTATGACGTACGGCCATATCCTGTCCCAGGGGAGCGATTTTAATGGTCCAAGGTATCTTTTTATGATGCTTTCTTTCGAAAGCGCGTAGAAAAGGTGTTGTTTCATCGTCGCGTCCGAAGGCTTAATCGGCCTGAGGAGTATTTGAGTACCGTCTTTCAACGTGACGTAGCGCTTCAACTCCTCGGGATACTCGATCTCGGGGAACGGCATTACTTCCTCGGGAACATATTTATGGGCCTTAGCCCACTCTAAGAGCTGATTCCTAAACTTGGGGGATGCAACGCTTATCAGCTCTAAGGCTCTTTCCCTTATTGTCTTACCTTCGAGACGCGCAACACCGTATTCAGTGACAACGTATTGCACGTCACCCCTAGTGAGCACGATGCCAGCACCCTCGCTCAACACATGCCTTATTCTAGATATGGCCCCATCCTTAGCAGTCGACGGCAACACTGTTATCGCCTTACCACCATCAGACATTCTAGCACCCCTCATGAAGTCTGCTTGCCCACCCAGACCACTGTAGAAAATGTAGCCTAACGAATCTGAACAAACCTGTCCAGTCAAATCCACTTCAAGAGCCTGGTTTATCGCAATCATCTTCCTATTCTGCGCTACTATGAAAGGATTGTTAACGTAGTCTGACTCATAGAACTCTACCATAGGATTGTTGTCTATAAAATCGTAGAGACGGCGAGTCCCCATCGCAAAGGATGCTATTATCTTACCGGGATGGAGCGTCTTTTTCGCGCAAGTTATCACCCCTGCCTCGACTAAGTCTACCACGCTTTCAGTAAGAAGCTCGGTATGAATCCCCAAATCCTTTTTATCATTAAGTGTGCCGAGAACAGCGTCAGGTATGCTTCCTATTCCTATTTGAAGAGTCGATTCGTCTTCAACGAGTTCGGAAACATATTTCGCTATCCTATCGGAAACAATATCCCTAGGAGGCGGCGGAGCCTCTAGTATGGGCTCGTCGTGCTCAACAATAAGATCGATATCGCTAACATGTACGAAGCTGTCTCCAAGCACACGCGGCATGAAACGGTTTACTTGAGCTATAACGAGCCTAGCCATCTTAGAGGCTGTTTTAGTTATCTCAACCGAGACGCCTAGGCTGCAAAAACCATGCTCGTCCGGCGGGGTGACCTGTATTAATGCCACATCTATCGGAACCACCCCCCTCTTTATCAGTTTCGGAAGGTCTGATAGGAAGACGGGGGTGTAGTCGGCCCTGCCCTCAGCCACCGCTTCCCGGGTGTTTATTCCCACGAAGAAAGCGTTCAGGCGAAACCTGCCGGAGTATATTGGTTTAGCGTATGGTGCGACGCCGAGCGTGTGAACGTGAAGAATCTCGTTATCAGCCAGGTGCTTAGCCTTCTCGACAAGGCCGTTTACAAGATACTGGGGTTCGCCGCACGCGGAGCCTACGAAAATATGGTCTCCAGTCTTTATGTAGCTCAGCGCTTCCTCTAGGCTAACCTTCTTCTCATCGTACGGCCTTTCTCTGAGGCGTTTTTTATCAGACAACAGCGTAGTATCGAAGATGCAAATTTATAAACGTAGTCTTCAACCGCTAGAACAGCCTCTAGACGGTATAGCATCATGAAGCTCGAAGCATTCCTCAACCCGAAATCGGTTGCTGTTATAGGAGCAAGTAGGGAGGAGAAGAAAGTAGGCCACAGAGTATTGAAGAACCTGATCAACTCGGGTTTTAAAGGCAGAATCTATCCGGTTAATCCTAACGCTGACACTATACTCGGCTACAAGTGTTATAAGAGCGTAGGCGAAATCGGGGAAGACGTTGACTTAGCAGTTGTAGCCGTGCCCGCTAAGGCTGTTCTAGATGTTGCTGAAGAATGCGGGAGGAAAGGGGTTAGGGGAATCATCATAATATCAGCGGGCTTCTCCGAAACCGGGAGGGAAGGACTGGTGCTCGAGAAAAAGCTAGTATCGAAGTGCAGGGAATACGGCATACGGCTCCAAGGCCCCAACTGTCTTGGCTTGATAAACGCGCGAATAGGTTTGAACGCTTCCTTCGCCCCTACGAGCCCGATTCCCGGCAGCGTGTCGATAGTGTCTCAGAGCGGAGCACTTGGGAGCGCCATACTGAACTGGGCTGGCTTCAACAACATGGGTCTTTCAAACTTCGTAAGCGTGGGGAATGAGGCTGACCTTACTATCACGGACTTCTTGGAAGCCCTTGCGGAGGATGAGAATACAAGGGTAGTTGGTGTCTACATGGAGGGTGTGAAGAACGGCGAGCGTTTCCTTAAAGTAGCCGGAAGCCTTTCTAGAAGAAAGCCTTTAGTAGTCTTGAAAGCAGGGACGACGGAAGTAGGTGTGAGAGCTGTTTCCTCGCACACTGGTTCTCTCGCAGGCTCCGACATAGCTTTCTCAGCAGCCTGCAAGAAGACAGGAGTGTTAAGAGTCGATACGATGAGAGAGTTCTTCGACATGCTTTTCGCACTCCAAGACCAGCCGGTCCCCAGGGGGAAGAACGTTCTAGTAATAACTAATGGAGGCGGCCCCGGCGTGCTCGCAGTAGACGCTTGCGAGAAACTCGGCTTAAACCTCCCGTTGCTAGAGCGGGAGTTAAGGGAAAAACTGAGTAAGAATTTTCCGCCTCACGCCAGCCTAGGCAACCCCATTGATGTTCTGGGGGATGCGGATGAAAACCGTTACAGGCTTGCATTGCAAGCGGCTTTAAGAAGCAGTGTCGTAGACAGCATTATAGTCATCTTAACGCCGCAGGCCATGACCCCGTCGGAAGAGGTTGCGCGGGTAATTGTCGAGGAAAAAAA
>Ga0105158_1000235_pt1 | contig 24987 bp, 23 predicted proteins | sample LHCtaG_FD_81567 | JGI IMG/M metagenome (GOLD analysis project Ga0105158, IMG submission 81567) | Hot spring microbial communities from Little Hot Creek, USA to study Microbial Dark Matter (Phase II) - LHC4sed_matched | ecosystem: Environmental > Aquatic > Thermal springs > Hot (42-90C) >...
GCGGCATAGGCGGTGCCAGTGGTGGATACATGGGTGGATAAGCGTATGGCGTATATGGATACGGGTATGCATATGGGTATTGAGGTGGATAAGCCCACCAACGTCGATATCTTCTAGGCCAAGACCACATCATTCTAATTCACTCTCACCAATATGATATGAAAGGCGTTGGAAACCAATAGGGATATCCATAGAAGCCATAGGCTATGTAGGGCCATGCATAACCAGCATATGAGGGCCAATACCAGTATTGTGGATATGCCCACCACCATCTTGGAAGCCAAGGAAACCTAGCGCAGACCCAAGGATTATAGGGGTAGCCCCACAGCCATCTGCCAAATCCTCTGCCAAAACCGAAGAGCCAGCCGGGTCTTTGCCATGGCGGCAAATAGCTGAATGGTCCTCTACCAGGCCACGGCCCAGCCAATCCTCCGCCTCTACCTCTCCAACCCCATGCCATGCTTTTTTCACCTCAACCTATTTTGTGCTTATGCACATTTTTCAATTATGTGATAATGAACAGAAATATATAAATGTTTTGCTAACACACATTATTTAATAGGGATTAAATGCCTCTATATATCGTCAAAGTGAGAGCAATTTGAAGCGTGAATGGTATGTGGTGCCGAAGATTTAGGCATGGGAGCAGGGGGAGACTACCAAAACCTATATTTTTGGGAGCCACCCCACCGATAAGCATCTTTACTCCCAATCCGCCAAGCAATTTGGAGCCAATACTTTTAGAAACAGCGGAGCTTGAAGCCTTCAAACTAGTTGACTTTGAAGGCTTATCGCAGGAAGAGGCCGCAAAGAGAATGGGCGTTTCAAGAGGAACTGTATGGAGACTTGTGCAGAGAGCGAGGAAAAAAACTGCGCAGGCTCTCTCTGAGGGGAGAGCAATACATATAATCGCGGGAACCTTTGGAAGAATCTCTAATCAACCCTAAATTATGCTAATCTAAGGGGCTGTGAAGCTGCTTCTGTTTAGCGTATAGTTTAACAGGTGGAGCTTCAGGAAGCTTCAGAACATCATAGACTATAAGGCGAAGCTCACAGGCCTCAACGTGAAGTATGTTCGCGCCAAGGGTACATCAAGCCTATGCCGATATGTGGGGGAAAATTAAGCCCGAATGGGTACAGGCGGATGAAATGCAGAAAATGCAATCTGGAGCAGGATAGGGACGTAATAGCTGTGAAGAACCTGCTCCGCAGATACCAGATGGATGTGGGGGCTTCACCCGTTCACTCCGAAAACCCTCCCATGACAGGAGGAGGGAAGGGATGAAAGTTAACGCTAGACCAGAACGGCAAGAAGAAAAACAGTCCAAGCCCTTAATGAAGGAAGACCTGTATAGGCGCTTCTCAACAGTAATACTCTTCCTCACCTTTTGAAAATCGTGGAAATTACAAATAAAAAGGCGCTAGAAACTATGATTAATGGACCAGCTGGCAACAATGTTAGATGCGAGATGGAAATCCCGGTGGCTGAGCTTAGAATGCCAAAACTCAAAGATAAGAATTTGTATTGAGCGAGGTTTTTAGCTAAGTTTCTTGATGCAGCTGCAGGTATTGCCACAATAGCTGCAGTTAGAAGCCCGCCAACAACTTTTACTCCCAAAGCAACAATCAAAGCAATTAGTAAAAGGTAAATCAGATCATATTTTTCAACGCTAATCTTCTGAGACTTCGCCAAGTCTTCAGAGATATTTATCAAAGTCATCTTGGGATAGATTACCTTAACAATGAAAACGATGAGTATACAGAGGGCAATGGAGAAAACAGCGTCACTAAACTGAATTCTTGAGATATCTCCAACTAAGGCGGCTTCTGCCTGTTCAATCGGCAAGAAGAAAAAGGCAATTGCAACACCTGTAGCAAAAACGACGGCAGTTAAAGCTTCGGTTGGCAGATTTGTTCTCCTCTCAAAAAGCCATATCAAAGCTATTCCTAAAATAACAAATAGAAAAGCTCCTAAAGAAATATCGAAACCATAAATTAGAGCTAAAGCGATTCCAGGTAAGGCTAAATGACCTAATGGACCAGCCACCAAAGACATGCGTTTAGGCAACATCAACGAACCTAAAAAGCCAGCAGCTCCGCCAATAAAAATTCCAGAAAATAAACTTAGAAGGAGCTGACCCATGTTTTAACCCTCTTAGTGTTTATGCTGGTAAAACTTCACTGGACTAGCATAAAGATTTAAAATAGCCTCTGGAGTTAACATTTCCTTAGGCGCACCACAACATATGATCCTCTTATTTAAGCAAAGAACCCCACTAGCTAGTCTGTAGACAATTGATAATTCATGAGTAACAAACAGAATCGTTAGTTTTTTCTCTCCCTTCAACCTTTCAAGAAGGTTATAAACTGACTCTTGACCGCCAATATCAATACCAGCCAAAGGCTCATCAAAAAGCAATACATCAGGATTGGAAGCTAAAGCCCAACCAATCAAAATTCTTTGAAACTGACCAGAAGATAAATCCCCAACCCTCTTTCCCAAAATTTTCCCGCCTAAACCAATAGACTCCAAAATTTCCATCGTTTCATCCTCAGAAGCATTCGCCAGCTGGAAAAATTCTTTAACACTTAAAGGCAAGTCCTTGATAAAAGGCAACCTCTGCGGAACATATCCAACTTTAACACCTTCCCGCCACTTAACAATTCCTTCATAAGGCACTATTCCAAGCAAAGCCTTAAGCAAAGTCGTCTTACCAGCACCATTAGGTCCTAAAATCGCTAAAACTTCCCCATCATAAACATCAAAAGATAAATCTACAAGCACATCTTCCCCATCTAATCTAACGTTCAAATTTTCAACCCTTAAAATAACATCGCCCATCTTCCAATCCTAACAACAACATGTAAAAGGATAGTTATTTATTTTTTCCCGTGGATGTCAACGGCAATTAATTCTTTCATACTCTGCTTATCTGTTATAGGATGTAGAGGTTTCCAACGCGGCTCCAGACGAAGGAGTCCGGCATAGCCTTAAATATCATACAGTTTGCACGCCAGCCAGTGCAGTGTGATGGTGCTACTAGCTTCGGGTTAATCCTCTTTAATTCCTTCACTGTTTGATCTATGCGGCCCTCAAAATCTTTTCCCGATAAGTGGAATCCGCCGATGACCGCATAAACGTTTTCTACACCAGTTAGGTGCTGAGCGTAAAGTATAGTGTTTATTATGCCAGCGTGGCCGCACCCAGATAATACAACTAGACCTTTACGCTTAATATCAATTATTAATGCCCTATCATCCCATATATAGGGGTCTGGCTCCCATCTGCCATTAATGAGAATTCTATTCTGTGGAAAGCCTGTTTTAAATACTGTTTTCCTCGGTATCTCCCCAGTTATAAGCGCTAAACCATCAGCTATAAGGCATGGTTTCCTCGCTTCAATATATACTGCTGGTTTCACTTTCTCCTCAGATGGAAACTTTGGGTGCACCCTTACGGTTCCATCCTTCCTTGCAATACCACGCTTCCTAAACATGTTGCCGTGAACTATTATTGGAAGCCCACTCCTACCTATGGCTTTAACAGCAGCTGGTAAGCCCATAAAGTGATCATAATGCCCGTGCGAGAGAACTATGCACTCAACTTCCGCTAAGCTTAATCCCATCCTCCTTGCATTCAACATTATACCATTGGTGCTGCCTCCAGCATCAAAGAGCATAGTGCGCGATTCACCGCCATCAGAGACTCTGATGAGCATTGAGAACCCGTGCTCGGCTATTGGATACTTAGATTTCTCCTTCGCCCACTCCCTAAAACTCTTAACCTCCTCCCTTTCAGAGGATGATAAAAGATCTATATAATTGTCCACTAGGCTGATTATCTCTACTTTCTCTGCTTCCCTTAATTTTAGGGGAGAATCTTCCTCACTTAAATATAAATTGTATTCGCTCATAACGTACCCCTATAATAAACTGTTGCTGGACACCCAACACACTTCTCGTTCACGTACCTTGCACATGGCTTACAGTCAACCCCACATGGTGCAATGCTTCGTTTCTTATTAGCAAGATACTCCCTTACTGGAATAAATTGCGAGAAACATATGTCACTTACAGGGTAAAATTCCGATCGCCTTACTCCGGAGCCGCTTCTAATTGAGCACTTCTCTATAGATATGCTTTCAAGAGTATTCTGGTCCTCAGCAACAACCAGGGCTATTAGGTTGTATCCGCCTAAAGTTTTAAAGATATAGACAATCCTCGGGCAATCCCTAAACCTATCGAGGAGCTTCTGCATAGCCTTGGCGCTCTCCATTTCAAGTAGGACTATTGTTGGAAAGAGCTTTAGGTGGAATGGATTTAATAGCGCTGAGACCTTAATCGCACTTTGCTCAATTAACTTTTGAAGTCTTTTCCTAACCCCCATACTCGTATATCCAGTTCTCTCAGCAAGTCTCTCTAAAGTCGCCCTGCCATTTATTTGAAGTTCCGATATTATCCTTTTATCAATTTCATCCATTTTATCTCCATAGTTTATTTTCTAAACATAAAGTATTTAAATAGTTTACTATATCAATTACACCTCAACAATATAGTGAGCGATATGAGCGGCGAGACGGAAGCCGTAGATGAGAGAGGAAGAGTCATTAAAGAGCAGGAAAGGATGCTAAAAATTAGGATGCAGAAGATAAAGCATAAGGTTGCTGTTATAAGTGGTAAGGGTGGTGTTGGTAAAAGTACTGTAACCGTAAACCTCGCAATGGCATTCGCAATAAACGGCTATAGGGTTGGCATTTTAGACGCCGATATCCATGGTCCAAGCATACCTAAAATGCTCGGGTTAAGCGGACAGAGGCTTGAGGTTGGTCCACCAGGCATATTTCCGGCGATTGGACCATTAGGTATTAGAGTTGTCTCAATGGATTTCCTCCTACCAGACGAAAATACGCCCGTTATTTGGCGCGGCCCATTAAAGATGACAGCTATACGCCAGTTTCTCTCAGACATTGTTTGGGGAGATCTCGATCTGCTACTAATAGATTTGCCCCCGGGAACTGGAGATGAACCGTTAAGTGTAGCGCAGCTATTGCCGGAGATGGATGGAGTAATCATTGTTACAATACCATCAGAAGTCTCCCAAATAGTTGTTAAGAAAGCTGTTATGTTCGCTAAGAGACTTGATTTACCAGTTATAGGCGTGATCGAAAATATGAGTGGCTTTATATGCCCAAACTGCGGGGCAAAAATCGATGTATTCCAGTCTGGTGGCGGGAAGCGGATAGCTGAGGAGATGAGGGCGCCATTTCTAGGAAGCATACCAATAGACCGGAAGATATGTGAAAGCTCGGATAAAGGCATACCCTTCATCGCCGAACATAGGGATTTGCCAGCATCAAAGGCCTTCATGGAAATAGTTCAGAAAGTTGAACAATTCTTAAGTTGCAAAGAAAAACGAAGTTTTCCAGAAAAAAGTGGAGAGAGAAGCTAAAAACGAGGAAAGCATATTTACAGGATATTTATTAGTAGACTAATGCAGATTAAAATAATTTAAGTTTTAATTTGATTATTAATGAAGGAGGTCTAGGTTTTTGAAGGGTTTTAGAATCGTTTTTACGACACCCAATAAGATTGATATTGAAGAATTTGATATTAAAGAGCCGACTGAAAATGAGGTTTTAATAGAAACAATAGCCACATTAATAAGTACCGGAACAGAGTTGACCGCTTTAACCGGTGAGTTTCCGGAGAAATCCGCCTGGTCAGCGTATGTTAAATATCCCTTTTTACCCGGATATTCAAGCGTTGGAAAAGTGATTAAATGCGGTTCTAAAGTTAAGGATTTTATGATTGGCGATATTGTTGCCGCTACATCACCACATGCAACTCATGCCGTTGTGCGCGCTGACCAGCTTATTAAGGTTCCAGAAAATGTTAGTATTGAGGATGCGTGCTTCCACACTATAGCCGCTGGTGTGATGAATTCTGTTAGGCTTGCAAAGGTTTCTTTAGGCGAGTCTGTCGTCGTTACTGGACTTGGAATTTTAGGGCAGATGGCGATAATATTTTCTAAGATGGCTGGCGCTTATCCAGTGATCGCCCTAGATATCGCTGAAAATAGACTTAAAATAGCGGAAGATTCCGGGGCAACACATACTTTACGCGCCGATAACTGGGATAATATTAGAGAGGAAGTTAAGAGGATAACGAAGGGTAGAATGGCGGATAAAGTCTTTGAGATAACTGGCAACCATAATGTCATACCGGAGGCTATAACCTTAACCAGAAGCTTAGGGTGCCTTATAATTTTAAGCTCGCCTAGAGGGAGGACAGTAATGGATTTTCACGATGAAGTTAATAGACCAAGCAGGATAATTATTGGAACTCACTTTACCAGTCAACCTGAATACGAAACACCCTATAATCCATGGACCAGAAATAGGAATACAGAGTTATTCTTTGATCTTCTATCAGCTGGCTACCTCAAAATCAGCCATCTAATATCGCATAGATACCGCTGGTATGAAGCTGAAAAAGCATATGAAATGCTCATGAAAGATAGAGCAAAAGCCATGGGTGTAATCCTTTCATTCAAATAATAAGCCCTATGAGAATGGATATAAAGAAATCGCAAGTAAAATGGAAGCAAATGTCACTCTACAGTAAACGGTTCCACTAAAAATCCTTCTCGTAATGAAGGGATTCATATCTTAATTTCGCTTTTGGCGGTTTAACTCTCAATGACTTGCTCCTCATATTCTACGTTATGGATGGTTTTAAGGTGCTCGACTATTCCCGCTCGATCATATGTATTGCTCTCACATTCCTTTGAACTATACTCCGTTCCAGCGAAGCCGCATACAAAGCCATTCCTTTCAGGCAAATAGCGCGCGTGGACTTTAACAGCATGAACTCGCTTAACGCGATCTCTCTCTAACTCTTCGTAAATCTCCCTCTCAGCTTCCCTAAGTCTCATCTCTGCTCTCTCCGCTTTTCTTCTTTCCCTCAAACTTTAGCCCCGCTCATTTAAACTTAAAGCTAATTATCTGTTGAATCCGTTATAATTGTTTTTCCTCATGTGAGAGAGTTATAGAGCGCTTTTTGCAGTCCTCCTTAAAGAGGAATTATATTGTAAAAGGCTTAAATATTGGTCCCCCTTAAACCTTTACCCGTATTGAAATAGAGTGCGTGGTGCGGATGCCCAGCCAATTTCCCGTCCGCGGAGAACGAGCATAAAAAAGACAATAATATATCGCCTACTCGTAGACCCTGTTGCATTACTCATAACATATGTTTTGACGGGTGAACTCTCCGGATCAATAATTGCTGTGCTTTTAATAGAGGTTTTCTCAACAGCATTCTATTATATACTGGATAGACTGATGTAGCTTAAAGCCTTCCACTAAATCGCATCCCCTATTTTTTTAAACCAAAATTTTATGAAAGTTGATCTAACTGTAAGCCATCTTATTTTTCATGTATTTTTGAGTCTAATCAATTTCTTGGGAATTATCTGGTCAATCATTATAGTTCATGGTCAGTTAATCTCTTCAGTTTTTGGTGGTCTTCTCATCAGAATTATCTGTGCTCCCGCGGCTAACAGCAATAATAAAATTACGAAGAGAATAATTATCCTTATTGATTGGTATTCTACCGTCCCCTCAAACTGCGGTAAATAAATGAACCATAGGTAGCCTATTAGAATTATTATGCAAACCAGAGATACTGCGTAGAAAATGTTTTGTCTGGCTATTTAGAATCCCCCAATTCTTTATACTCAGATAATATTTTGTTACACAAAAATTTTAGTTTTCCTATATACTGGAGCTATAGTTTTGTTTCTACGATTTTTTAATTCACAATTGTTTTAAGTATTGGAGGGAAATATCTGAAAATAGATGTCTAATAGATGATGATTAATGTCCAAGAAAAGGTCTAGGCTGGAAATTTATCTAGAGGTTTTAAAGGTGATTAGGGCAGGTTATAGTAAACCCACAAACATAATGTACAAAAGTAATCTATCATGGATTACACTGCAGGAAATTTTAGGCTCCCTAGTGGAGAAAGGCTTAGTTGCGGTGGTTGAGAAAAACGAGAGAAAACTCTACGTGATAACCGCTAAAGGAAAAAGCGTGCTTAGCAGCTTAGAGGAAGCATACACCATACTCTCAGTGTGAGCTGCCCCACCCTAAAAGGGCGAGAGGTTTAGCAAGTAGAAGTTTCTATAATTCAAGCCTTTTTAGGTAAGCTTTGGCTCCACGAAAATTTAATTGCTTTTCAAGTTTTCTTTTCAGATTCGGCTTCAAGCAATAGGTCTATTAGTTTTCTCTGGTCAACTTCAGCTCTTGTCCTCCACCCTAGATATATCTGCTCATTCTCATCTTCAATTAAGTATCCTAACCTTATGAATTTATTAAGGTCTATGTCGACGCGCCAGTTCGGTATTTTGTTCTTCAAAAGGTCTTCTAATTCTTTTCTCTGAGCCTTCCCGCCCTTAGATATGATGTATGCTATTGATGCGCATAGGGCTGCAATATCATCTATGCGCCAACCAATCATTTTAGCCTCCTCAACGCCTAAATTATCTTTTAGGGTAATGTAGAACCTCGCCCTATCATATTGCTCGAGCGTTGGGTTCTCAGGCGGACTGGCTTCCTCCTCAAAAACAATTTTAACCGTTAGTCCGATCTTCTCTAAATATTCATCTAGGAGATTTATGACTTTTGGATAATCTGAGCCTACTCTCTTTCTCAGCTCCCATCCCCTTGCGCCTGGAAGAGAATGTCTTTTATAGAATAGTAGGTGTGCAACCTTCCTAATCTTCGCTGCGTAATAGGCTTTTCTATCTACGCCCCTCTTCCTTCCTTCCATTTCCTCCACTCTTCGAAGCTTATGGGTATTGGAAATGAGATTAATTCGCCGCTTTCCTCATTCATGGGCGCTGGCTTCTCATTAGGCGATATGAAAATTTCATCCTCCAAATAATGTATTTCCAGTTTAGCATAACCATAAGTTATGAGAAAGCTCGTCAAGTAAGCTCTCCTAACGGTCTCCTCATAGCTGTCCGAGCCTATGAAATCCCAATATTTAACCCGACCTTCCCTTGAAGCCTTTTCTTTAAGATCGATCCACATTTCCTCCAGCTCCGCTGAAAACGATTCGCCCAAAAGTAGCCCCTCCTTAATCATCTCCTCTCTAGTAGCCTTTTCCGTCTCAGTCTTCATGTAACCGATCCTTTTCCATCTCTCATCTAGGGGTAATAGGTCGCTCCAATACTTTAGTGCCTCCCTAAACCCTTTAATCGTCAACTGCTCAAATTCAACTACTGGATGCCACGTTTCTAAAAATATTTTAGCCATGCTGTCTATTGGTAAACTGCGGATCTTCTCTTCTATTAGGAATGGATCTCTATAGAGCGCTGTAGCCCTTTGCTTAACCCATTCACCCTGCATTTTAACTATTGATGCAATGCTATTTAGTGTCTCAGCATCTAAGCAGAGGTCTTCAGTATCCTTCCACATGGGAAAATATTCTTTAACCACTTTTATTAAGTCCTCAACATCAACGAGATACGGGTCTAAACCTTTAATCTCAACTGACCTGCATAATTCGATTATTCTCCGCAGCTCTTCCCTTGCCTCCCTAGTCGTCTTTTGTCTCTCACCCATTAAGAAACCTCCCTAATCAAAGATCTCCCATCGATATTCTGGACGGTTATTATATGGACACTTTTACCTTCAAAGAACATTTGGTTAGGGGTTATTGCAAGATACTGCGCGCCCTCATTTTCCACGGCTGATATTAGGAGGTTGGCGATAACCTCACGATTCCTCGGATCCATATGAACATCATATTCATCTATGGCTCTGAATGGAGATTTTATATGCTTTTGAAGGGCTAATAGAAAAGCCATAGTCGCCGTGCTCCTCTCGCCGCCACTCTGAGAATATATGTTCAATGGTATGGGTTGGGAGCCCTTAAACCCGACATGAATTTCCAGCCCAGCCGCCTCAATATCGTTTTCATTCACTAAACGCACAAAACCTGAGCCAGCAACCTGCGAAAGAATATCCTGGTATTCTACATTAACGCTCTCTAAAAGATTCCTAATAACATTTTTCCAGGACTCCATCCTAACCTTAATTTCCTCCAGAGTTTTCTCCCGGTTTTCAGCGGCTACCCTAGCCTTCTCCTTAATCTCAAGATAAAGCTTCGAATACGACTCATATATTCTCTCAGCTTCCTCATTAACGTCAGCCATAGCCATTAACCGCCCATCTATGATGCGCATCTCGCTCAGTATGTCTTCAGGTCTTCTTAAAACCGCGATGCGCGGACCCTTCTCCTCAGCCCTTTTAGTTGCCTCATTTATACTTAATGTTAATTCGCTTAGACTTTTATCTAAAGTCTCGAGGGCGCCTAATAGCTCATTCCTCCTATAATTTAGGATCGCTAAATTCACTCTACTATTAATTAACGCACTTATCAATTCTTCTCTCGTCTTCTCAACTTTATGCATTTGATCTTTTATATCTAATAACTTGAGCTCTAGGTTTGCGAGCTTAATACTGTATATTTCAACGAGATCCTCTAAATCTGTGACTTTAGATTTAATTGCGTTAAACCAGCGGCTTAAGCTCTCAATTATCTTCGCCGCCTCTGACATTTGTCCCTCATCACTCAAATCATTAATCCTAGAATCACTTATCTGCGGAATTATCTTTAGCAATCTCCTCAATTCCATCTCCCCCTCCTTAAGGAAGTCTCTTAAGGCAACTATAGTCTCGCTACTTCTGACAGAATCTAAATCATATTTTACCTTCTCCCTTTCGAGCATTATTCTTTCGTCAAGAAGCTCCCACCAATCCTCTTTAAGCTTCGTTATCTCCAATTCGGTCGATTTAACATTGTCCTCATACTCTTTAATTGAAGATTCAATTTTACCTAACTCGGTTCTTTTAGACTCTACTTCCCTACGCAATTTATCAGCCTCATCCTCCATCCTTGAAACTTCAGCCCACGCTAGCTCTCGCTCCAGAAAACGCCTCTTTAAGATTAGTTGCTTCTTATTCTGGTATCGCTCATATTGTTCGCGCCAATAATTAAGCGTCTGCTCAGCCGCCTCAAGCATCTTGTTAAGCGATTCTTCCTGGCTTATTATGTGGCTGAGCTTTCTTTGCGCATCGAGAACATTTCTTCGATAGGGCTCAAGCCCAACGGCTGACTCAACAAGCTTAAGTTTCTCCTGCGGCGACAGTAAGACGAATTGCTCAGCCATATCCTGATGCATTATTATAAGCATGTTGTCTGGGTCAACATTGAAGCGTGAGAGAAGCCTTAAAACCTCGGCTTTACTGGCGGCTACACCATCTATTTCAAACCAATATTTTCCATCCCGCCTTAGAACCCTGGTCAAATATATTTGATCCTTATTGATTCTAGGAACCGGGCGGCGCCCCTTAACCTTAGAATTATCTAAAACTATCGTTACGCGCCCAATATCCTTTCCCCATCTTATCAGATCACTAAGCCTTTTAGACCGCTCCGTATATGATTGACCTAAAGCAACAGATATCCCCAAAAGAATCGATGATTTGCCAGCACCATTAGGCCCACATATTAAATTAACACCGGGCTTAAGGGGTATCCTAGCATACTCATAGGACATGAAGTTCTCGAGAATGATCTCCGATATTAACATCATTAAGTCCTCTCGGAATGAATAATGAAGAAACCTTCCTATTTAAGAATATTCTACAAGTTTATGAATAATGTGTCCCTATTTTTCACAGGATCAAACGCCTTCGTTACTACTCTCTTTTATCCAAATGACCGTGATTGACTACTTACGTTCCAATTCACTATGCTTAAATATTCTTTCAAGCAGCTTATCCATTGTTACAATTAATTTAGCGAGATGATTCGAGATTAAAGGGGTAGGTCTGATGCACTTCAGCGAGGACGAATATAAGCTGCCTTTTTTCTTGGAAAGTGGTTACATTAGGAAGCGTTGTCCGCGCTGCGGCGAATTCTTTTGGACTCTGAATCCGGATCAAGTGCTTTGTGGCGAATCTAATACTTATGGCTGCGCTGAATACATATTTATTGGCAATTCGCCAATTAAGAGATCTTACACCCTAGCTGAGATGCGGGAAGCCTTTTTATCATTTTTTGAGGAGAGGGGTCACAGGCGAATTAAACCCTACCCTATTGTTGCTAGGTGGAGGGACGACCTATACTTCACTAATGCCAGCATAATTGACTTCCAACCATATGTTACCGAAGGAATTATTCCGCCCCCAGCAAACCCGCTAGTCATAAGCCAACCATGCGTTAGGTTCCCAGACTTAGAGAATGTTGGCCCAACATTTGGCAGACACCTAACAATCTTTGAGATGGGCGGTCACCACGCCTTTAACTACCCAGATAAGGAGGTTTACTGGAAGGATGAGACGGTACGTTATCACCATGAGTTTGTAACAAAAATTCTGGGCGTTAAACCAGAGTACGTTATTTATAAGGAGGGCATTTGGTCGGGTGGGGGGAACGCTGGGCCGGATGTTGAAAGCATTATTGGTGGATTAGAAGTTGCAACCCTAGTCTTCATGAAATATAAGGTTTTAGGCGAAGAATTCATTGAGCTGCCAATTAGAACCGTTGATACTGGATATGGGATTGAACGCTTCACGTGGCTCTCACAGGGATCTATCAGCTGCTTTCACGCGGTCTATGGTGATCTACTAGATAAGATAATGAAGTTGGCTGGAGTAAGCGACATCGACAAGAAACTTCTAGCGGAATTTGCCAGATTCTCCGGCCTAATAAGCATATCTAAGACTGTCAGTAGGAGGGAGAATTGGAGGCGCATAGCTTCCTTACTTGATATGGATGTTGACGATCTTCAGAGAATCATTAACCCAGTTGTTGACGCATTCACGGTGACGGATCATACAAAGTGCTTGGCTTTCATGCTCGCTGAGGGGGTTGTCCCATCAAATGTTGAGGATGGCTATTTGGCAAGGCTCCTAATAAGAAGAACCTATAGGCTTCTAAGAAATTTCGGTATAGAAAGCCTTATGCCAGATATTATTGATATGCAGATAACCTATTGGTCGAAGGATTATCCGCATTTGAAAGATATGCGTGATGAAATCCTAGACTTGCTTAAGATTGAGGTTGAAAAATATGAGCAGACCCTTCAAAGAGGTAAAGATCTTGTTAAGCGAATTCTCCGCGAGATTAGGACTAAAGGTGAGAGTGAGGTTCCAATTAGCAAGCTGGTTGAACTATATGATTCACATGGCTTAACGCCAGAGGTTGTAGGTGAGGTTGCAGCATCAGAGGGCTTCACGATCAATATTCCTGAGGGCTTCTATAGTTTTGTCGCGGAGAAGCATGTATCCTCATCTAGAACAGCATTCAAGATGTCTGAGGAGATTGAGGATTTGGGCATGGATATTTCTGGGCTCCCTGAAACTAAAACACTCTATTATGAGGATGCCTACATGAAAGAGTTTACGGCTAAGGTTCTCCGGGTTTCAGGGAATCGCGTAATACTTGATAGGACGGCCTTTTACCCTGAGGGTGGAGGCCAACCAGCCGACTATGGCTTCCTAGAATTTAATGGAGTTAGAGTAAGGGTTTATGATGTTAAAAAGGCTAGTGGAAATATAATAGTCCACTTCATAGAGGGTGAAGCCCCTAAGGAGAATAGTGTAGTTAGGGGCGTGATAGATTGGGATAGGCGCGTGAGCTTAATGCGCCACCATACGGCCACCCACCTAATTATGGGGGCTGCTAGAAGAGTTTTAGGGGAGCATGTTTGGCAGGCTGGTGCCCAAAAAGATGTTGAGCAATCTAGGCTTGATATAACTCATCCAAAAAGGCTCAGCAGAGATGAAATTAGTCGCATAGAGACGCTGGCTAATGAGGCTGTTATGCTAAATATGCCGGTTGAAATCTTTTGGATGCCTAGGGAGGATGCTGAGCGGACATATGGCTTCAGACTCTATCAGGGCGGAGTTGTTCCGGGCAGGGAAATTAGGGTTGTTAAGACTGGGAACTGGGAGGTTGAAGCGTGCGGTGGAACACATTGTAGGACGACTGGGGAAGTTGGCTTAATAAAGATTATTCGGACAGAAAGAATTCAGGACGGTGTTGAGCGCATAATTTTCAGCGCTGGGTTACCGGCCCTAAAAAGAACACAGGATTTCGAGGCTAAGGCTTCTAGGGTTGCTGAGCTCCTTGAGGTTCCGCTTGAAAAATTTGATGTTACACTTGAAAGGGTTTTAGGGGAGTGGAGGAGCCTGCGGCGCGAAAGGGAGCGCTTAATGGATAGAATCGCTAAAAACATGGCTGAACAATATGTCTCATTTGCCAAGAACGTTAATGGCTTAAAGATAATATCGCGCATAGTTAATATTCAGGAGGCTGACGTAGAATTACTCATTAAAATCTCAAATGAAATCGTTAAATCGAATCCAAAGACTGTTGCGGTCCTCATATGCGTTAATGGTGACGCTAGGGCCATTATCAGGGTTGGTGGAGAGGCATTGAAAGCTGGCGTTAACGCTGCTGAAGTAGCTAAGAGGGTAGGTTCAGTTTTAGGTGGGGGTGGAAGCGGTAAGCCCGATTTCGCTCAGGCTGGAGGAGTTAAAGTTAAAGATGCACCTAAAGCTTTAGAAGAGGCTGAAACGATCATATATAGGGTTATTATAGGGGATTAGTCATGTCTTCACAATCAATTAATTGGAGATCTATTGAGGAGAAGTGGCGGAAGAAGTGGGAAGAAGCCCGCCTCTTCGAGGCGGATCCGGATCCGAATCAAAAGAAATGCTTCGTCACATTCCCATATCCATATATGAATGGCCCATTACATATTGGGCATGGCTTTACGGCTACTAGGGTTGATATTTATGCGCGTTTCATGAGGATGAGGGGTTATAACACCCTCTTTCCCTGGGCTTGGCATTGGACGGGTGAGCCGATTGTCGGAGCATCCCTAAGACTTAAAATGGGCGACAGGGATCTTATAAGAGCCCTCAAAGAGATAGACAGCGTCCCTGAGGAGGAGCTGAAGAAGTTTGTTGACCCAGTTTACATGGCTAACTATTATACGCGTGAGAGTAGGGAGGTTGTTAAGAGGATAGGTTTCTCAGTTGACTGGCGTAGAGAATTCCATACAACCAGCTATGAGCCTACATACAGCAAGTTTATTGAGTGGCAATATGAGACGCTAAGAGAGAAGGGTTATGTTACTAGGGGGACGCATCCAGTAGTTTGGTGCCCACATTGCCAGAGCCCAACAGGGGATCATGATAGGCTTGAGGGCGAGGAAGTATTCCCTGAGGAGTATACACTTATAAAATTTATTTTTGGAGACGGGTGTCTGCCAGCCGCAACCTTTAGGCCTGAAACAATATTCGGTGTGACAAATATGTTCATAAACCCGGATGCAACGTACGTTGAAGCCACGGTTAATGGGGAAAAATGGATTGTCAGCAAGGAAGCAGCTTTTAAGCTTTCTGAGCAGCTTAGGAAGGTTGAGGTTTTAAGGGAATTTAAGGGTTCAGAGCTTATTGGCAAATACTTTAAGGAACCCATAAATGGAAGGGAGCTACCAATACTTCCAGGATGGTTTGTCAACCCTGAGTCCGCGACGGGCGTCGTCTACAGTGTTCCAGCGCATGCACCAGCAGACTGGATAGCTCTGAGGGATCTTATAGATAAGCCTGAGATACTGCAGAAGTTTGGCATTCCGGTTGAGGTTGTTAGGGGGATTAAGCCCATATCGCTTATAAGTGTTGAGGGTTTTGGTGATTACCCGGCTATAGAGATTGTTGAGCAGATGGGTGTTAAAGATCAGTTCGACCCTAAGCTGGATGAGGCTACCTCAATAATTTATCGTAAGGAGTTCCATACGGGGGTTCTAAAGCCCATATGTGGTAAGTATGCTGGCAAGGTTGTTAGGGATGTTAAGGCGCAGATAATAGAGGACTTTAAAAGGATGAATATTGCTGACTCAATGTATGATTTGCCGCAGAGGGTTGTATGTAGATGTACAACAAGATGTATAGTCAAAATACTCTCAGATCAATGGTTCCTACGCTATTCAGATCCAGAATGGAAGCGGCTGGCACACGAAGCTATAGACTCCGCCAAAATATTTCCGGAGAACGCTAGGGTATACTTCCATGACAAAATTGATTGGCTGAGGGATTGGGCGTGCGCTAGAAGGACAGGTTTAGGAACGCCCTTACCATGGAGCCCAGATTGGATTGTTGAAACGTTAAGCGACTCAACAATATACATGGCGTTCTATACGATAGCGAAGCACATTAAGCAGCATAATATTGGCCCAGAGCAGCTAACTAAAGAAGTCTTCGACTACGTTTTTCTCGGGCTCGGATACCCTGAAGTTGTTTCAAAGAGATCCGGCATACCATCAGATATTCTCCGAGAGATGCGCAGCGAATTCCTATATTGGTACCCTGTCGACTTAAGGGTTTCAGCTAAGGAGCTTGTTCCAAATCATCTATCATTCTTCATATTCCAGCATGTTGCCCTCTTCCCAAGGGAACTTTGGCCAAGAGCTATTGGCGTTAATGGTGTTTTAACAATTGAGGGGCAGAAGATGTCTAAATCTAAGGGGAACTTCCTAACCTTAAGGGATGTTGTTGACAGATTCGGTGCTGATGTTGTTAGATTAACTCTTGCTTTAGGAGCCGAGGATATGGATGATCCGGATTGGCGTGAAGAGAACGCTAGAAGTGTGGATGCGCGGTTAAGGTCTCTCTACGCATTTATAAGCCAAGTTGCGAGCTTATCCGGTGAGGATGAAGTTAAGAGTATTGATAGATGGCTGCTCTCAGCATTACAGAGTAGAGTAAAATCCGTAACAGAAGCCATCGAGTCCTTGAAGACTAGAACTGCCGCTGAAATAGCTCTATATGAAGTTTGGAATGACATACGTTGGTATCTTAGGCGTAGAGGAAATCCTAACCCAAAGATCCTTAAGGAAGCCGCTAATATGTGGGTTAGACTCTTAGCACCCTTCGCTCCATTCCTATGCGAGGAGTTGTGGCGCATCCTAGGGAATAATACTTTCGTATCTACGGCGGAATGGCCGAAATATGATGAAACAAAGATTGATTTTAAAGCCGAGGAGATAGAGGCTTTGATTAAGAATCTTATTGATGATACGTTGAGTATCATAAAGGTTACAAAGATTTCCCCAAAGAAAATCTACTATTATGTTGCGGCTGAATGGAAATGGAGGGCTTACATGAGGATCCTAGAGATAGCTATTTCAAGAAAGATTGATATAAGAGAATCTATGAAGGCGCTCATGGAGGATCCTGAGCTAAAGAGTTTTGCTAAGATGCTAGCCCCATTCGTAAGCCGATTAATAGAGGAATTTAATGCGCTTCCAGAGGAGAGAAAGCGTAAGCTCATAAACGTTGGCGTAATAGATGAGATGGCTGAAATAAGCGAGGCGAAAATATTCTTGGGGAAAGAGTTTAATGCTGAAATAATGGTTTATAGGGAAGATGACCCGCAAAAGTATGATCCTAGGGGTAAAGCCCAACAAGCTAGACCGTTTAAGCCAGCAATATACATCGAGTAGCCTAATTCACACCACGTGAATATATTTTAAAAATATTTTACTTTTCTCTTCTTAACAGTCTCTCTTCTCTCTTAACGCTCCTCTTCTTCCCTTTTGTTGCTGGTGTGAGCGACTATTCTGTCTATTAAGGCTTGTATTGAAGATTCGAATGCCGCGTAGATGGTTCTCCCAGCATCATACATCAATATTATGGAGAATACGAAAGCCACGATTGATATTGCTAAGCTTAGCCACCCGCCTATATTGGGAACCGAAGACATTAATGGTGAGGTTATAGATACCACTATGGCTATCGTAAATATGATAACTAGCTCCTTAAGAGCTCTTACTACTGATGGACCTTTATTGGGGTTGAAACCGGGTATATGCTTAAGAAGAGACTCGGAGGCTAAATCTATCAGCCTTATAAGATCCAGCACTACCCTCAAAAACATGAAAAATAATATTATGACGATGATTAACGCTACAGCCATCGTGAGAGTGAAACCGCCAGTTGGTATAATTGTTAATATTGATGAGAAACTGATGTTTAGGAAGCTTAGTGCTAAAACGATTGCAAATATTATGCTGGAGTTTATTAGAACCCTCAGAACCCTTTTCTCCACTTCTTCCCTCATGTCGCTCCCTCTCATAAACTATGAGGATTGATGGATGTAAAGTTTCATATGAACCATTTATATTCCAAAATATTTGCAATATATTTACTTTCTCTATAAATTTATAGGGAGGATTATTGAATTCAGTAAGAGAATGGTATGGATAAGCTCCAATCGCGTGAAAACGAAAATAAGGGTTTAAATCTCCTCTATAGGAGAACGACTTTATCATCCTTCGGATCAGGATTAATAGGTCCATTTATACCAATATATGCAACTCAGCTCGGCGCATCTTCAGCGGAGTTAGGTTTAGTTCAAGCTATAAATGGTGTTTCACCTAGCATAGCGCAGATACCATGGGGCTTCATCATTGACAAAATTAAGCGAAGGATACCCTTCATAGCGTTAGGCAGCTTACTATATGCGTCTATGCTCCTAACACTACTGTTTATAAGCGACATTATGGGCTTCATCGTGATAATATTGCTCGCTTATATTTTTTCAGCCATGGCAGCACCAGCCGTAAACTCTTTAATAGGGGAGTACTCAAGCAAATCGGTTAGGGGAAAAATACTGGCTAAGCTTAATGCTATGGCATCCTTGGGAAGTATGCCAGCTACAGTCTTATCCGGATATATAATTTATAGGGTTGGCGGAACAGTTGAAGAAATGTATAAGATACCCCTAATCCTATGCTTCATCTTTAATTTTTTGGCAGCATTAATAATTATAGGAGCTAGGGAGGAACCGCTTTCTAGAGAGGTCTTCTCACTTAGGGGTTGGGCTAAAGCCTTAAGAACAAATCGATATTTCAAGAGATTATGCATGCTCTCAACCATACAGGGCTTTTCTATGGGTTTAGCATGGCCGCTCTTCACGCTAACGGTTGTAAAAGTAGTTAAAGCCGATATGTTTCAAATATCGCTTTTGAGCGTTATTAGCGCTTTAACGGCGATAATTGTCCGCAGGTTTACTGGCAGATTAGCGGATAGGGCTGGTAGGAAGCCGCTTATAGTTATTGGTAGAATAGGGCTTTTTCTAATCCCGCTAATATACGCTTTAGCGAAGTCAATCTACGAGCTTATGCTCGTGAACTTTATTGTGGGGATTTTAACAGCCGCCTCGGATGTTGCCTTATCAGCCTATTTACTGGATATATCGCCTAAAAATATGAGGGGATCTTATACGAGCCTATATAGCGCTATAGCTGGTTCATTTACGTTTCTGGGCTCAACGGTTGGAGGATACGCGATGGATTCGCTCGTGGGAATGGGCTTCGGCTTCACCGATTCCATGACTATCATGTATGCGATCTCGATAGCTGGCAGAATCGTTTCAGGATTGCTTTATCTAACAATTCAGGAACCATATAAGTATCCAGCTAAATTCAGGGAAGAGCTTAAGCAAATATTTGAGGAGGAAATAGAGGTAATAGAGGAGATGATCAGCGAATATAAGAGGATTGAGGATGAGGACTTAGAATGGTTTGAGAAATTATCTAATCACATTTCGAGGAAATAATCCATATTATACCGACAAATTTATTTAAGATTCCACATATTTCTCATTTATGTCTCAAACAACAATTTTAGAAAAACTTATGGATGATCTCCGAAAGATCGAAAATGCACTAGCGCAGTTGGAGGCTGAAATGAAAGCTATTAACGAAGAGTACTCAGCAATTCTGAGCGAAGAGAATAAAATAGTTGAAGAGATGAGACGCTGCAGAGACCAGTATAAGTATACTCAGCTCGAAATGAAATTCAATGTTGTTTCTAGGCGCAGAAGAGAGGTTGAGACTAAAAAAGCTGAAGTTGAAAGGAAAATTAGGGGATACAACGAGGAGAAAAGCAGAATTCAGATGAGAATAGAATACTTGAAGCCAAAATCTTGTTAGAGTCCCCCTTTTATTTTCTTAGAATTAAGTATGCTGAGCATATCCATAAGACCGCAGGTACAAGAAGACCGAAAGAGCTGAATGAGAAATTAAAGCATAAGGATAGCATAAATGCCATAAAGACTAATATTGAAACAGCTATCCTTAAAATAGTTTCCCTAAATCTTCCTTTATCAAGTCTACGCTCACTTCTATTTTCGCTAAGCGATCTCTCCGTTGGGAGCCAAATACTCTCTTTTCCCGTCATAATCTCTAATATTGGCGCAAGACAATTTAGGATATTGTCATTCCACACCAGCGCTGCGCCGAAAATAGCCTTAAGATTTATCCCCCTTAAGTTACTTCTATATTTGACTAGGAATATTAATGTGAATAGAGATGTAATAGCGATCACTAAGGCTGATGTAATAAAGGAGACTATGAGAGCAATATATGGAAATGTTAAGAGCATCACCAGAGAGCATAATAGCCCAGCTGGCGAAAGCCAAAAATGGTCTATGAACGCTCCGGGAATAGAAAAGTGCACTATTACTGTTAGGAGCAGACATATTAGTCCAAGTGGATAAACTAGCGGATAGGAGAGTTGAATAAGCCCCTCAATCTTCGCTAGGAGACCGAGGTTTCTATGCTTAAGGATTGCTATACCGTGCTTAATCAAATTTTGTATTGCTCCTTTAATATGCCTCTTAAATCTCTTAACGGCTGCATAATAGTTTGGCGGAACCTCCTCCAAGCTTATGGCGTCTTCAGCAAATGTCGCCTTCCACCCCATAAGCTGAACCCTATAAGCCACGTCCATGTCCTCAGTTATTGTGTCACTCATCCATCCGCCAGCATCCTCCAAGGCTTTTCTCCGGAAAACCCCTGCATGCCCAATGAAGCTCATTATTCCTCCACATCTAGACAATGATAATTGAGTGAAAACGGCGAACCAATCATTCACTAGGGCAAATGTTTTATTCAGCCATGAAACTTCAGCATTTAAGTATCCCGGCTTACCCTGCACGAAACCGAGTCTCCCATCGGTGAGAAATAGTGGTACAGTTTTTCTTAGGAAATCTTTTTCAGGAACCGAGTCTGCATCAAGTATTAAAATGAGGTCGCCCCTAGAATACTTGAGCGCCTCATTCAACGCCCCAGCCTTATAACCCGCTCTCTCAGATCGGTGTACAACCTTTATTCTAGGGTAATACCTTCTCTCATAATCCCTAAGTATGTTGATTGTCTCATCTGTTGAGTCATCGACCACAACTATCTCAAATTTATTCGCTGGATAGTTGAGATTTAAGCAGCTTTCAATAAGCCTACTGACAATCCTACCTTCATTATACGTTGCAACTTGAATTGTAACAAACGGCCAATCAATAGTCTCAGGGAACATTTTAACACTTATTTCACGCTTGCACGGCTTAATTCTCAAGCATAATAATAGTAGGTTATTTAAGCCAAACGAGCATAGAAGTGCGACTACAAATGCTAATGCTGAACATATAATTAATTGTGGCACCGTTAGACCCCACATTTCTTATTCCCCTTTAATTCTATTGGCCTCCACCTCATTAGCGCTTAATATTCTCAACGATGATGGGTTGGATTAGGCCATTATGCATTATGTTAACCAGCACACCATTATTATCAAAGCCGCATAAGCGGCAACTAGTAACCTGCACAACTCTCAGCTGACTGAGACCCCTAATATTAACCTCCATTCCAGAAACCATTGTCTGCATAGGGCTCATGGATATGACTCCATCCATGAGGTATCTTATTTGCCTAATAAACTGGTTTTGCGCCGAGCTATCCCCCTGCATATTAGTGTGCGCCACAAAGATTCCGGTAATGCCAAAAAATCTATTAGCGTCAATTATTTCAGTCATAAGCCTATCAGCCAACTCATAATCGCCTGATTTTAAGAGACGGTTTACTGGATCTAGCACCATAAGGTCGATACCACCACTAATAATCTCCCTAAATTCCCCAATTATCTCCTCATTGATGTCTCGGGGATTTAACACGTGTAGGTTTACGGTTATGCAATTCCAATCTAGGTTTAGGAAGCCAGCTCTAATCTTTACGCGAGACTGCAGACCAAAGGTTTGGGCTTCAGATTTCCAAGAATCATCCAGAAGAATATACAGGACCCCATGCCCTAAGGAGGCTAATCTGAGGGAGATTTCGCTGGCAAGTAGGCTTTTGCCAGCGCCTAAGGGCCCCACTATCATAAATTGTCCTGAAGCTGGAATGCCATCTAAGGGTTTACCATTAAACCCGAGAAAAAGAGTGTCCAGAAACGTTCCAGTTTTGAGCCCCCTAAGAGTTTTTATTTCCTCCGTTTTTAAGGGTTTCTCTTTAACCTCCACCGTAATCGGTGTAACTGTCTCCTCCGCTGGGACTCTTTCCCCTACAGTTACCTCCCTAATAGCTTTCGCTAAAGTTTCAATAGCTCCTTCAACGCCTGGTTTTACTTCGGCAGTTACTGTTTTAGTTTCCTCTGGGATATTCTCCTCGCGCTTTATTAAAGCCCACTTACTACCTCTCCTCTCAACAATATTCTTTAGCTTAAGTGAGTATAGGAAGGCGTATGCTGAGTTTGGACCATATTTTGGAATTTTTAACGCTGATGATATTTCTTCTAAAGTTGACTCACCATGCTCCACTAGAAACTTGATTACATCATCTTCGCTAACCATCTTCTCAACAAACACCCAAAATACTATTGCTGAGAGATCCCTTTAACTTTTACACTCCCTATTCTTTACTATACTTTAAGATTTCCTCTTGGCGTTGCTTACCCCCACTTTTTAGCACCGCTTTCGCGGTTTTCCACGATTTCCTAACGAAATCGGGGTATGAACCGTGTATCTTAATCCAGCTTTTTAGGAAATTTATCGTTTTAGGGTCCGTTACATATCCTGACCCGAAGTCTCCATATTTCTGCCTTAAACTCTCTATCTCAGCATCCCTCTCAACCTTAGCTATTATTGAGGCTGCTGAGACAACTGGATAATTTTTATCAGCCTCATGCTCCGAAACAATCTTAACCTTAAAGGGTATTTCCTCAAGGATGTGCTGTTTAAACCTTTCGGGCAATATATCCGATGCATCTACGTAGGCTACGTCAGGCTTAAGATCCCTTATAATAGACGCCATAACCCGCGCTTCAAGCCTATTCAAGCGGTTAAGTCTCTTCCCGGTCTCAACTACATGATCTATTTCGGACGGCTGAACTTTAACAACCCTATAATCCTTAACAACCTTAAGTATCTCATGGGCTAAATACTCCCTCCTTTTGGGAGATAGGGTTTTTGAATCCCTAACTCCTAAGCGGATTAGATCCATTACCCCCGATTCATCGACTAATATTCCAGCTATTACAAGTGGTCCTATGACCGGGCCTCGGCCAGCATCATCAACCCCGCATATGAGCATTACATCAACCACCGCTTTTCCCAATAATCCTCCCTAAAATTGCCTCAGCCACAATCTTTGGGAGACTATTTCTATTTCCATACATAACTTCAATTACCTCAACATCCCCTCTATTCCTCACCATATTAATAAACGATGTTTTAGCCCTATAATGTATTGTTCCCAAAACCACTTTGCCGCTCTCTAACGCTTTTAAGACAGCTTCCTCAAATGCCCTAGAATAAAGCTCTATAGGCCCAACCTCATCTACAACAATTAAATCGGCATTCTTACATGCGCTTAATATTGCCCCCACACCCACATTTTCCAGGTCTTTTAAGCACACCCTATATTTACCTACTTGGGGTCCATCCCTCTGATCAACATGCGCCAATATGCCCTCAGTACCCGATTCTAAATCCATTATTTTGAAGCCAACTCTAACGCCCCTCTCGAGTATCTCGCTGCTCACCATGCCCCCAACCCTAATACCCTTACCTCTCAAATTTTCAATAACCTTCAATATGACCGTTGTCTTACCTATTCTCGGCGGACCAGTTAGAAAAATGTGCCGCTTATCCGTATCATCTCACCATAATGCAGTTTATCAGATTATAGCAAAACAGCGCTTAATACTCTTAATTTCTAGAATTGCTTCAGAATATCCTCTTTCCCTATTATGTGCCCACAGTAGTGGCATCTAAGTCTTAGGGGTTCTTCACCCTCAACATAGAAGATTGATTTAACAGGCTCAGCTTCACTATTAGATATACATGTCGGATTGGCGCATTTAACGATCCCATATATTATTGATGGGAGCTTAACCCTCTGCTTCTCAACAACCCTATAATTCCTTATAATGTTAATTGTTGCATGCGGAGCTATAAGCGCTATTTTATCAACCTCCTCGGGATTTAATTCGCGCCCCTCAATCTTCACGATATCTTTAACGCCGAGCTTCTGACTTGGAACATTCATGGCTATTGTAACAACACCATCACCGCGCCCATCAATCCCCAAGATCTTAATAACGTTAAGGGCATGACCCCTAGTTATATGATCAATAACAGTTCCATCCTTAATCTTGCTGACCCTAAGAGTCCTCTTAGCCATCCCTTAACACCAACAAATATCTAAGAACTATTATGTAAAAAAGTGTTTCCATAAAATTACTTTAAATAGCTATTTGCTAGCGAAAGAACCACATTGGATTTTATAATTTCTATAGGCTTCCATAATTATCTTAAATGCCTCATATATATCCTTCACCGGGAATAGTAGGGCAACATCCTCCGGATCTAATAGTTGATGCTTTAGAGGCCACCTCTTAACCCACTCTATAAAATCAAACCACATCTCGCCTAAGTTAACAGTTCCAAGGACGTGGCAACTTACGGGTTTGGCTGTTAACTAGTCAAATGTCATCTACGCTCGCCTTAAGCATATTTTCAAAATAACCAGATTTTCATCATTTAAGAGCAACAAGCACTCTTATAACCTGA
>Ga0105158_1000236_pt1 | contig 24963 bp, 20 predicted proteins | sample LHCtaG_FD_81567 | JGI IMG/M metagenome (GOLD analysis project Ga0105158, IMG submission 81567) | Hot spring microbial communities from Little Hot Creek, USA to study Microbial Dark Matter (Phase II) - LHC4sed_matched | ecosystem: Environmental > Aquatic > Thermal springs > Hot (42-90C) >...
TAATCTTAAATGGGCGACCAACCTTTCCATCATTCAAGAGGCTGAGCTCATAATCATAGCTTTCAAGAAAATCTAGGCTGAGTAGGAGCTCGCCGCGCCTAATAAGCCTCTCATCAACAAGTCCCCAATCCATAGAAGAAAAAAGAGATAAACAGAGAGATTAATTAAGCCACAAAGCATTATTTTTGCATCTTTTCCGATTTTTCAGACATATTTGTCGGAGGATGAATTTTCCTCTCCCATCATATCCAATCGACCTAACTTAAAATTCGTTGAGAAACGGTTAAATTAAGCGTTTAGGATATTTAAGGTGACGATCCATAAGGAGAATGCTATTGATGCCTAAGCATGAAGCAATGCTTTATGAACAGATTGGAGATAACAGAGTTAGATGCAGCCTTTGTGCGCGTAGATGTATAATATCTGATGGCAGTCTCGGCTTTTGCGGCGTTAGGAAAAATGAAGGTGGAAAACTCTATTCACTTAACTATGCTAAGGCGTGCGCAGCCAATATCGATCCAATCGGTAAAAAGCCTCTATCACATTTTCATCCTGGAGCACTTGTAATGTCAATAGCTACTGTTGGCTGTAACTTTAGGTGTCAGTTCTGTGATAACTGGGCTATAAGTCAGGAGAGGGATGTAGTTGGTAGGGATTTTCCACCAGAAGAGGTTGTTAGGGCTACAATAGAACATAGCTGCCAGGGAATAAGTTATACTTACACTGAACCAACAGTTTTCTTTGAGTATGCATACGATACAGCTATTCTAGCCCATAAGCATGGGCTCTTCAACACTTTCGTCACAAACGGATACATGACGCCGGAAGCAGTTGAGAAGATAGCGCCCTATCTAGATGCCGCAACCGTGGACTTTAAGGGTGGCGGAGACCCAGAATTCTATAGGAAATTCTCTATGGTTCCATCAGTAGAACCTATATTCGAGGCGTTAAAAGAAATGAAGAGATGGAATATACACATAGAGGTAACAAACTTAGTTGTACCTAAAGCAGGCGACTCGCTAGAGAGAATAAAGGAGCTGGCTTCATGGATCAAAGATAATCTCAGTGAAGATACGCCATTACACTTATTGCGTTTTCACCCGGATTACAAAATGGTTGATATACCTGCAACAGAAATTAGAACCCTCGAGAAAGCTTACGAGGTTGCTAAAGAGGCTGGATTAAACTATATTTACTTAGGGAATGTTCCAGGTCACAGATATGAGAATACATACTGCCCAGACTGTCAGGAGCTCGTAATAAAAAGATATGGCTTTGATGTAATAAGATGGAATTTAACAGCCGACATGAAGTGCCCAAAGTGCGGGAGACAAATAGCCATAAAAGGGAAATTCCATAGAACAGGATTATCGTTTCCATACCCGGTTATGTGAGCTACCCCGCCCTGAACAGTAGATCAAAATTTTGAGGGATGAAAAACGGTTCTATGAGAAGAGTAGACGGCATACCCACTTTAAATGTAGGTGGAAGGCACACGGCGGCAAAACCAAAATTTTTGATCTACTGTGAAACCGTAGGCTTTCTTGTTGAGATTACCTCCCTGGCGTGAACCGCCCTCTTAACACGTCCAATCCCCTAATGCTCTTTATACATCGTTTTTGCCTCTCAGCATTCCACTCTCAAAAATGTAAATTAGTAGAGAAAAACTTAAAATTCTTTAGCGCCCCAAAATAAACTATATCCATAAAGTCTGTTTGGATTTAGAGGTTTGTGGTCAGATGATCGCTGGAATTTACTTACATCCGTGGGATCTATTTGATGATGGTCCCGAAATAGTATTCAATAACATAGCTGATAGAGCTAGTTTAAATTCTGTAACAATAGCCGCCACATATCATGGCGGCCCTCCCTTTCGTGGCGGTTTCTTTCTTCAGCATAATTTGAAGAGAAGATTCTATATTCCCGAGGCCGGTGTGGTCTACTTTACTCCGCACCAAGAGTACTATAGGGGGACAAAGCTAAAGCCTGTTAAAAGTAGGCAGCTCGGCAATTATGATGCCTTAGAAGCGGCTATAGAAGGAGCTAGAAAGCGTGTTCTCCTAGTTTTTGCATGGATAATATGCTTAAGAAATGAGAAGCTTGCGGCCGAAAACCCGGAGTGCTCCATTAAAAATATCTTCAATGTGAGGGATCCAACGTGGCTATGCCCTAATAATCCAGACTCTAGGGAGTATCTGCTCGCGCTTGTAGAGGATATAATCTCCAACTACGATGTGAATGGTTTAGAGCTAGAATCGCTTGGATTTGGAACGCTTCTGCCCCATCCAAGGGGGCTTGTTGCTGACTCTCTGACCGACTCTCTTTTAAAACTATGTTTTTGCGACGATTGTAAGAGAGCTGCTGAGAGAATGGGGTATGATTGGGAGCTGATGGAGAGGGAAGCCAAAGAAGCCATGAGAGTCTATATAGACATGGAGCCTAGAATAGCTGACGCCATTACTAAGGGAAGAGTGAATACTCTACCTTTTGCCCAGATGGCAGCTCAGATGAGAGGGCTTAAAGAGTTTCAGAGTTTTCAAGCAGATACGTGCCTTCAGCTCTTAAATGAGATACGGGAAAGAATAGGAAGGCGTGTCAGGAAAACATGGATATCAACGCTCTGTGATTTCTCTCTTCCTCTTAAAAGGCTTAAGGGGCTTATTGACTATCATATCATAACCCCAACAACCCCCGAGCAGCTCATTTATCAAGCGTCAATAATTAAACTATTAGATTCGGATGCAAATCTACAACTTGACCTCAATATGCTACCTGGAACAAGAAATTTCTCTTTAGAAATGGTTAATATGGCCAAAAAAGTTGACGTTAAAATCATCAATTTCTACAACTATGGAAATATGCATGCTAAAGACTTCGATGAAATAAGGCTAGCTTTAGCGAATATCGGAATTGGGAAACAATGAAATCTTCTGAAGCGGCTTAATACTACCATTAAAAAAGGAACTAAACGTCGATACCATGGCATCAAAAGCTGCTATTACTTTATAGATTCGGCGACTATGCAGTACAAGAGGCTGTATAATAAGACGCTAGTCAAAGCCATTACCATACGCTACCAACAACATTCTTATTTAAGAGCGAACGGAAAAACCAGTAAAAGGCGGGGAAGCATATAAACAAAACCAAAATTTTTAATTTACTGTTTAGCCGTGAAGTATCTCATATGCTATCTCATAATATTTTAACTGGGTCGCCAGTTTGGGCCGATCTATAAGCTGCTTCAATGACCTTCCACACTCTTACTCCGTCCTCTGCCGGTATAGGCGGTTCAATATTATTTAGAATGGATTCAATAAAGGCTCTTAGGGCCTCGGTCAAGAAATATGAGCTCCACTCTTTGCGTGGTGAATCTCTTTCCTCCATCTGTAACCCCTCTCTCATTATAGTCATCTTCCCCTCTCGCGCGGCATTCACTCGTCCCTTCTCACCTAAAACCCAAGCAAAGCAGTCTGTTCCAAAAGCATAATATTCTATCGCTGTCTCACATATTGCGCCTGAGTTGCATCTAATTAGGACATGGCTTTGTATGTCTCTTCCCTTCTCATCAAATTCCATCATTGCGTAAACACATCTTGGCTCAGAGCCAGCAACATGAATCACTAGATCTATGTCATGTGCACCCCATCCAGCCAATGCTCCTCCACCAGCGAGGTCTAAGTTGCTGGTCCAATGTCCCTCTATAAAACCGCCCGTTGATTGTCTCTTTGCGAAGACATAACGGATTCTGCCAATTTCACCTGACCTTGCGATACGGGACATCTCATGATAGTTTGAAATGTATCTTTGGCTGAAACCAGCCATTATTTTCACGCCTCTTGCCCTAGCGGCCTCGGCCATTAATTGGGCGTCCCTGAGAGAGGCTCCAAAAGATTTCTCCACATAAACATGCATCCCATACTTTATTGCCTCAAGTGTTGCATTAAGATGTAAGCCATGTGGAAGCGATATTGTTACGGCATCTGGCTGCGTAGTCTCTATTGCCTCAGAAATTGAGGTGAAAGATCTAACGCCCATCTCAGCCCCAATCTTTAAGGCTCTTTCCAGACTTCTGCTTACGACGCCAACGAGTTCAGCATTAGGTATTCTTTTAATTGAGACACAGTGTTCTCTGCCCCATACTCCAGCTCCCACCACCAGCACCCTAACTTTATCCATATGGAAATCACCTTTTTCTAATGTTCTCTAATACGCGTTTTTACTTATCTAGAATATATTCCAAGTCTTAGGTGTTTTAATGCTTTGACTCTGAGATGGTTTAACCAGAGACAAAGATATTTTATGATAGTCTAGTGTTCAAGTAGAAGTATGCGAAAAGTTCCCTCGAACTAATCTAAGTTCTGGCTTCTCCATATTGTCGGTCATGAATGCGTATTCGAAAGTGTCATAGGTTGTTGAAGCCCCAAATCTTCCTTTCGCATCTAACGCTATGACTGCAATATGCCTAGCCGTTCTGTCTCTGCTAAGAATGGTTTTCATCACGGTGTCCGCTGCTTCCTGCGCGCTTAGACCTCTATAAATATGCTCAACAACCATCCTTGTAACGCAGAAACGCATAATTTCTTCGCCAAGGCCAGTTGCGCTTGCACCTCCAGCAAGATTATCCGCATAGACCCCTGAGCCTATGATTGGTGAATCACCTACTCTTCCCGGCATCTTGAAGGCAGAACCACTTGTCGAACATCCAGCAGCGATATTCCCATATTTATCGATTGCAACGACGCCAATAGTGTCATGAGTTTGTTTCTTATGGATGATTTTAGCCCAAAAATTCAAGGCGCCTCTCTCAGGCTTTGAATCCAAAGCCTGAGCAATATATTCCCTCCAAGCTTTCTCGGCTTCAGGTTGTAGGGATGCATGATATTCTAGGCCCAGAAGACGCGCAAACATACATGCCCCCTCGCCCACCAACATGATGTGAGGAGTTAATTCCATAACTTTTCTTGCCAGCGATATCGGGTTCCTAACATTTTTAACGGCGGCTACAGCTCCAGCTCTCAGCGTTGATCCATCCATGATGGAGGCATCTAACTCTACCTCGCCTAAAAGATTAGGGTAGCCTCCTAAACCTACAGTTCTATTTGTTACATCGTTCTCCACAACTTTTATAGTCTCCTCGACAGCGTCTAGGGAGGAACCACCTGCTTTAAGGATAGACATGCCGACTTCAATGGCTTTTAAGCTAAAGCTCCAAGTTGCAATTATAACGGGCCTCATAAAATAGCTTGTTGATCCACTCTAGATTTAAACTTTAACTGTTACTGTTAATAAGAGTGTCCCGACTGTTAGAGGGAATCTATGAATAAGTTGAATACGCTCCAGTTAATGTAAGTTTCTATTTTAAATGAATTTTTAGAAGTGGTTTTAGCAGTATAAACACTTAATAATTTCCTAAGGCTATTTTCCTTCTGAGGTTTATGTGGCGCATTTTTAGGAGAGATGCTGTAGAAGTCCTATACGACGAGAAAGCTAGAGCTAGCCTAGAAAGATATTTTGCTGTTATGAGTGATGATAAGCCGGCAAAATTTATGATTGCGAAGAGGTTTCCTGCGGACTTTGATGTAGATGAAAAACTTAACGATTTATGGGCGAAGCACGAGAGGTTAACTGAGGAGTTCTACAGTTTTCAGCGAAAAATAGATTCTGGTGTGATAAGCTTTGAGAGCATAGATGTTCCTGAGAAGTCTTATCTAGACCTTAAAATAGCCATAGCGAACAAAATACTAGAGCGCTGCCACTTCTGCAATAGAAGGTGTGGGGTTAATCGATTAAGAGGCGAATTGGGCTATTGTAGATGCGGAACAGAGATAACGGTCTCCTCAATCTTCGAGCATATAGGTGAGGAACCCGAGCTAGTTCCATCTGGCACGATATTCACAATGGGGTGCACGATTCGATGCTTACACTGCCAGAACTGGACTATATGCGTAGCAGGAGATAGCATGATTTTACTTTCCGACGGCACATTAATCGAAATCTCTAAGATTTTCGATGAGTCAGATAATGGTAAATTAAAGGAGCTCTATGGAAGCCTCTGCGCACCGGCAAATTTAGGCGTTTTCTCAATTGATGAAAGAGCAAAAGCTATCGTAGACATCTGTGACGGTGTATCCAAGAGAATATCTAATAACCTTATGGAAATAGTGACGCGAAGTGGAAGAAGAATCGTGGTTACGCCGAATCATCTGCTCTACACATGCTATAATGGGCTTATTACCCCAGTCTCAGCTGAGAAATTAAGAGAAGGCGACTATATAGCTGCCGTCAAGCGTATACCGGAGATCAAAGGTTTCTCAAAAATAAGCATCGGGAATCCCACGCCTAAAGCTTTTTACAATACATCTCCACCCATTGCAATTACCTCTGAGATGTGTCGAGTCATTGGATACTTGCTTAGCGATGGGCGTCTCTACAGGCACGATGAGAAAAGGCTCTACAGCATAATATTCACTAATACTGATAAAACTTTAATTGAGGATTATGTCAACTGTTTTAAGAGCGCATTTGGTTTAACGCCAAAAGTGCTGAAGTACAGGGGGATTTTTCGGGCTATAGTGAGATCTATTGACATTTTTAACTTTCTAAGCGAGATTGCTCCACATCTACTAGCCTGCTCGAAATTTAGAGAGGTTCCGTCAATAATTATGCGAGCTAGCAACGATATGGTTTCATCATTTTTAAGAGGGTTCTTTGATTGTGAGGCTAGGATCCATGGTGGGAATGGGGGAATCATATTGTATTCGACGAGCGAAAAGTTGCTGCTGCAAATGCAAACTTTACTATGCCGCTATGGAATAATATCGCGAATCAACTTGATATCTCGTAAGAGAAAAGGGCGTGTTGAAAGAACATTTAAGCTTTCAATTACAGACGAAAACGTAAGTCGCTACAAGATTTTTGTGGGCTTTTCATCTCCTGAAAAAATTGAGAAGCTGGAAAACGTATCGAAGCTGAGGTTTTCTTCTAAGCAATATATTGATGTCATTCCAAACGTTAGCAGCCTATTAAGGGATATAAGAAGCAGGCTACGACTTACGCAGAGCGACGTAAGATTGATTTTGAAAGGATATGATTATTTAGAGTCTAAGAATAGGCCATTTCCGAGATTTAAACTTGAGAAAGTTGTATCGCTCTTCGAGGATAGGTTAAGAGATATCGAGTTATTGTCCAAGAAACTTGTAGAGCCCGCATGGGATAAGGTGAGGGAAGGTATGAAAGTGTTAAACATTTCTCAGCGAGAGCTAGCTGAGATGCTTAACGTCTCCCGTAGCCTAATAAGATATTACATGAATGTTGGTGGTAATAGTTTAGACGCTAAAATTTTTCTAAGCAAATTTTCTCTGGCAATAAGATGCTTATGCTCTGAAATCTTGTCCGACAAAACATTATCGGAGAATTTATTTAGGCTGAAAATATTAGTGAACGCCGACGTTTTTTGGGATAAAATTGAGAAGATATCGAGGTTAACTGGGGAAACATATGTTTTCGATATTAGAGTTCGAAATACAAATAGATTTATCGCAAACGGTCTTCTTGTACATAACAGTCAGTGGTTTGAGAGCGGCGAGGTTTATACACCTGAGCGTTTAGCCTTAGCTGTTGAGCGCTTACGTAAAAATGGCTGTAGAAATGCCAATCTTGTCGGCGGCGAGCCAACTCCATGGCTTGAGCAGTGGCTTAAAACATTCAAGTATGTTAATGTTAATGTTCCGGTTGTTTGGAACTCAAACTCCTACTATAGTGAGGAGACAGCTAAGCTGCTGGCGGGTTTTGTCGACGTCTATCTGTTAGACTTTAAGTATGGGCCCTTCGACTGTGCTAAAAGGATCTCTGATGCACCTAATTATTGGGAAGTTTGCACGAGGAATCACCTCTATGGCGGAAAGTATGGTGAACTAATTATACGTGTTCTAGTCTTACCTAACCACTTAGAGTGCTGCACAAAAAACATCCTTAAGTGGATTGCTGAAAACCTTGGTGGAAACACTAGAACAAATATTATGTTTCAATATAGGCCTGAGTGGAGAGCGTATGAAGTGCCTGAGCTGCGCAGAAGATTAACTGCAAGAGAAATGGAGAGAGCAATTGAGTTGGCTAAGGAAGCTGGGTTAACGAACTTTATAACTTAGACTTAATCGGCATCGATTAATAGCTCTGCTTCTAATTCTACAGCGATACTATCTCGGCTAGTTTACACCGCTTTAAGTCTATTTCTTTCTCAACCATCCATGAATAATCGAGATCTACTGATGTTATCTCATTTCCCCTTACACCAACCATCCTTTTAGTTTCGCCAGTAATTAATAATTCAACTGCTTTATATCCAAATTCCGCTGCAAGTGTTCGGCTTATAGCAGTTGGGGTACCACCCCTCTGAATATGCCCAAGAATGGCTAATCTCACCTCAGCTCCAGTCTTCTCAGCAACGTAGTTGGTTATTTGGCGGCTGTCACCTGCTCCCTCAGCCATAACAATTATTTCAGAGACTTTCCCCTCCTTCCTATCCCGCCTTATTCTCTCACATAATTTATCTAAGTCAACTTTAATCTCCGGAATCAATATTACCTCTGCGCCGCCAGCTAAACCAACCTCTAGAGCGAGAAAGCCCCTGCGCCTACCCATTACTTCAACAATAAATATTCTCTCATGGGATGTTGCCGTATCCCTTATTTTATCTATTGCATTTAACGCTGTATTGACTGCTGTGTCAAATCCAATAGTTGTATCTGTTCCGGTAACATCGTTATCGATTGTGGCTGGAACACCTATCATGGCTATTCCACTAGTCCTATAAAGTCTGCTTGCACCCCTAAATGTTCCGTCACCGCCAATAGCTATAAGACCATCAATATTGATGCGCTTAAGGTTCTCAGAAGCCCTTTCCACCCCCTCGTCAGTTTTTATCTCCTCGCACCTCACTGTTCTAAGTATTGTTCCACCCAAATTTATTATTCCGCTTACTGAACGGCTATCTAAGACGCGGAATCTGCCTTCAAGGAGTCCAGCATAACCCCTCTCAATACCTATAACCTCTAATCTATTGTATATGGCTGAACGTACAATCGCCCGTATGGTTGCATTCATTCCAGGCGCATCCCCGCCAGCCGTTACCACCCCAATTTTCTTCATTTCATTTCACTCCTGCAAGTAGCGCGTAAAAGCATTCCCCTTTAAGGGGCGTGGCAACTTAAGGTTTACATGTTTCCCGTTTAAAATTTTCTTATATTGAATATTAAGTCTTCGGTAAAGTCTAACGATTTAGTGGGAAATCTCTCTTAGATATGGTGAGGAAAAATTCATCCTCCGACAAATATGTCTGAAAAATCGGAAAAGATGCAAAAATAACAATCAGAAATAACTAGGCTGCAAAGCAGGTTTTTAGAGAAATACTATTTGAGGAAGGGCTTAAATATCCTTATAGGTAGTGGAATTTCAATTTTCAGTTGCCCGCTTCTAAAATCTCTAATCATAGTCTTTAAATCATATTCATACTCTTTTTCGCATATATCCATATATCTAGAGACCTGCCTAATCCCGTAAAATACTATCGCCTTTATACCCCTTCTAGCTATCCTGCTTTTAATACTCATTTCGCTCCATTCCTCAAAAATAGCGTTTATCCATGCAAAGTTATGCTTCCAACACTTAAACATTAACTCCACATGTCTAGGCGTCAAGTCATCTAAGGTGAATGATTTAGATCTATTCTTCAGGCTGCCAACCGACACAAAGAACAATGGAACAATTATACTCTTGAATGGCCTAAGTTTTTCAATAAGAGATATTGTCGATTCCACGTCTTTCTCCTCTTCACCGGGTAAGCCGAGAATCAGTGTTGCGCATGGAACCCAATTATTTCTGCTTAAAATTTCAAATGCCCTGACAACCAGGTTAGGCCAATCATTGGGCGAGTAGGGCTTACACTTCCCCCTCATATGCGCGTCCATAAGCCTTGGACTGCCAGTTTCAATTCCGGTTTGCCCACTTAACCAGCGCCTACTAGTAAGACCCAGAATATTAGATATCTCTTCAATCAAGTCTGGTGCGCTGACAACTGATGCAAGAGCAAAATGGCTTATCCCAACACTCCTAACTCCAGGATGATTTCTGACGTTTCTAAAGAGCTCTATTACCGCCTGTTTATTGATTTCTAAACCTCTAGCCTTGTATCTTAAAACATCTTCGGCGTGAAGTAATGGCTGTCTGCCAGCTTTAACGTTCACCTCAACCTCTTTCAGAACATGATCAATTGGCAAGCACCTAAAACGCTGAAGGGTTGGAACGCAGAAGTCGCATCCCCGTCCACATCCCCTAGCAACCTCAACTATTCCATCTATTGTTGCGCCTCTAATGACTGGGATATCGTCTTCTCCAACAACTTCACCATAGACTACGCCTGGTAAGGGTTCTCCATTGATTGCTTTCTCAAATATTGGGCCGGCAACTTTTTCGCCCTCCCCAATAACAACGGTGTCTATGCCCAGCTCCTTCCTAACTTCCTCATCCTCCAGCTGCCAGGCTCCAGCTCCACCAACAACTATTTTAGGCTTATATCTTCTGACAGATGGGTGGTTAAGTATCTCCCTAAATTTAACGGCCATATAGGCTTCTCCGCCGAAGATCTCAGTGAAAGTTGTTGTTGCGGGTCCAATGCCTAGAGGGTCATTCTCTGTTATTCCAAGCGCCTTCGTCTCTGGACCAATAACTTTATCTAAGTGCTCCGGATGCGCAACTATAACATCTTCTCTTCTAAAGCCATAGTCAAGTAAAGCAGCTTCAATCTTTCTGGTTCCATTCGGCGCTACAACAGCGGATCCATCTTCATTTGCCTCGACGGGTGGGCAAAAAAGCCTGAAGTATAGGCTGTCGGGAACTAAACCTCTAGGGACACATGCACTGAAACCCAGGAATATTGCGCCTCCGTACTCACTCATTAATGTTCTATCTGCGGTAAGAACTATTGGATACCCCATACTGCCTCGCCACAAGTATCTTTAATTATAATCGCCCCATCTTTTCCCCTCTTAACATCTTATTTAACATAGGTATTTAAATTTTACAAGGCCTAAATATCTAAAGGCGTTAGCATATAAAGTCTATTGGAGAAGATTATGCTTAGTAAGGAGTCGTATACCGCTATGCCTTCGGAGTCATCTAGCAGCCTTAAAGAAGGTCTCCCAGAGGAGATATTTGAGAAGTATCTTTCTGCTGGTAGGATAGCTGCTAAAGTTAGAGAATATGCGAAGACTGTTGTCAAGGAGGGAATGCCCCTTATAGAGGTCTGCGAGTTGGTTGAGGACAAGATTAGAAGTTTAGGCGCTAAACCGGCTTTTCCATGTAATGTTTCGCTGAATGAAGTGGCGGCGCATTATACGTCTCCACCAGACGATAAAAGTGTTGTATCAGAGAAAGCCTTGGTTAAAATTGACATCGGGGTTCATGTTGACGGCTATATTGCTGATACTGCCGTCACAGTGTGCTTCAACCCAGAATATGAAAGTATGGTTTACGCGGCTGAAAAAGCTCTTGAGAATGCCATAAAGATTATACGCCCAGGCGTACTTGTTCCAAAAGTTAGCTCCGAGATTCAGGCGACTATAGAGCGATATGGATTTAAGCCGATACATAACCTTACGGGGCATGAGATTGCCAGGTATTTAATTCACGCTGGGAGAAGCATACCAAATGTGTTACATGTATCCACAGACCGCTTCCTCCCTGGAAAAGTATATGCTATTGAACCATTCGTCACCGTCAAGAATGCTTCAGGGAGAGTTATAGATGGACTTGAAAAACATATATTTAGGCTTGTAAAACGCAAGTTCTTTAAGAGACCTGCTGTTCAGTCTTTACTAAAGTTTATAGAAGACAACTTTAAAACTCTTCCCTTCGCTGAAAGATGGTTGAAGAAATATTACGGAGAAGAGTATAGGCAATTCTTTCCTGAAATGCTTTCGTCCAAATGTTTGATGGCTTATCCAGTCTTTATTGAATCAAGCTTGAAGCCGGTTGCTCAAGCCGAACATACGATTTATGTGGGCAACAGAGAAGTCATAGTGCTCACTAATTTTATTTAGAACTTTTCTCCTTCACTTCCCTAAAAATTGAGTGTATTAAAAGTGAACCGCTGCATTTTGGGCATACGCCAACTTCCTTTAAAATATAATCTCCTTTTTCAAATTCCCTCGTACTGTTATAATCGCAGTTAACGCAGCGTATTACTGTTGTGACTTTAGAAGTCTCAAAGTCTAATCGTTTCGGTCTCTTCCTGATCTGTATTAAAAGGTAGAGTGATAGCGCAATTGCGCTTGAGCTTAAGACTATGTTCACCAAGTCGATTGTTTTCTGCATCATGTAGGTTCCTATTGCCAGAAGAAGAGCCGCTAAAGACATCACAAGCATTAATAAGGCAACAGTTAATAGGAAGATTGGGGTCCTCTTAACCTCATTCTCTCCGCCCATTATGCAGGCCTCAAATACCTTTTTACTGAGATATTCCAATAGTATTGCCTATTCCAGCAATTATAACCGCGTCTCCACTCTTCGTTTTCTCCCTAATAATTCTCTTAATTCTCTCTATGGCCTCTTCAACTCCATCAACTATCTCCTTCCTTATTGTTGATATAACATCCTCGATTCCCTCTTTTATCAACACGGCATATAGCGGAATTCTATATTTTGTCGCGATATCCTCAACCTTATATTTGTCAACACCAGGCCCACCAATAGCCGCACCAACGCCCTCAGCGACTTCACCAGGTCTTTCGCCCTCAAGTTTCTGTGCGGCATCGATTATAATTATAAGTGCGATCTTGCCCTCCTTTTCCTCTATTATCTGCCTTATCGCTTCGCCTGGTTTGCCAACGTTTCCGCCGGGTCCCCTCGCCTTTATCACGTAGGCTTTTCTTCCTTCAATGTCTACCTCACTTACAACGGTGTCCTGCGCTATTATTCTCTTCTCTTTTCCCTGCATTAGCCTCGCGGCGACGAGGGCTCCAGCTCCATCTCCTATTGGTTGACCCAATGTGAAAGCTCTTAGGGCGCTTATAAAGGCTTCAGACTCCCTCATTATCAATGGTAAAATCATTTGGATCTGTAAAATTACATAGAAGCTTAATGTCTTCTTCCCCATCAAATAATAATGTCTCACAATTTTATAGATTTGATTTAGAGCTAAGGCTGTCTCTAAAACATTTGCTAAATTATTTATTTGCATTTCATCCGCGCGCGGCGCCATTTGTCTAACTTCATCTCTTAGTTTAAACTCTCTAACATTTATTATATGTTCCAGCCTCCTGATCACGCCAGTCGGATCAAGGGTAACGGGTTCAATATCTACATGCTCAAGTAAACGGTCAACTCTAGGCTCAGGGTCCTCATCCGGTTTGCCAACCTCTTTAATCGTTGAAATAGTTATCTGACGACCTCTATCCCTCATCACCTTAAGTTTATAGAGTGATCCTTCAATTTCCTTAAGCATGAGAACTGTCTGAATACGCTGACCATAAATCCAAATAAATACGAATGCAAGTACCCATATTAGCTGGAAAATCCACCCAACAGTGTCCTGCATGTTTCCTTGCTGGATACTAGCCATCAAAGCTTCAGTGAACATGTGACGAATCGACCTCTAAGAAAATGGAAGAAGTCAGTAATAAGTTTTAGGTAAAAAGGGATGCGAAGTAAATTAATCTTTGCTTGCGTCCGCTCTATTATTTCTCATGCCTTTTTTCCCGTTCAATTTTCCGCATTTGATTACGCCATTCACTTTTACTCAACGACTTTATACTTGACCTGGACTGACATTGGGAGTTATCTATTTGTCGATATCGATTTATGTTTTTATAAAACGTTTGGTAATCTATCTTATTCTGCTGTAAATCATTAATGTTCTGGTTTAAGAATTTTCTAACCTCCGGATCAGTTGTCTTATCGTAGGCCTCGGAATATGCGAGATAAGCGGCTTGAAGCTGAAAATTCGATGGATTATCTAGAACAATCTTTCTTTCAGGGTTCATCTTCTTTAAACTTTCTCCGCTCATCTTCCTTTTAAAGTTTCTCCTTTCCCATTTTTAAAGATAGCGCTAAAATGGTCCTAAAAAGCTATTTCGGAACGGTTAGAACTCTAATGTAATCTCCAACATCAGCGCAGCTGTCCGTTGCATCCTCCATGTATTCAGCTAAATCCTTTAAAATCATCAGCGTAGCTGGATTCATTTTATCACCATACTTTAACAGCAAGGATTTTATTTTAAGATATTGTTTATCCACTTTATTCTCTTCCTCCTCGACTTTAAGAGATATTCTCCTGGCTTCTTGAGGGTTCTCGCTGAGGAGCTTCAAGCCTTCTTTAAGCGTTGCTGCGCATCTAACGAGTCCAGTCGCCATCTCTGAGAAAGCCCTCCAAACTTCTTCAGGGACCTCATAATCCACTAGGATCATGACGCTCCTAGCCGAGTCTTTAACAAAGTCGGCCATAACGTCTAAGCGCTTAACCAAGTGCATTATATCTTCTCTATCTCTGAATTGCAAATTACCCCTGGTTAATTCCTCAAAAACAGTTCTCCTCAAGTTGTCTATTTCCTCCTCTATCAAGAAAAGCCTTTCTATTGTGGCTCTCGCCCCATCTTTATCGCCAGTAAAAATGGCTTTAACTGCTCTCTCTAAATCATTCACCGTGTCAAGAGCCAGAGTCATCTGGCGGTAAGCTATGTCTAAAACCTTATCTTTCCGCCTTTTCTCAAACCATCGCTCCATATGTAAAGCTCCCTTTCAAGATGGAAATATACTTTCCACCATAATTATATTTAATGTTTTCTCCTCTTTGTTCGCGTCCAACTATTATTCTAGTTCTTTGTTTGTTTCAAGAATAACCCTAAGAAACACAATATACTGCCTAAAAATCGCGGTGAGATGAATCTATAAATAAATTGAACACACCCCCTTCTTTTTCGAATGTAGCAACTTGAGTTTGTCTGTCAACTAGTTAAATCTAATACCTATACCTCGCTTCAAGGTTTTCAAATTGGCCGCGGTTTTCGCCATTTAAGGTCAGGCATTTTCTGTAACTTGACTAGCCGAACAATAATCCCCTAAGTTGACATCCCTTTTTCCACAAGCTTATATGAAACTTAAAACAGCAGACGGAGACTTCTTTTTAGTGTATAGGAGTTGGCAACACTGCTGATAGTTGATGTTGCTATTAGGGAATTATTCTATAGAAATGGCTTTTTCTAATCCTTCTTCTGGGTAGGGGTAGATGAGAAGGAATTCGTGAGGTAAAATTAAACTTACTTTTTCCCCCACATTAAACTTAAGTGCTTCTGAAGAGAACGGTTTCTTTACGGAGATCGTATAGGAATTTTCTGTAGAGACTTCAAGCCTAATAGAGCTTCCAAGAAAAGTTATGTTCTCTATAACTCCACTTAAGGTTCCCTTGCGAGAACCCGTTTTTCTCATCACTATAAACTCAGGTCTTATGAAAGCGACAACTTCCCTACATTTGGCATTAATTTTATATGCGCTATAAAGAGTCCTCCCATTAACATTTACTCTAGTATAATCGTCTTCCTCACCATCTATCTCCCCAATGAGAAAGTTCGCTTCGCCAACAAAATTTGCCGTAAAAAGGTTTCTGGGGCGCATATAAAGTTCTAATGGTGTGCCCATCTCAACAATCTCGCCAGATCTCATAACAACTATTCTATCGGCGATTGACATAGCCTCCTCTTGATCATGAGTTACATGGATCGCCGTCAAACCGAGGTCTTTAACCAGCCTTCTAAGTTCATATCTCAGCATTTTCCTCACCTTTGCATCCAAGGACCCTAAAGGTTCATCAAATAGTAGTAGGTGTGAACCTGAAACCAGGGCTCTGGCTATGGCAGTCTTCTGCTTCGCTCCGCCGCTAAGTGTATCTGGGCGATCTTTAACTCTATCGCGGAGCTTCATCATGTTGAGCATTTCCTCAATTAAATCCTTAAATCTAGATGGTTTCCAGCCTTTAACGAAAGGTCCATAGCAGACGTTATCGTAGACGTCCATATGCGGAAATAAAGCTATTTCTTGGAATACATATCCTATGTTTCTATCTTCTGTTGGGAGGTTATTTACGAGTTTATCGCCTATATAGATCTCGCCTTCATCTGGCTCAATTATGCCAGCTATACATTTTATTAATGTTGTTTTTCCACATCCACTTGGCCCAATTATGCACAAATATTCTTTCTCATCAACGTTAAGGTTGACGCCTTTTACAGCGATTATGCCGCCATATCTTTTTGTTACATTAACTAGACGGACAGAGGGCATGTTATATCACCTCTAATTCTCTGTAAAGTCCATGTGGAGGATAGGGGTAAATCACTATGTCCTCTGATTTAAGGCGTAAGTAAACTCTTTCCTTTACTTTAAACTTTCCAAGAGCAGTTATCGTTGGCACTTTAACGCCAACCCTATCGCCGTTATCGAGTAAAACTGTGTAGAAGAGGAAGTCGCCGAGAAAACTTATATCCACAATTGTTCCTGGAAACAAGTTGATTTCCTCCCTCTTCCTGGTAGCTTTCATGATCTCTATTCTCTCCTCCCTTACCATGGCGACAACTTTCTCGCCAATAGATCTATTAACGCTCTTGGTGCGGAGGAGAAAACCATTTCTCAGCTGTATCCAAGAGCCATGGCGATCAAAATCGACTATAAAACCCTCAAAGAAGTTCGCTCCGCCGACAAAGTGAGCTACAAATATATTTTTAGGTTCACCATATATTTGGAGCGGCGTGCCCTCCTGCACTATCTCCCCGCCTCTTAACACAACGATTCTATCAGCAACAATCATAGCTTCCTCCTGGTCATGTGTCACATGAATTGTGGTCAAGTTATTTTCTCTGGCAATCTCTCTAAGCTTATATCTCAATTCAACCCTTAATCTAGCGTCTAAAGCGCCAAGAGGCTCATCTAGAAGTAGAATTTTCGCCCCAGATGCGAGGGCTCTTGCGAGAGCTAAACGCTGCTGCATGCCGCCGCTAAGCTCATGTGGAAAAGAGTTGGCTCTCCAAGCAAGCCTCGTCATCTCAAGCATCCTCATGGAGACTTCATAAGCTTCCTCCCTACTTAGGCCCCTGGAGATTGGGCCGAAGATAACGTTCTCTAAGACGCTTAAATGTGGGAATAGAGCGTAGTGCTGCGGTACATAGGCGACATTTCTCTCCTGCGGTGGGATATCATTCACGAGATTGCCGTCAAAATATATTTCTCCCCTATCAGGTCTAACCACTCCGGCAATGATTTTAAGTAACGTTGTTTTACCACTTCCGGTGGGTCCAAGAATGCAGACGTATTCTCCATCGGCTATAGTTAAATTTACGTCTTTAACCGCAGTTATACCACTATACTTCTTGGTAACATTAACCAGCTTTATAGAGGGCATGTATTACTCTTTCCTCCTCGTTAGGAATCTTAAAACCAGCAGAATTGTGAATGAGAAGAATATATAGAGACCTGCGCTAAGAGCCTTCTGCGAACCTGTTATGCCTTCATCTTTGATCCAGCTAACAAGCAATACGGGGAGAGTCCAAAATTGCTGCGTCTTTGCAACAGCCTTTGCTGCACCAGTTTCACCTAAAGCCCTGGTGAAGACTAAAATTGCTCCTGAGAGAAAAGAGTATTTTGTTAATGGAAGTGTTATTCTGCGGAAGATGGCGAATGGTTTTGCACCTAGGGTGCTAGCTACCTCCTCAAGTTCCAGAGGTATGCCTTCTATGGCTGCAGCCATAGACTCAACAAAGTATGTGTAGGTTATAGTTGTATGGGACAGCAGTAGAATCCAGAACTCATGTATATGCCAGTTTTCCCAGAAAAGCTTTAAAGATAGTCCAAGAGCAATCGATGGAACAATTATTGGGACGCTAACTAGAGCCTTAAAAATCGGAGTCGCTCTACCTAGTTTTTTCCTTGCAATAATAATGGCTGCTGGTAACCCGAAAAATATGTTTAATAATGTTGAGAGAAAGCCTATTGTATAGGAGAGAAGCATACTGCGCCAAAAGTCTCCCCAAAAGCCTAAACCTTTTAAAGCCGCATTCAATGTCCCATCTAAAATAGCGTTAACCATCGGCAGAATAACGAAGATTGATGGTGAAATAACAATTAGGAGGAAAATTAGAATCGTGGAAATATTCCTCAACTTAATGACGCTGGGAGAGCTAAGTTTTCCATCAATTGATGGAAAGACTCGTTTAATTGGAAGTCTGAGTTTAGGAGCTAGCAGACTTATTAGGAAGAACATCGTTATTGACGTTAATATTAGTATCGAGCTTACATAGACCAATACGCCATTCTTCATATGACTTGGGATACCAGGCATATCCATAACCCTGAACAGGAAAACCGGTCCATTCTCCCATGATCCGGCAACCATCACCGTTGCCCCGGTCTCTGAGAGAGAGCGGGCAAAGGCCAGTAGGAATGAAGCCACTATACCAGGCTTAAGTAAAGGTAATGTTATTGTCCTAACTGCTGTTAATGGGTGAGCGCCAAGGGTTCTAGCGGCAACCTCATAAACTTCCTTATAATTTAATAGTTCACCAACCATAATTCTAACTACAACCGGGTATGAGAAGACAAAATGCAAGAGGAAAACTAAGAAAAAGCCTGGTGGAACTAATGATTCAACTCCGAAAAACGCTGAGATTCCACCCTTACTGCCCCAGAACAGCAATGCTGAATATCCGAGAGCGGCAGTCGGCATCAAGAATGGGACGTCAACCAAGGTATCTATGAGGTGAATCGCCTTGCTTTTACTTCTAACTATGAACCAGGCAAGTGGCAGAGCAGCTATTAGATCTAGGGCTGAGACGGCGAAAGCCATGACGAAAGACTGAAAAAGCGCCGAGTGAGCCCTATCTAGTAGCTCAGTTTCATTAAGTATGGCGCCGATTTGCCAAAAGTTCTCGGCGACGCCTGCAATTGGCGGGAAGAAAATTAATGTAAAGAAGAAGGTTAACGATGAGGTATAGACTAAAATTTTAATTGATCTCTTGGATGAAATCTCATTAAGCCTCTCGGCCAGCGAGATACTTTTGCCAGCGGTAATAGTCTTCTTTAAGTGAATGTGCTTTCCCATCCCTTTTGTTTAATCTTCGAATCATATTTATGTTTTATTTCTAAAGTTAAAGATTTACAAGATAATTAAGGCCACAAAGTTCAGGATTACGATAAACACCTATATCTGCCTAGGGAGCTAAGGTTGAAATATAGGGGCAAGCTGAAGCGGAGGGGTAAGCAGGGGAGGTTTGAAATAGTCTAGCTGTGGAGAGCGTCAATGCATGGGCAAAGGAGAAAATAGACTCATGAAAATCATAGTAAGCGGTTTTGTATCGACAGGAATCGGAAAGGGAAGAGAATTTGTATCTCTTCCATGGTTCAGGAAACATGTAAAGGAGAAGCTTGGTTTTGAACCATATCCGGGAACACTAAATCTAGTTTTGTCCAATGATATAGCCGAGAAAATATCGGAGATATTTGACATGAAGTTTGGATTTATAGTGTCTCCAGAGGACGGATATTTTCCCGGGCGCCTATATAAGGCGCTAATAGAGCATAAAATATTTGGGGGAATCGTCAGACCGGAGGTACACCTTTATCCAAAGACTACTCTTGAAGTTATCGCTCCAGTCTACCTTAGAAAAGTTTTAAACCTTAAAGATGGTGATGAAGTTGAAGTCGAAGTTCTTCTTTAGGAGGCTCAGCACTTTTTCGATGGTTGCTAGATGCCCAAAAACCCTTGCCTTGGGGATCTGCGTTGCCTCTGGTTCATTAGCCGTCGGGAGTGCAGTTCCATATTTAGAGCCTAATGTGGGAGCATTGGCTGTCCAGGGCTACACGAACCCCACCCATGGAATAAACGGGTTGAAACTTTTGCGCGAGGGGATTCCGCCAAAAGATCTCATAGATATTTTGCTGAGGGATGACAGTTTGAGGGAAACGAGGCAAATAATTGTGATTGACATATTTGGGCGGAAGGCTGCTTTCACTGGCAGAGAGACTTTTGAATGGAAGGGTCATTTAATTGGCGAGGACTATGTTGCCGCCGGCAACCTACTCGTCTCCGGAGAGGTTTTAGAGGCTATGGCTAGAGCGTTCGAGGAGTCGGAGGGCGAAGGGCTTGCTGAGAGACTTATAAAGGCACTTGAAGCCGGCGAGAAGGCTGGAGGAGACGTTAGAGGTAGCTTCTCCGCAGCTCTAAAAGTTGCTGAGAAAAAGCCAATAAGTGAATCGCGTCCAATGATAGATTTAAGGGTTGATTTGCATAATGAGCCGGTTAAGGAGCTACGTAGAGTATTCGAGGCTTATAAAGATTGGCTGGGATTAAACAGGTAAGCTGGCTTATCTCTCCCTTTTACCCTCTATGAACTCTTCAACCCATCTTTTGGCTACTGGGTCCTCGACTTGGACCGGCGGATGCTTGAAGGCGTACGCCGAGATGCTGATTAATGGTCCAGATATACCCCTATCCAAAGCTATTTTGGTTGCTCTTATAACGTCGATGACGACGCCGGCGCTGTTTGGTGAATCGTAGACCTCCAGCTTAACCCAGGCTGTAACCGGGTTGTCGCCGAAATTCCTACCTTTAACATAAATGTAGCATATCTTTTTGTTTCCAAGGAATGGCACGAAATCCGACGGCCCTATCCTTGTCGGAACGCTATATGGAACCAGGCTTGTGACGGCTTCAGTCTTGCTTATACGCTTAGATTTAAGCCTCTGCTCTAAAGTCATGTTTTGGAAGTCTGTGTCTCCGCCGATGTTTAGCTGATATGTCTCATCCACTTTTACACCTCTATCGACAAAGAGCCTAATGATCTCCCTGTGTAGTATTGTTGCCCCCAGCTGACTTTTTACATCGTCTCCAGCGACTGGTAAACCAGCCTCCTCAAATTTAGTAGCCCACTCCCTGTTGCTTGCAATAAACTCTGGGATACAGTTGATGAAGGCGCATCCGGCCTCTATAGAAGCCTGCGCATAGAATCTGCTGGCTTCGTAGCTGCCAACTGGCGTATAATTTACAAGTATATCTGCTCTAGCCCTTTTAAGGGCGTCAGCCACATCCACAGGCTTAATTTCGTCCTCCGAATACGCCTTAAAAGCCTCCCTCATATGTGGGCCAACGCCGTCCAGTATTGGCCCTGGAAGAACCTCAACGCCTAGTTTGGGCAGCGAGTCGACGAATTTTGGGCAGCAATTTGGTTCAATGAAGATGGACTCGCTGAGATCCTTTCCGATCTTTAACTTATTTACGTCGAAGGCCGCGACAAATTTTATATCCCGAATGTGGTAGTCTCCGAATTTAACATGCATTAAACCTGGGACGAAATCTGTCTCTTTTGCATTCCTATAGTAGTATACGCCTTGAATAAGCGCTGCGGCGCTATTACCTACGCCGGCAATTGCAACTCTTATTTCGGCCAAAAAGGCACCTCCAAAATAATTGCTGTCACCAAGATGCTCATAAAACTTTCCTTAAAGCAGAGATTTTCAAGTTAAAGTGGATACATGCTTCTTCAGACATTTATAGTGCCAGCGTATGGCAAATATTTATAGGCTTTATGCGCCAACATATTTATATGAGCTGGGGAGAGGAAGATGAGGAGCTGGAGAAAATAAGGCGGAAGAAAATCGAAGAGCTTAAACAGAAAGGGTTGGAGGTGATGAGGACGTCTATAAGTGGGCCCATAGAAGTAACGGACTTAAATTTTAATGAGGTTGTAAGGAGCAGTAAAGTCGTCGTCGTCGATTGCTGGGCACCTTGGTGTCCACCATGCCGCATGATGGCTCCCATCATAGACGAATTGGCTAGAGAATACTCCGGAAAAGTTTTGTTTGGAAAATTAAATGTTGATGAAAACTCAAATGTGCCAATGGAGTACCAAATAATGAGCATACCAACATTTTTGGTCTTCAAAGACGGTGTTCTAGTAGATAGGATTATTGGCGCTATGCCCAAAAAAGCTTTAGAGCAGAGGCTTAGCAGGTATGTGGAGAGGTAGGGGAGATATTCCTGCGCCTATTCCTTAATGTGCTCACATTAGAAGATTCGGTGGGAAAGCCCATATCTTCGGTTAGGGGTGAATCGCCGTAAAGTTTATTTCCCCGTATCCATCATGTCCTTTTGGATGTGGCTAGATTTGAAGCCTGTCCTGAATGTAGGAAGCTCCGCCCTTCAGGGATGGGTAGTTCACTTGCGACAAGAATCTTCCTTCATATATTGAGGAATGGAGGAGTTCGAGGATGTCTAGTTCTAAAATAGCTACATTGCGAGTTGCCGAAGCACAGGGAAGAGATGTGGGCAGGGGCATAGCTAGAGTTGATCCGAAAATAATGGAGAATTTAGATTTAACCCCTGGAGACGTCATTGAAATCTCCGGTAAGCGTAGGACAGCCGCAATATGCTGGCCAGGGTACACTGATGATTCCGGTAAGGGTATTATACGCATAGATGGCTACATTAGGAGGAACGCTGGGGTCAGCATAGATGAGAAAGTCACTATAAGGAAAATTGAGGCAAAGAATGCTGAGAAGGTGGTTCTCGCGCCAACTGAACCGCTGAGGATTGAGGGTGCTGAAGAATATTTAGCTCAAATTCTCGAGGGAAAAGTCGTTTCGCGAGGAGACTATATACCGCTTGGCATAATGGGTAGGGCAATCGACTTAATGGTAGTAAATGTGCAGCCGGCGGCTCCAGCCGTGATTATAACGAGAGGTACTGAAATATCAATGGGCGAGAAGCCGGCTGCCATGGTTAGAGAGGTTCCAAAAATAACATATGAAGATATAGGGGGCTTGAAGGAGGAGATCAGAAAGATTAGGGAGATGGTTGAATTACCGCTTAAGTATCCGGAGCTATTTGAGAGGCTTGGGATTGAGGCGCCTAAAGGGGTGCTCCTTTACGGTCCCCCTGGAACAGGAAAAACGCTGCTGGCGAAAGCTGTTGCAAATGAGACTAATGCGGCTTTCTTTAGCATAAGCGGCCCAGAGATAATGAGCAAATACTACGGTGAAAGCGAGGAACGTTTAAGGGAGATATTCAGGCAGGCTGAGGAGAACGCTCCAAGCATAATATTCATTGATGAGATAGATGCCATTGCGCCTAAAAGGGAGGAGGTTACTGGAGAAGTCGAAAAGAGGGTTGTTTCACAGCTCCTAGCGTTGATGGACGGATTAAAGCCTCGTGGAAGAGTTGTTGTTATAGGTGCGACAAATAGGCCTAATGCCTTGGACCCGGCGCTTAGGAGGCCTGGTAGATTTGACCGGGAGATAGAGATAGGTGTGCCGAATAAGCAGGGAAGGCTTGAAATCCTTCAAATCCATACGCGTAATATGCCGCTGGCGCCCGATGTAGACTTAGAGAAGATCGCCAGCATAACACATGGCTTCGTCGGGGCAGATCTAGCAGCGCTGTGTAAGGAGTCTGCAATGCGGGCGTTGAGAAGAATACTGCCGGAAATTGATTTTGAGAAGGATACTATTCCAGCCGAAATACTGAATAAAATAGTTGTTACAATGGATGATTTTATGGAGGCCTTGAAGGATGTTGAACCGTCGGCTATGCGTGAGGTTCTCGTGGAGACTCCGAACGTCAGGTGGGGGGACATAGGGGGCTTAAATGACATTAAAATTGATCTCCAAGAGGCCGTCGAGTGGCCGCTTAAGTATCCGGAGCTATTTGAGCACATGGATGCCAAGCCTCCTAAAGGCATACTTCTATATGGTCCTCCTGGAACGGGCAAGACATTGCTGGCTAAGGCTGTTGCAACAGAGAGCGAGGCAAACTTCATAAGCATTAAGGGCCCTGAGATACTCTCAAAGTGGGTTGGTGAGTCAGAGAGGGCTGTAAGGGAAGTCTTTAGAAGGGCTAAGCAGGCTGCTCCAAGCGTAATATTCTTCGACGAGGTAGATGCTATTGCTCCAATAAGGGGTGGAGGATACGGAGACTCTCACGTAACTGAGCGGGTTATAAGTCAGCTGTTAACTGAGATGGATGGCATAGAGGAACTTAGGGGCGTCGTTGTCCTAGCGGCGACAAACAGGCCGGATATAATTGACCCAGCTATTTTAAGGCCCGGTAGATTCGATAAGATTCTTTACGTGCCGCTGCCAGACTTTGAGGCTAGAAAGGAGATATTGAAGATACATTTAAGAAATAAGCCTTTGGCTGAAGACATAGATATAGACGACTTAGCTAGGAGAACCGAGGGCTACACTGGCGCTGACCTCGCCGCGGTGTGTAATACAGCCGTCACGCTTGCAATAAGAGAACACATAGTGAACAGTAAGAACCCAGAGGAGGCGAAAAAGAACTTTAAGGATCTAAAAGTTTATAGAAGGCATATTGAGGAAGCGCTGAAGAAAGTTAGGCCTATGTCTCAGAGAGAACTTGAAATGTATAAGAGAATTTCCGAGGAATTCGCTGCAAGAATGAGATAAGATTTGAACCCGATACCTACCTGCTTATGTCGTGGGCTTCAGCGTTATTCAGCCTCTTTATATCTAATGGGCTAATCTCCATAAGCGTGTTTATATCTCCGCCTCCGCCAATAACTGTACTAAAGTTTAGGGTCTTCCTGTCGATAATGGTCTTAATTTTATTTTTGTGGCCTACTGGCGGAACGGCGCCAACTTCATAGCCAGTTATCTCCTTAACCTCCGAAGCCGTAGCCCACCTAACTTTCCTAACACCGCATGCGGCAGCAAGCTTCTTTTCATCAACTTTCTTATCACCGCTGACAACTGCTAGGACGGGTGAGCCGTCATCACAGATGAAAACCAGGCTCTTAATTATCCTCTCGGGGCTAACGCCAATCTGCTTGGTAGCTGCATTAACCGTCATAGTGTGGCCACTAAAACTGAAAAACCTAACGTTGACAGCAGCGGCCTCAAGAAATCTTCTCA
>Ga0105158_1000237_pt1 | contig 24936 bp, 21 predicted proteins | sample LHCtaG_FD_81567 | JGI IMG/M metagenome (GOLD analysis project Ga0105158, IMG submission 81567) | Hot spring microbial communities from Little Hot Creek, USA to study Microbial Dark Matter (Phase II) - LHC4sed_matched | ecosystem: Environmental > Aquatic > Thermal springs > Hot (42-90C) >...
ATACCAAGTCTCCTCCACTCTTCAGCTACAGCCTGAGCCACCACAGGCTGAGATCCATATCTCAAACCCGCCCGAAGTGCTATATTAGTCGCTGCTACTATATCAGCATGATATTTAAATCCACAATTTTTACATTTAAACACATCACCATTTCTATTGCCTTTACTTCTGAAACTGCATACAGGGCAGGTTTGAGAAGTGCCCACAGGTGAAACTTTAACCACTTGGAAACCTTCCAAGCGAGCTAAAGTTTCAAGCCTGCAAGCAAGATATCCATACGGTAAATTTTTGTAATCTCTTCTAAATTTTTTAGACCTTCCATTCTTACCTTTTAGATCAAGCTTTTCAAAGGCAAAATGACATCGATAAGTATTCAAAAGCTCTTTTGCCCGTTTGTTAAATTCTTGCTTTAGCGGATTATCTCCATTCTTATAAACTCTCCACTTAGTTCTCTTTCTCAAATCATTCCATCTTTCATCAAACCAAATATTCCCAATACTATCTACCGCTCCATTAGTATAGTCAATGTCAATACCAATAACTCGAGCTTCTTTGTTTAAAGGCTTTTCTGGAACATCTAAAAAAATCGTATACCAGTTGTCGCTTATCTTTTTAAACTTAATTGTCTTTTTTTAACACTGCTCCTTTATTGAGCCAGTAGTTCAGTCTTCTGTGCTTTTTCATAGGTATAGCCATTCTTTCTCTCTTCTTCCCTGAATACATTTTGATCCAAAAGTCAAATTCCTTAGTAGTCCAATCTCCAAAATTAAAAAGCGTCTCATCAAATTCAAGTCTCTTAAAAACTGGTTTTGTTTTCTGACCTTTCTTCTTATTCCTTACAGATTTCACTATTTGCCACGCTTTATCTGAAGCAAGCCTCTCAAATTTAGTCCCAGAACCACGGAATGCCTTGGGTGGTTTATCAAACTTCAACTCCCTGTCTGGTAACTTCCAATAAAGGTCTAGGTAATAATTTACTTTTTCTTGCCAAAACCTTTGCTAAACTTTCAAGAACTTTAATCTTTCCTTTGTTAGCAAAAGTCTTAAGTTTAAGACTTAGCTTCATCTTTTAAAAAACTCTTTAAAGGCAGTAAAACCGAATCTTGTTAATCTATCTGGATAAGTTACAGCAATAGCAGATATCTTTTTCAAGTTTTCCCTCTACAGTTTTCCTTAAAAACTCAAGCTGGGATAAAAGATCTTCTTTTTGATCAAGTGAAGAAACTCGAGCATATATGGCTACAGCATTTGGCTTTTGCTTTCCTAAAAGCTTTAAAAGCAAGCTTTCAGGATACAACCTATCCCGCCCTATCCTAATTGGCTTTGTCTTCCCCTCCTTCTCCCACCGATGAAGAGTTGATGCAGAACCCCCAAGAAATTTTGATGCATCACTATGCGATACATTTTTCCATATAAATGGAAGTTTGCTTTAAAATTTCAAGAGAGAGGTCCTGCCCCCTCTTAAAAGGCGGATCCATAAGGGGATGTATTTAAAGGTTCGAAGTTTAGCTCTTAAAAAGAGCAGTGACCATTGGAAAAAACACCCACACCCCACAGGTGAAAGCTACCAGGGGAACCGAAAGGTAAAGGTTCCAACTCGTTTCCTCCAGATAAGGCATGATAAAGGGATGCTTACCTATAATGGCATGGGTGACAAAAGCTCCAGCTCCTGCAGCCAAAAGGATGGAACCCAAATGCCGACTGTTAAGGTCTCCTAAAATCTCCTCTATGAGAAAGACAACAGAGGCCAAAGGCGCGTTGAAGGCGGCCGACAATCCAGCTGCCGCTCCAATTACATTAGGACCCCGTAGCCAACGACGAGGTACCCCAAAAAGGCGAGCCAGATTGGTCGCAATGGCCGAACCGAGAAAGACCGAAGGTCCTTCTCGTCCTAAATTCGTACCCCCACCGATAGTTGTTGCTCCAGCAATATATTTGATTATCCCCGCTTTAAGATCTATGTATCCCATTTCCTTCCAATAAGCAGCTTTCACTTCAGGAATACCACTTCCAGCCGACATTGGAGAAAAGTTGAGGAGAATTCCGGCCATTAAAGAACTTATTCCTACTACAATAAAACTAGCTAAAGCAAAATAGACAGGAGAACGTAAGGAGAAATTCAAAATGGTGTGGGAATAAATGAAATTGATCAACATTATAAAAGAAACAGTACCTACTCCTGAGGCCAAGCCTAAAAGAATCGCTGAAAAACTTAACTTAAAATAAGAAGAGAGCTTCTCTTTTAACATAATACTATGGGAAGACTTTTTGCCTTCTTTCAAAGCTTATTTCGTTATCAACAAGCCACACTTCTAAAGGATCTACTTTATAAAACTTATTCTCAAATGAAGCAATAAAGTCAGGTTTAAAGGGGATTTTTTTTAAAAAACTTTCCAATACCTTTATCGCCTTGGGAAACTTGAATAGGGCCTTAAAATAAACGGCTGTGAAGGGATATTTTTTCACATATGACTTTAAAGCTTCAGCTATCTCCTCTTCTTCTTCAAGCCTTTTTGCTCTCCCGAGCATCTGAATGCCTTTTATCTTTTTCCAATCGTCTAATTCTTTAAGATGATAATCCTCGTAAATGGTTATGGCTACTATGGGATTTTTTTCGATATTTTGAGAATGTAAACAAACATTTGGTTTTGAAACGAAATAAAGGGTGAAACCCGAATTAGCATAAAATACGGGAGCTGCCCAAAGCTTTCCCTCCGCAAAGGTGGCGATCGTCATGGTAAAATGCTCATCAATGTACTTTAAAGCTTTTTCCCTAAGCTCTTTTTCGGCCATGGACTACGTACCCTCTCCCATGTTTCAACCTCACCAGAAATTACAAAAAATATCGGATGCGGTTCAATTTGTTCTTTTGAAGAATTTAGGCAAAATTTTAAAAACCTATCTTTATCTCGAACTTTTAGTTTATTACACAAATGCTTTAACTCATAAAGAAGCTGTCCTTCACTTACAGGGATAGACTTCGAAAGAAATGTAATTCCTTCTATCTTGTTCACATTGAAATTATACCCTCGGTCCTTCGCTTCCAAATAGACATAATAGAGATATGAGTTTATAGCCAAAAGAGGATCGCTGTAATTTTTAAATCTTTCAAGTTGCGGATGGTTTTTATAGCCTCTTGTATGTCCTTGGAGGACTTTTTTGGCTAATAAAGCCTCTCTCCAAAGGGCGATTAATCCTTTTGTGTCCAAATATCGAGGATGAATGCTCCAAAGCCGCATAAACGCTTTATTTATCAAATATGCCTATACCTTTGATGTCCTTTTTGTTCAAATCATAAAAGGCCTAAAACCAGCCTGTCAATTTCGGGTTATCTTTGCATTAGCTTGTTTCTCTTTATTGTTTCGTAATTCTGAAAATTGAGCAGAGTCTTTGCAACTTTTCTTACAAACTCAATCATTTGTGTGGTCTCAAAATCGCCTTTTCGGAGAAGGAACCGAAAGGCTTCTCTCTTCCGTTAAGCCGATTTCGATGAGCATAAAAACCCCCTTCGTTTAAAATTTTAACCCAAAATGTCCTTCCATGGCTAATTCCCGTTAAGGGCCTCTTTAAACTCTCTTGACAAAAAATTCCGCCCTGGGTAGAAAGTATGTGTATTTTCTCACAAAGTTGAGGGAAGGGATGTTAAGCGAATACATTGGGATAATTTTGATGGGTGGGCTTGCGGTTTTTGTGGCTTTGCTGATTCTCTTTATGTCACATCTTCTTGGACCTAAGAGGGTTGAAGCGGTTAAGCTCTCTCCTTATGAGTGTGGCGTTATCACCATCGGTCCTACCCATGAGACGATTCCGGTGAAGTATTACATTGTGGCCATGTTGTTTTTGGTCTTTGACCTTGAGGTGGTTTACCTTTATCCTTGGGCCACCGTTTTTAAGGACCTTGGAATGGTGGCTTTTATAGAGATGTTGATTTTCGTGTTTATCTTGCTCATTGGGCTTTTTTACGTTTGGAAGAAAGGAGCGCTTGAATGGGAATAGAGTCAAGGCTTCCTGAAGGCGTATTGTTGACAACCCTTGAGGGTATTGTCAATTGGGCGAGGAAAAACTCCATATGGCCTGTCACCTTTGGTCTTGCCTGTTGTGCCCTGGAGATGATGGTCACAAGCTCCGCTGCCTTTGACATCGCCCGGTTTGGAGCCGAGGTCTTCAGGCCTTCACCAAGGCAAGCGGACCTCATGATTGTGGCTGGAACGGTGACCAAGAAGATGGCCTATATGGTCAGAAGGATCTACGATCAGATGCCAGAGCCCAAGTGGGTCATTGCTTATGGGACCTGTGCTTCTACGGGGGGTATTTTCAGGACTTATAACGTGGTTCAAGGGGTCGATAAGATAGTTCCGGTTGACGTTTACGTTCCCGGCTGTCCGCCAAGGCCCGAGGCCCTCCTTGAGGCGTTGATGAAGCTCCAAGAAAAAATATCCCGAGAGAAGTTCTCTCAAAGGCCGGATATCATAAGGCCATTAAGGCCTGAGGAGATAAGGTAAATGTGGGATAAGGAGACTCCTTTAAGGCTTAAGGAACGTTTTAAAGATGCGGTGATTGAGATTGAAGAGAGAAGGGGAGAGGTTTCTGTTAGGGTTAGTCCTCAAGAGGTCATTGAGGTTTTGAAGTATTTGAAAGAGGAGAATTCTCCGAGATATCAGATGTTGGTTGACCTCTGTGGGGTTGACTATCCTCAAAGGGATAAGCGGTTTGAGGTGGTCTATCTCCTTCACTCCATGGAAACCAACAACCGCTTGAGGGTTAAGACGCAAGTGGGGGAAGGGGAATTCTTGCCTTCGGCCTGTAAAGTATGGCGAGGGGCCAACTGGCTTGAGCGGGAAGTTTACGATATGTTGGGCATCAAGTTTGAGGGACATCCTGACCTTCGGAGAATATTGACCTGGGAAAACTTTAAGGGCCATCCCTTGAGGAAGGATTTTCCCTTGGAAGGCGAACAGGATTTTGAGCTTCCTTCCACTCCTCCTGATCTTGAGCCACCCAAATGGTTCGTTGAAGAGGGAGAGAAGTACCTCATCGTCAACATGGGACCCCAGCATCCCTCAACCCATGGCGTTTTAAGGGTGATCCTTAAGCTTGAGGGGGAGCAAATAATTGATGCGCTTCCGGTCATCGGGCATTTACACCGAGGGGTCGAGAAGCTCGGTGAGAACATGAAATATCTTGAGGCTTTGACCTTAACGGATAGGCTCGATTATACAGCTGCCTTTTCCAATAACTTGGCCTATATGCTAGCGGTTGAAAAGCTTTTTGGGGTTGAGCCTCCCAAAAGGGCCCAATATATAAGGGTTATGCTGGCAGAGTTTTCCCGTATTTCAAGCCATTTGCTTTGGCTTGCGACCCATGCGCTGGATATAGGGGCGATGACCGTCTTTTTCTACTGTTTCAGGGAAAGGGAAAAGATATTGGAGATCGTCGAGGACATAAGCGGGGCTAGATTGACGCCCAGTTTCCTTCGTATAGGAGGGATTGCCAAGGATTTACCCGAGGGAGTTGAGGAGAAGGTCGAGGCCTTCGTAAAGGAGTTTCCTTCCCGAATAAAGGAATATGAGACCCTTCTTACCAAAAACCCCATATGGCTTAAGAGGACAAAGGGCATTGGGGTCTTGAAACCCGAGGATGCCATCGAGTATGGGGTTACAGGACCACCTTTGAGAGGTTCGGGCGTTAAATGGGATGTGAGGAAGGCTTTGCCTTATTCGAGTTATGAGGAGTTTGATTTTGAAATACCCATTGGTGAGAACGGTGATACTTATGATCGATATTTGGTCAGGCTTGAAGAGATGAGGCAATCAACACGTATAATCGATCAAGCCTTAAAAAAGATCAAGGAGACACCTCCTGGTGAGATCTTAGTGGATGATCCATATGTGGTTCCTCCTTCTAAAGAGATGGTGGAGAAGGAATCCCATGCCTTATTGAGGCATTTTAAGTACTTTTCCGAAGGGCCATCTCCATTGCCCGGAGAGGCATACATGAGCGTTGAGGGACCTAAAGGGGAACTCGGGTGGTATCTAGTAAGTGACGGTTCGCCAAGGCCTTACCGTTTTAGGGTGAGACCTCCCACTTTTATGAACCTTCAAGTCCTTCCCCTTATGACGAAGGGACATTTGGTGGCGGACATAGTGGCGGTGATAGGTAGTATCGATATCGTATTAGGAGAGATAGATCGTTAGAGGTGAGGAAAAAATGGGGGTTTTAAGCTGTTGGGGTGAAAGGGTTGAAAAAGATCAGATGATTTTGCCTCTTCCCGAGGAGTTTCGACCCGGTTTGAAGATCAAGGCCTTCATGGGATGGGACGGTTTTGAGATTCGAGAGGAAAGCGTAAATATCGTTGACATGTGCTTGGCCTGGATGGAGGAGACTCAGAGATATTCCTGTGGTAAGTGTTTTCCCTGTAGGGTTGGGACAAAGGTGGCCTGTGAGATTTTACGGAAGATAGTTCAAGGCAAAGGTGAAGAGAAGGACCTGGAAAAGCTGGAGGGGCTACTTGAATCCATAAGGGATTCTTCCAAGTGCGGAATCGGCCAGACATCCTCTGTTCCGGTGCTTAAGGCCTTAAGGTATATGCGTGAGGCCTTTGAAAAGGCTTTAAAAGAGGGCGTCAAGGAAAGAGGGAAGTATGTTTTCAGGCTGACTGCTCCCTGTATGAACGCGTGTCCCGTTCATTTGGATATACCCTCTTATGTGGAGGCTGTAAGGGAACACGAATTTTCGGAATCCTTAAGGATCATAAGGGAGAGGCTCTGTCTTCCCGGGACACTGGGAAGGGTTTGTGTTAGGCCCTGTGAGTCCAATTGTCGAAGGGCTTTGGTGGAAGGATCCATAAGCATAAGGGAGCTTAAAAGGTTTGTGGCGGATTACGAGATATGGAAGAAGAGGGAGCCTGTTTTTGATCAAGCGGAAGCTCCGCGAGGGAAAAGGGTCGCCATAATAGGGGCTGGTCCAGCAGGGCTTTCGTGTGCCCATTTTTTGGCCCTTTTGGGTTATGAGGTGGTTATTTTCGAAAGGCATGACCGTCCAGGAGGAATGGCCAGGTGGGGTATTCCCGATTACAGGCTTCCTCCGGACATATTGGAAAGGGAAGCGGCTCTGGTAAAGAGGCTTGGCGTTAGGATCGAGTATAACGCGGATGTGGATAAGGAGAAGTTTGAGGAACTGTTGCGGGAATATGATGCCATTTTCGTGGGGGTAGGGGCTCAGGGTTCTGCGGAGATGGGGGTTGAAGGGGAGAAGGAAAATTACGAAGGGTTTATCCCTGGAGTCAGGTACCTTTATAAGATAAATCGAGGTGAGGACCCTTACCCTGAGGGTAAAGCCGTCATTGTGGTAGGTGGCGGTAACGTGGCAATGGACTGTGTGAGGACCTCCTTAAGGCTTGGCAAATGGCCGGTGAGGCTTGTTTATCGTAGGACACGAGCCGAGATGCCAGCAAATGAAGAAGAGATCGTTGAGGCCGAGGAAGAGGGGGTGGAGTTTCACTATCTCTGTAATCCCACAAGAATAATAGCTGAGGAGAGGAAGGTTAAGGCGGTGGAACTTATAAGGATGAGATTGGGAGAGCCCGATGCTTCAGGTAGAAGAAGGCCTGAACCAGTGCCAGGGTCCGAATTCGTGATGGAGACCGACATCCTTGTGCCGGCTATTGGACAAAGGGTGGAGCTTTCCTTCCTTGAGGGGTCCAAGGTCAAGATAAGCAAATGGGGAACTGTCGAAGCCGATCCTTTGACCTTACAGACCTCAGATCCCAAGGTCTTCACCGGTGGTGACTGTGTCACGGGGCCCGATGTGCTTATAAGGGCGGCAGCAGCCGGAAGAACGGCTGCATTTATGATCCACTCTTTTCTCCAACAGGGGAAAGTAGAGCCCACGGACGAACAGCTTATGGACAAAATCCTTGAGAAGTTTAAGCTTTTTGATCCCAAGGAGAAAGTCCCGGTGCCTCCAGGCCAGATGAGAGAAGAGCCCTTCATGCTCGAACCCGAGGTTCGAAGGCACACCTTTGAAGAGGTTAATAAGGGGTTGAAGACACCTCAGGCGATAAGGGAGGCCTTAAGATGTCTGAGGTGTTACCGAGGAGCGATGGTGGCCCTTTAAGGGGGATGAAGATGGTGAAATTAAAGATAGACGGAAAAGAGGTGGAGATCGAAGAGGGAAAGACGATCCTTGAAGCCGCAAAAAAAGCGGGGGTAAGGATCCCTACCCTTTGTTACCATGAGAGGCTTTTGCCAATAGCCTCCTGTAGGATTTGCCTTGTGGAGGTCGAAGGGTTTGAGAAACCCGTTACCGCTTGTAACACCGTAGTACAAGAAGGGATGTCTGTAAGGACCCAAAGTCCTCTTTTGATTAAGCTCCGAAGGGAATCGTTAAAGCTCATTCTGATCAATCACCCTCTGGATTGCCCCATATGCGACCGGGGTGGGGAATGCGAGCTTCAAAACCTGGTTTATGAGCTCGGAATTTCCGAAGAGCCTTATTTCGTTGAGGATAAGAGGGAAAGGGGGCCCAAGGAGCAGGCCATATCCTTTATAAGGCATTGGCCTGATCGGTGTATTCTGTGTTTGAGGTGTATAAGGGCCTGTCAGGAGATAAGTGGAGCCAGGGCCTTAGAGCTTGAAGGCACCGGCTATGCGGCCAGAATTAAGGTAAAGGAAGAGAGATGCTTTAAATGCGGAGAATGTGTAAGGGTTTGCCCCATCGGTGCTATGACTGAAAGAACCGTCGTCAAAAGGGCAAGACCCTGGCAGAGGGAGGAGAGGGAGACGATTTGTTCTCATTGTAGCTTGGCTTGTGAACTTAGGGTCAAGGTCTTTGAAGGAGAAGCAGTTGGGGTTTCTTCGGAGAAAAGCCTCTGTGGGAAAGGGTATTTTGGATTTCAGTATTTTAATCCCAAGGAGAGGCTTTTGAGGCCTTTGATAAGGACAAACGGCTATGTGAGGGGAGGGACCTTTGGGGAGGCCGCGGAGGCCGTTCGATCCGCTTTGAAGAAGATAGGGCCCGAGAAGTTCGGAGTTATCCTTGGGGGAAGGCTTACTCTTGAAGAAGGGCTTTATCTTAAGGAAGTTTTGAGTCAAATAGGGGTTAAGGAGATAGGAAGTACCTCCCATTTCCACACAGGTCCCTTCTTCAAGGCTTTTAAGGAGGTGTTCGGAGAGAATTGTCCTGGAAGAAGCCTTGAAGAGGTAAAGGAAGCGGATTTGGTTTTTGTAGTAGGGGATCTTGAAGGCGAAAATCAGGTTTCGGCCAATTGGGTGAGGGAAGCCATTTTCAAAAATGGAGCCCGTTTAATCCTCCTTTACCCGAGAAAGGTCCTTTTGAGAGAAGAAGCGGATTGCTTCCTGCAGGTTAAGGCCGGGGATGAGGGGTTGGTGTTAGGATGGCTCATCCAAGAGCTCGGGAAGAGAAAGGGGTTTGAAGGCCTTTCAATGGGGTTTGATCTTGAGAACGTAAAAAACAAAACTCAACTTTCGGAAGATCTCTTAAAAGAGGCCTTAGATTTATTAAGCGAGGCAAAAAGGCCTTCCTTTTTGATCAGTTCCCTCTATGGTCTTTCGGGAAATGGGCAAGCTTTAATGGAGGCCTTTATGAGTCTTGGTGTTCTCTCCGGGGCGATGAAGGAGGGGTGTGGGATTCATCTGGTAGGGCCTCAGGCCAATATGATCGGGCTTTCTCTGATCTTAAATGAGGGGGCTTCTCCTGTTGAGATACTGAGGAAGTTAGAAAAAGGAGAACTTCAGGGACTGTTTGTCTTTGGAGAAGATCTGTTTTACACCTGTCCGAAGGGGCTTGTAGAAAGGGCTTTGAGGGAAAAGTACCTTGTTGTTTGGGACCTTTACCTTGGGCCTTTGGCTCAGAAGGCCAATGTGGTTATCCCAGGCCTTAGTCATGGGGAAAAGGAAGGCCATTTTATAGATTCGTCCTACCAGCTCAAAAAGGTGAGACCCGTCTTCCGAGCGGAAAAGGAAGCAATACCCATATCGGCCTTCATGGAAGGGTTGGCAGCGGGGTTTGGCCTTAGGGTAGATCCTCAGAAAATCCAAAGGGCCCAAGAAGAGCTCATTCAGGGGATCAAGAGATTTGAGGGAGAGGGAAGAATAAAGGTCCCAAGTTTTACCTTTGTGGAAGGCTTGAGGCTCTTTGTAGAAAGGGCCTTTTTGAACCATCACTTGGGGACCAAAGACGAAATGAAGGATCCCGCTATGGCGGAGATCGTGGGGACGGGTAAACTTCTTATTAACCCCGATGATTTGCCCGAAAAGGGACTTAAAGAGGTTAAGGTCGTTGGAGCAAGGAGAGAGACTGTTTTGGAAGTTCAAGAAAGTGAAGACATTCTTTCGGGTAATCCTTGCTTCAGGGTGGGGCTTAATCCGGTAAACCTCACGGAGATCATAGGAGAAGAGGGGGAGGCCCCCCATATTTGGTCCGCTCCTATAAAAAGGATCGAGAGGGTTTAAGAGATGGAGTTCATATATTTTTTGATCGAGACGATCATAAAGGTGATCGTGGTTTTTGCAGTAGTCATGTTATGTGTGGCTTATATGACCTGGCTTGAGCGGAAGGTTTTAGGGCACATTCAGGTCCGGTACGGCCCGAATAGGGTGGGTCCCTTTGGATTATTACAGCCAATCGCTGATGGTATCAAAGCCTTTTTCAAGGAGGAGGTAATCCCGGCAAAGGTCGATAAGGTCCTATATGTGCTTGCGCCGACTATTCCCTTCGTGTTTGTGCTTTCCATTTTTGCGGTGATTCCGTTTGGAGAACCCATAACCCTTTTTGGCCGGAAGATAAAGCTTTGTATAGCTGATATTCCGATAGGGTTGCTTTACTGTTTTGCCATGGCTTCCTTGGCGGAATATGGGATAGTCCTTGGGGGATGGTCCTCTTATAACAAGTATGGGCTTATGGGGGCATTGAGAGCGGCCGCTCAGATGGTGAGTTACGAGATAGCCCTTGGTTTGACGGTTCTTGGTATCTTAATGCTTTCTGGTACCTTGAACCTTTCGGAGATCGTGAGGAAACAGATCGAGGGGCATTGGTTTATCCTTTATCAACCCTTTGCCTTCGTGTTGTTCTTGATTTGTATGTTTGCCGAGATAAACCGAACGCCCTTTGATATGCCCGAGGCCGAGTCGGAGCTCGCTTGTGGGTATAACATAGAGTATTCGGCGATGAAATTTGCCATGTTCTTTATGGCCGAATATGCTCATCTTTTAGCTGTAGCCTCTTTGGCTACGGTTCTTTTCCTTGGGGGATGGGATGGCCCATTCCTCCCACCTGGGCTTTCTTGTATATGGTTTGCGGTTAAGGTTTTTGTACTTGTATTTTTCGCCATATGGGTGAGGGGAACCTATCCGAGGTTGAGGTATGACCAGATAATGAAGTTCGGATGGAAGGTCTTGATTCCCCTTGCCCTTGCGAATGTACTGGTTACAGGATTGGTGATGGCACTTTAGTGGGGAGGAGAAGATGATCTGGCCACTCCTAAAAGGATTAGGCCTCACGCTTAGGGTTTTTTTCTCAAAGCCCGTTACGATCCAATACCCCGAGGAGAAAAGACCCCCTTCTTCAAGGTGGAGGGGGACCCATTACTTTGAGGTCCTTCCGGATGGGGATACCAAGTGCGTGGCTTGTGGTTTGTGTGTGGCTGTGTGTCCTCCTAAGGCCATAAGGCTTGTGGCCATAGAGAGGGAGGATGGGAGGAGATACCCTGAGGTTTATGAGCTTGATGCCATAAGATGTATTTACTGCGGGTTGTGTGAAGAGGCCTGTCCGGTAAATGCCATAAAACTTTCCACTATTACCAATTTGGTGGGCTACAGAAGGGAAGACCTTAAGTGGGATAAGGGGAAACTTATTGAAAGAAGGAGAGAGAAGGAGGAAATGGGATGATCATCCAATGGATTGTCTTTATACTGGCCTCTTTATCGGCCGTAGTCTTTGCCCTTTTGATGATAACTCGTAAAAACCCAATCCATTCAGCGGTATGTCTCATAGTGAACTTCCTTTCAGTGGCGGTGCTTTATGTGCTTTTGGGACGGGAATTCATAGCCATCTCTCAAGTGATCATTTACGCCGGGGCCATTATGATGCTTGTGGTCTTCACCATAATGCTCATAAGTGTGGAAGAGGTGAGGAAAAAGCCCCTTTTGAGGATGGGAGCCGGGGGAGTTATAGGGATCGTTTTAACCATATTGCTTTTAGGGTATTTGGGGCTTGGTTCCTTTGGGGGAAGCCTTTATGGCGAAAAGGGCAATTTCACCATGGATGTGATAAGGGAAATGGGTCCCTTCAAAGCGGTTGGGAAGCTTTTTATGACGGATTATCTTCTTCCCTTTGAATTGGCTTCGGTGGTCCTTCTTGTGGGAATCATCGGGGCAGTGATTTTAGCAAAAAAGGAGAGGTGAGATGATTCCCTTGGAGCTTTACCTTTTGGTTAGTGCTTTGCTTTTCGTTATAGGGATAATCGGCGTTTTGATAAGAAGAGAGGCCATTGTGATCTTCATGTCAATAGAGATGATGCTTTCGGCTGTAGGGATAGCGCTTGTCGCCGCTTCCAGGGTTTATGAAGGGCTTGATGGAATGATCCTTGCCTTTTTGGGCATGACCGTTGCGGCTTCGGAGGCGGCCATAGGTCTTGCCATTTTCGTATTGCTTCATAGGACATATAAGGGCGTTAAGGTGGACGAGATCAATTTATTGAAGGGGTAAGGACCATGATCGAGTACGTGTGGCTTATTCCGCTTTTTCCGGCCATCGGTTTTTTGATAAATGGGCTTATAAGCAGATGGTATAACCTTCCCAAGGCCTTTATAGCCTGGGTCGCCTGTTCCGCCTTGGCCCTTTCCTTTATCGGGTCGGCGGCGGTCTTCTTTGAGCTTTTGAAGCTTCCTCTGGAGCTAAGGGTGAAGATTCCGGATGTGATCCTTTTCGATTGGGTGGTTTCCGGCGATTTGAGGACCGTTATAGGTTACAAGGTGGACCCGCTTTCTATGGTTATGGCCTTGGTGGTCACCGGGGTAAGTTTCCTCATTCACGTTTATTCGGTGGGGTATATGCATGAGGACCCCGGTTTTGCCAGGTATTTTTCCTACCTTAACCTCTTCGTCTTCATGATGCTCAATTTGGTTTTAGCCAATAACTTCCTTCTCATGTTCCTCGGTTGGGAAGGGGTCGGTCTTTGCAGTTACCTTTTGATCGGCTTTTGGTTTGAAAATGAGGCCCCTCCTCGAGCGGGGCTTAAGGCGTTTATCGTTAACCGGGTTGGGGATTTTGGCTTTTTGATCGGGTTGTTCTTAATCTTCTCCAAGCTTGGGACTTTGGTTTTCGATGAGGTCTTTGCCAAGGCCCATCTCCTTGATCCCTGGACCGTGACCCTTATAACCCTGATGCTTTTTGTGGGGGCTACTGGAAAATCGGCCCAGCTCCCCCTTTACGTGTGGTTACCCGATGCTATGGAAGGTCCTACGCCAGTCAGTTCCCTTATTCACGCGGCCACCATGGTCACTGCTGGGGTTTATATGGTCGCAAGGTGCCACGTGCTTTATGAGATGGCCCCTTTGAGCATGATGGTAGTAGCTACTGTAGGGGCTTTGACGGCGATTTTTGCCGCTTCCATGGCCTTGGTGCAAGTGGACTTTAAGAGGATTTTGGCTTACTCCACTATAAGCCAGCTTGGGTACATGTTCTTGGCGGTTGGCGTGGGGGCGTATAGCGCTGGGATATTCCATCTCATGACCCATGCCTTCTTCAAAGCGCTTTTATTCCTTGCTGCTGGAAGCGTGATGCATGGTTTGGCTGGGGAGCTCGACATAAGGCGAATGGGACAGCTGAAGGAGAAGATGCCCATAACCTTCTGGACTTTCCTTCTGGCCGCTTTGGCCATAGCGGGTATTCCGGGCTTTTCGGGCTTCTTCTCGAAGGATGAGATCCTTTGGAACGCCTTCTCAAGTCCGAAAGGGCATCTCATTTTATGGCTTATAGGCCTTATCACCGCGGGCATGACCGCCTTTTACATGTTCAGGCTTTGCTTTATGGCGTTTTTCGGCCGCTTCAGGGGAGATCACGAGGTCTTTCATCATGCCCATGAGTCACCCCCCATAATGACCATACCTATGATAGTACTTGCGGTTCTTTCGGTTATAGGAGGTTACGTGGGAATACCCCATGTGCTGGGAGGTCATAATTACTTCCACGAGTTCCTTTCTCCCATCTTTAAGATTCACGAAAACTTGCCCCATGGAGAAGGAAGCGAGAAATTAGAGCTTCTTTTGATGGTCCTTTCAGTAGCAGTAGCCCTCTTTGGGATATTTCTCGCCTTTAACCTTTACCTCCGAAACCCCGAACTCCCCAAAAGACTCAGCCAAAAATGGCCTAAGGCTTATAAGGTCCTTTGGAACAAGTATTACGTGGATGAGATATACGGATTTATCTTCGTTGAAGGCTCAAAGGGGTTTGGAAGGATCCTTTGGCATAACTTCGATGAGGCAGTGATCGACAGGACCGTCAATTGGATCGGATCGCTAATGAAGGTTATGGGGGCTGGTCTCAGGTTTTTCCAAACAGGATTTGTCAGGGATTACATCGTTGGGATCCTTGTTGGTGCTTTGATCTTGATGCTCCTTATTTTGTGAGGGAGGTAAGATGGAAGGGATATTTGGCTTTGGTTGGCTTACGGTTTTGATATTCTTGCCGCTGGTTGGGGCTGTAGTGCTTCTGTTTTTTCCGAGAAGGTGTGAAGGGTTGATAAAATGGTTTACCTTGGGGGTTACGCTCCTTAATTTCATTCTGTCGGTTATTGTGTTTGCGAAGTTTGATGATTCTAAGGTGGGGATGCAGTTTGTCGAGCGTTTCCCTTGGATCCGGGCTTGGGGAGCGGAGTATTACTTGGGTATAGACGGGATAAGCTTATTGCTTGTGGTTTTAACCACTTATCTGATGGTCCTTTCCATATTGAGCTCTTGGTCGTCGGTCGAGAAGGCGCTTAAGGAGTATATGATCGCCTTTTTGCTTCTTGAGACGGGCATGATAGGGACCTTCTGTGCCCTTGACCTTTTATTGTTCTATCTTTTCTGGGAATTCACCTTGATTCCCATGTACCTGATCATCGGGATATGGGGTGGTCCTCGAAGGGTTTACGCAGCCATTAAGTTCTTCCTCTATACGATGGCTGGAAGCGTTTTGATGCTGGTTGGGATTTTGACGCTTTATTTCCTGCACGCAAAATCAAGCGGCCAATACACCTTTGACCTATTTGCCCTTTACAACACTCCCATGCCGATTAAAACGGCCCTTCTGCTCTTTACGGCCTTTTCCTTGGCCTTTGCCATCAAAGTCCCCATGTTCCCTTTCCACACTTGGTTACCCGATGCCCACGTGGAGGCACCTACTGCAGGCTCGGTGATCTTGGCCGGAGTACTGCTTAAGATGGGGACCTATGGTTTTTTGAGGTTTGCGATTCCACTTTTCCCTCAGGCTGCAAAAGATGCCCAGATCACCGTTTTGGTTTTGGCCTTAATAGGGATCATTTACGGAGCGCTTGTCTCAATGATGCAGGACGATTTGAAGAAACTTGTGGCCTTTTCAAGCGTGAGCCACTTAGGGTTCGTTATGCTCGGCATGTTCGTCTTCACCCATCAAGGCCTTCAGGGTAGCGTTTATCAGATGTTAAATCACGGGGTTTCCACCGGGGCTCTGTTTATCTTGGTGGGGATGATCTACGAAAGGCGCCACACGAGGCTCATTAAGGAGTTCGGGGGGCTTGCTAAAGTGATGCCTATTTATGCCACCTTTTTCATGATTGTGGCGCTTTCCTCAATCGGCCTCCCTGGGACCAATGGATTTGTGGGAGAGTTCACGATTCTGCTTGGGACCTTTAAATCCAAGCCCGTTTTCGGGATCCTTGGAGCTACCGGTGTTATATTTGCGGCCGGTTATATGCTTTGGATGGTGAAAAGGGTCTTTTTCGGGCAGGTGACCAATGAGGAGAACGAGGCATTAAAAGACCTTAACAAAAGGGAAATCATCACCCTGATTCCCATTGTGATTATGATCTTTTGGATGGGCATTTATCCCAAGTTCTTCTTCCAGAAGATGGACCTTTCGGTCGATGCGTTTTTGAAGGATCTTCAAACAAAACAAAGCCTTTTTGTGGAGAAGGCTCAGATAGAAAAACTTGGGGGAAGATAAGATGTGGGCAATGGACTTTAAAAAGGAACTATTGGGCATTTTGCCGGAGATAGTGCTGTTTTGTTTTGCTTTGGTGAGCCTGCTTTTGGGCGCTTTTTTGAAGGGGAACTTGAGGCGTATAACGGGGTATATAGCCCTTTTGGGGTATTTGGTTGCCTTTTTTGCCATCTTTCCAAGTGGAAGTGAGGCCTTTAAGGCCTTTTATGGGATGATCTCCCTTGATCCCTTCAGCGTATTTTTTAAGGTCCTCTTTTTGGTAATCGGGTTCTTGGTGGTGCTTCTCTCTTTGGATTTTGCGAAAAAGGAAGAGGTGGGCTTTGGGGAATATTACGCCCTTATTTTAATCGCCACCTGCGGGATGATCCTTATGGCTTCTTCTTCAAATTTCGTAACCCTCTTTTTAGGGCTTGAGATAATGTCCCTTTCGATTTACGCCTTAACGGGCATCACCCGGGAAGATCCTAGAAGCGTGGAGGCAGCTTTTAAATATTTTCTCCTTGGAGCTTTTGCTTCGGCCTTCTTCCTTTACGGGGTGGCCCTCCTTTATGTCTCAAGTGGGACGTTAGATCTTATTGCCTTCGGGCAGTTGCTCAAGTCAAAGGCCCAAGTTTTAAAAGACCCTACTTTCCTTGTGGGATTGGGCCTTTTACTGGTTGGATTTGGTTTTAAACTCGCCCTTGTTCCATTTCACATGTGGACGCCGGACGTGTACGAAGGGGCGCCGACCCCTATTACGGCCTTTATGGCCACGGGGGTTAAGGCCGCGGCCTTTGCGGGATTTTTGAGGGTTTTACTTTTTGCCCTTCCTTCCCTTCCAATGAAATGGGAAGAGGTTTTATGGGTTTTATCGGTTGCCACCATGAGCCTTGGTAACTTGGTGGCCTTGAGGCAGGATGATATAAAGAGGATGCTCGCCTATTCTTCCATTGCTCATGCTGGTTATGTGCTTCTAGGGATAATCTCGGGACCCGAAAGGGGATATTCCGCGGCTCTTTTTTACCTTTATGCCTATGCCTTTATGAACATAGGAGCTTTCTCGGTTGTAGCCATTCTGAGTAAAAAGGGGCATCCTAATACGGTCCTTGAAGCCTATTCGGGGATCGCTTCAAGACATCCGCTTTTGGCCTTGTCGATGACCATATTCCTCTTCTCCTTAGCCGGTGTTCCGCCTACAGCGGGCTTCATGGCCAAGTTTTATATATTTAGCGCAGCGGTTAAAGAGGGTTATATTTGGCTTGCGGTTCTTGGAGTGCTTAACAGTGCGGTTGCTGCCTATTATTACTTGAGGGTTATGGTTTACATGTACTTCAGAGAGCCAAAGTTGGAAATCCAGACGGGCAGCGCTTCTTTTGCAGGGGTTTTGACGATAATTTTCTCCCTTTGGGGGGTTTTACAGTTTGGGATCCTCCCCTCAAGCCTTTTGGCCTTAGCGCAAACTTCCCTAAGGCTCCTTTAAGGAGGAAGGATTATGGTGGAGATCATTGTAAACGGTAAAAAGGTCAAGGTAAAAAGAGGTATCACCCTTCTTGAGGCCTTGAAAGACTTAGGCATGGAAATCCCTGCTCTTTGTTATGATCCAAGGCTTAAGCCTTCGGGTGACTGTGGGCTTTGTGTGGTAGAGGTTAAGGGGCATGGGCTTCTTAAGGCTTGTACTACGTTAGTGGGCGATCAAATGGAAGTTTATACGGATACCCCTCTTTTGAGGCAGGTGAGAAAGGGGAGGTTAGAGGAGCTTTTGAGGGAACATTATGGGGATTGCGTTGCTCCTTGTTCCCTTAATTGTCCCGCGGGGATAGACATCCAAAACTACGTGGCCCTTATAGCCAAGGGCGCCTTTAAGGAAGCAGCGGCCTTAATAAGGGAGAAGCTTCCCCTTCCTGGGGTGGTGGGAAGGGTTTGTCCTCATCCCTGTGAAGAGGCTTGTAGGCGTCAGCTTCTGGATGAGCCCATTTCCATAAGGCAACTTAAGCGTTTCGTTTATGATTATGAGAGACAAAGCGGGAAGAAGCTCATTCCTGATAAAGCTACCTCTACGGGGAAAAGGGTGGCCATTATAGGTTCAGGGCCGGCGGGGTTGAGTTGTGCGTATTTTCTGGCTTTAAAAGGCCATAATGTTACCATCTTTGAGGCCATGCCTCTTCCAGGTGGTTGGTTGAGGTATGGGATTCCTCCTTATCGTCTTCCTAAGGATGTACTGGATGACGAGATCGATATGATAAAGGGGCTTGGGGTCCAAATCCTCTGTAACAAGGCTTGGGGAAAGGACTTTACCCTGGAGGATTTACTTAAGGACTTCGATGCCGTTTTCATTGGGGTTGGCTGTCAGAAAAGTCAGGCCCTTGGGGTTCCGGGAGAGGAGCTTAAAGGCGTTTATGGAGGTGTTGATTTTCTGAGGGATGTGGCCTTGGGTAAGCGCGTTGAGGTTGGGAAGAGAGTAGCGGTAGTGGGCGGTGGCAATACCGCCATGGATGCGGCGAGGGTGGCCTTAAGGCTCGGTGCGGAAGCGGTGACGGTCCTTTACCGCCGAACAAGACGTGAAATGCCCGCTTCTCCTTGGGAAGTGGAGGAGGCTGAAGAGGAGGGGATAAGGTTTATGTATCTGGTTAATCCCGTTAGTGTGAATGGGAATGGGAAGGTGGAGGAGATCATCTGCGTGAGGATGAAGCTCACGGAACCTGACGCTTCTGGGCGAAGAAGGCCTGAACCTCTGCCCGGGAGCGAATTTTCCATCAAGGTGGATACGGTTATTGCGGCCATTGGGCAAAGGCTTGACGCAAAACTTTTGGAGAAAGAAGGGATAGCCCTTGAAAGGGGAAGTATAAAAGTGGATCCCTTGACTCTTATGACCTCCAGGCAGAGGGTTTTTGCGGGAGGTGATGCTGTCCTTGGTCCTGCCACAGTCGTTGAAGCGGTGGCTCAGGGCAGAAGAGCGGCTTTTCAAATCGATGCCTTCTTGAAGGGCGAAAAATATGTGGAGGAAAAACCCTTTAACATCTCAAGAGGAGCCCTTGAGGAGATCGATAAGGTAAGGCTTTATGAAGGCATCGAAAAGAGGCCCAGAAAACACATGCCTGTTTTAAGGCCCGAAGAGAGGAAGGATAACTTTAAGGAGATAGAACTTGGGTACGATGAAGAGGCGGCTCGAGAGGAAGCTAAAAGGTGTCTTAAGTGCGGCTGTCTGGCTCAGGATTATTGCGAATTGAGAAAGTGGGCCCAGCACTTTGAGATTGAACCTCCTAAAGTGAAAGGGCCGGTTTATCCCATCGAAAGGGAACATCCTTTTATCGAGCGCGATCCCAATAAGTGTATCGCCTGTGGTCTTTGCTCTAGGATCTGTGAAGAGGTAATGGGGATCGGCGCTATAGTTCATTCTTACCGAACGGGGATGCCAAAGGGTTTTGGCGCTTCGCTTTTGGATAGTCCTTGTATCTCCTGTGGACAATGTGTAAGCGCCTGTCCAGTTGGAGCTTTGGTCTCTAAGGATTTCTTACCTCCTGAAAGGGAAATAAGGACCATTTGTCCCTATTGTGGTGTTGGGTGTGGAGTGGTATTGGGGGTGAGGGGTAATAGGATTGTTCGCGTAAAGGGCGATTTCCAAAATGAGGTCAACCGGGGTAATTTGTGCGTTAAGGGAAGGTATGGATTGGATTTCGTGAACCATCCGGATCGGTTGAAGAAGCCCCTCATAAGGAAGACCGGAAGGTTTGAGGAGGTGAGTTGGGAAGAAGCCTTGGATTTCATAGCTCAGAAGCTTCAAGCTTATAAAGGTGACCAATTCGCCTTCCTCGCTTCGGCTCGCTGTAGTAACGAGGAGAATTACGTCTTTCAGAAGTTTACCCGGGCAGTGATGGGCACAAACAATATAGATCACTGTGCTCGTCTCTGACACTCCCCTACTGTGGCCGGTTTGGCCACAACGCTCGGTTCTGGCTCCATGACCAACTCCATAGGCGATTTGTCAAAAGCTTCCTGCATCCTTCTTATAGGATCCAACCCCACAAGCAATCATCCCATTCTGGCTTTGAGAATAAAGGAGGCGGTGAAAAAAGGAGCACTTCTCATTTTGGCAAATCCCAGAAGAGGGGAACTCAATAGATATGCTTCTCTATGGCTTCGCCTCAAGCCTGGAAGTGATGTGGCCCTTTTGATGGGTATGGCCAGGGTGATTCTTGAGGAGTCCCTCTTTGATGAAGCTTTTGTGAAGGAAAGGACTGAGGGGTTTGAGGAGTTCAAGGAATCCTTAAAGGAGTTTGACCTTAAGAAGGTTGAAGCGTTGACGGGTGTTCCCCAGGAAAAGATAAGGGAAGCGGCAAGGCTTTATGCCACTTTGAAACCTGCAAGCATCATTTACTGCATGGGTATAACCCAGCATGCTTATGGCACCAATAACGTATTTGCCCTTTCCAATCTGGCACTTCTGACTGGGAACTTCGGAAAACCCGGAGCAGGGGTAAATCCTTTGAGGGGGCAGAATAACGTTCAAGGTGCCTGTGATATGGGAGCTTTGCCCAATGTATTGCCGGGATACAAGAGGGTTGATGATGAAGCTTCGCGAAAAGCCTTTGAAGAAGCTTGGGGGGTGAGATTACCCGAAAAACCGGGATTGACCTTGACGGAAATCTTTTCCGGTTGTTTGAAAGGAGAGATTAAGGCTTTGTGGATTGTAGGGGAGAACCCTGCGGTAAGTGATCCGGACTCGGAGCATGTGGAAGAAGCTTTGAAGAAGGTGGAATTTTTGATCGTTCAAGACCTCTTCTTAACCGAGACCGCTCGATTTGCCCATGTGGTACTCCCTGCAGCAAGTTTTGCCGAAAAAGAAGGAACCTTTACTAATACCGAACGTAGGGTCCAAAGGATAAGAAAGGCCATTGAGCCTATTGGGGATTCAAAGCCGGATTATTGGATCGTGAAAGAGGTGGCCAAGAGGATGGGCGGGAAGGGATTCGAATGGGAGAGCGAGGAAGAGATCTTTGAAGAGATAAGGAAAGTCGTTCCTTCTTATCGGGGAATAACCTATAAGAGGCTTGAAAAAAACGGCATTCTTTGGCCTTGTCCCTCAGAGGACCATCCGGGAACCCCTTACTTATACGGAGAAGGCTTTTTGAGACCTGGGGGAAAGGCTCTATTTATGCCTCTGAAGTACACACCTCCAGCGGAAGAACCGGATGAGGAATACCCCTTCGTTTTGACGACCGCAAGATCCCTTTATCACTACCATACTATCACCATGACCGGAAAAGTTCCGGGGCTTATGCTTCTTAAAGGGTTTGAGACCGTGGAGATAAATCCTGAAGATGCGGCTCAGATAGGGATTAAGTCCGGCCAGAGAATCCGAGTCCGATCAAGAAGGGGAGAGGCGGAGGTTGTAGCTCTTGTGACCGATGATACCCCCAAGGGAGTCCTCACGATGAGTTTCCATTTTCCTGAGACGCGGACGAATCGGCTTTTTTCAAGCTCCGTGTTAGATCCAATATCCAAGATGCCCGAATTGAAGGTAATCGCAGTGAAAGTGGAGAAGGTTTAATCGGTATATCTTGCTATTGATTTGGGAGTATGTTATATTTCCGAAGAGGGAGAGCCTGCTTAAGCGGGCGAAAAAAGCCCGCTTTTTTAACATTAGGATGATCGATAGTAAAGAGATTATCAAGCGGGTAGAGAGGATAGTTGAGCCCATTTTGATGGAAGAAGGGCTTGAGCTGGTCGATATTGAGTTTCGCAGAGAGAAGGCCGGGTGGGTTTTGAGGATCTACATTGACCGTCGAATTGGAGGGGTAACCCTTGGAGATTGCGTTAGGGTGAGTCGAGAGTTGGGGGAGTTACTTGATGTGGAGGATTTTATTCCCTACTCATATAACTTGGAAGTTTCTTCCCCGGGCATAAACAGGCCTCTTCGGAAAAAGGAGGATTTTGAAAGATTTAGGGGGGAATGGGTTAAGTTAAAACTTATGGAACCAATAAAAGGGCGAAGGAACGTAAGAGGAAGGATTTGGGGAATTGAGGGGGATAACATTTTATTGATAGTGGATGAACAAATATGGGAGATTCCTTATTCCTTAATTGCGAAAGCAAACCTTGATCCAGAAATAGAGGTATAAAGATGGAGATTAGGTTGAATGAGCTTATAGAAGAAGTGGTAAAAGAGAAAGGAGTTGATAGGAAGTACATAATTAAGGCCTTAGAAGATGCCCTTCTGAGAGCCTCGAAGAAGCACTTTGGGAGCCATAAGGACATAGAGGTCCGTTTCAATGCGGAACTTGGTGAGCTTGAGGTCTTTCAGTTCAAGACGGTGGTTGAAGAAGTCAAGGATCCCGATCTTGAGATATCCCTTGAGGAAGCGAGAAAGATCGACCCAGAATGTGAGATTGGCGATAGTTTAGGAATTAAGTTAAACCTTAACGAATTGGGGAGGATCGCTGCTCAGACGGCCAAACAAGTGATAATGCAAAGGGTAAGGGATGCGGAAAGCGAGGTTATTTATCAGGAGTTTAAAGATAAAAAGGGGGAGATCTTATCGGGGGTAGTTCAGAGAATAGAGAGGGGAAATATCATTGTGAACCTCGGGAAGGCCGAGGCCATTTTGCCTAAAAAAGAGCAGATTCCCAAGGAGGTCTACAAAAGAGGCGATAGAATAAGGGCTTACGTGCTTGACGTTCAAAGGACATCGGGAGGTTATCAAATAGTACTTTCCAGGACGCATCCCAATTTCCTCGCCAAACTCTTTCAACTGGAAGTACCCGAGGTGGCGGATGGTACCGTTAAAATCATGGCCGTTGCCCGAGAACCAGGAGAGAGGGCAAAAGTGGCCGTCATGAGCCTTGACCCCGATGTGGATCCTGTAGGAGCCTGTGTTGGGCTCAGAGGTTCGAGGGTTCAAAACGTGGTTCAGGAATTAAGGGGAGAGAAGATAGACATAATTCCCTGGCACGAGGACCCCGCCAGGTTCGTCTGTAACGCCCTTGCTCCGGCCAAGGTTTCAAAGATTTACATAAACAAAAGCGAGAAGATGATGGAAATAGTGGTGCCTGATGATCAATTATCGCTTGCTATAGGGAAGGGTGGTCAGAACGTGAGGTTGGCTTCGAAATTGGTAGGGTGGCGCATCGATATAAAGAGCGAGTCCAAGATGGAGAAGCTTTCTCAAGAGATAATCTCGAAGCTTCAAGAAATTCCTGGTGTGGGTGAACTTATAGCGAGACTCCTTTACAATGAGGGCTTCTATTCGGTTGAAGAAGTGGCCGAAGTGGAACCTGAAGAGCTGGCGAAGATCTTAGGGGTGCCCTTGGAAAAAGCGAAAGAGATCGTAAGAGGAGCTCAAAAACTTGTAGGTAAGGAGGTAGTGGAGGAAGAAGAGGAAGTTGACGAAAAGGCCGAGAGGATAAGACGGGGTGATCAAATGGTGGACAAGCTTCCCGGTCTCAATCCCCAATGGGCTCAATGGTTGAAAGATGAAGGCATAGAAAGCATAAGGGATCTTTTCCAGGCTGACAAAGGGCAGCTCATGAGGGTCTTGAAGATTTCGGCTCAGGAGGCTGAAGAGCTAATAAGAAAGGCCAAGCAATATATAGATACGGGGTATGTCTCATAAACCTATAAGGATGTGTGTGGTGTGTAAGAAGAGAGAAGAAAAGGACAAACTTTTGAGATTTACCTTTAAGGATGGGCATCTTTTATGGGATAAAAAGATGCGACTAGGAGGAAGAGGTGCTTACGTATGTCAAAACTCAGAGTGCCTCGAAAAATTGAAAAACTCAAAGATCGTAAAGAGGCTCTCTAATTCTTTGAGGAGGAATGTCCTTTTAGAAGAAGTGGAGGCTCTTTTGGCCCAATTGTGCAAAGAGGAGGTTTTTTAAGGGTGAAGGATGAGGAAGCAAAAAAGGCCGAGTACACAGAGGAGAGGCTAACCTCGGGTGTAATAAGGAGAAGGAGGATTCGCCGAGAAGAAGCTATGCCCCCTCCTCCAAAGGAGGAACTCGAAAAAAAGGCGGAAGAAAGCCCTCCAAGCGCTCCAGCGATTCCGAGTGAGCCACCCTTAACAGCGGAACTTCAAAAGGTCGAAAGGCTTGAAAAACCGGAAAAACCTGAGAAACTTGAGAAACCCGAAAAACTAGAGAGGAAGGAAGCCCCTCCCGAAAAGGAAGTAAGGTTTGTGCGAATTCCAAAAGATAAGACCAAACCGGCGAGGATCGTAGGCCGTATAGAGCTCAAACCACAGGAGGTTCCTCGGCCTGAGGTGCCAAAAGAGGTTTCTCTTCCCAAAGTTCCGCCACCTCCTCAAGAGCCTGTGACCTTTGAAGTTCAGGTAGTGAGTGAGGTTCCTAAAAAGAAGCCTTTTATTAGAAGGGAGGAGGAAGAGGAAGAAAAACGGGAGAAGAAGTTTCCAAAAAGAAAGGGAGGCAAAAGGCCGAGGGAGGTGGTGAGCTTTGACGAAGAGGAGCTTGAGGAACTCTATGCCAAGCAGAAGGTTTTAAGGGAGTATAAAGCGGAGAAAAAGACCCTTTCCCGTCCTCCGCAGAAGCCCCAGATAACTGTTCCTAAAGCCATAAAGCGGAAGATCCGGGTTGAGGAAGAGATCCCGCTTTCGGAACTCGCCCAAAGGATGGGGGTTAAGTTGAGCGAGATTGAGGAGAAAATAACCCAGCTTGGCCTTGAGGTGGGTCCTGAGGGAATAGTGGACGTTGAAACGGCCGCCTTAATAGCGAGCGAATATGGGTTTGAGGTGGAGAGTGCCCTTGA
>Ga0105158_1000238_pt1 | contig 24888 bp, 18 predicted proteins | sample LHCtaG_FD_81567 | JGI IMG/M metagenome (GOLD analysis project Ga0105158, IMG submission 81567) | Hot spring microbial communities from Little Hot Creek, USA to study Microbial Dark Matter (Phase II) - LHC4sed_matched | ecosystem: Environmental > Aquatic > Thermal springs > Hot (42-90C) >...
CAGGACCGCTTCCTTGCCGACTCCCATTATGGTAATGTCCCCCCTATCCCCGCTCACTATGATCTTCTCCAGCTCACCCTTAGCAAGCTCACCCAGAGCCCTGGAGCCGATGTTAAGTATGGCGGCGCTCATAGCAGCAATCAAGCCCTCATCAGCGCTCTTAGGCAAAGCAGAAGCCATTACCAGCCCATCGGTCCTGACAATGGCGGACGCTTCTATGTCGGGGTCGGACGTCTCCATGTCCGTAAGAATCCTTTCAAGCTCCTCACGCCACTTCTTAGACATAATTCTCACCTCAAAAATTATCAAATACCACTAAAAGAAAGGAAGGAATATGAATGTTTCGCTAGTGGATCTTTCGCACTTTAAAGAGTATTATAGAAAGCATTCTTTTCTTTGAAGTGTATCTGAGCTTTTTTTATTAAATTGTCGTTGAACTTTATGGAAATCCTTTAAGGTGGCTTCACTGATGTATCAGTAGCTTGCTAGGGCGGTGTTCTCTTGTCTAAGGGGGTAATTGGAAGCGCAACTTTCGCCGGATTTCAGGAAAGTCTAGAGAAACTTTTGGCTTTCTTTGCCGAGAATGGGTTTGGCCTGGTAGAAGTTAAATGTGAGGAACCTCATTTTAATCCGGCTAGGGTTTCGAAGGCGAAGCTGAGAGCGCTTGAGGAGCTAGCTGAGTCCATGTCCTTAAAGCTGTCTCTTCATGCACCCTACATAGACGTGAACCTTGCCAGCCTCAACGACTACGCTTATAGATCTTCTCTAAGAGCTGTTAGGAGAAGTATTGAACTGGCGAGTAGGCTTAACGCGCTTTACTTGACGCTTCACTGCGGCAGTTTTTCAAGCGACTATCCCCCTAATCTTTTCGGTAAGGCGTGGGAGAAGTCCAGAAGGTGCGTCGCTAAGCTGGCTGATTACGCTTTAGAGCTAGGCGTCGTCCTAGGTTTAGAGAATAAGGAAAGGGCGGAGAAGAGAAACCTTCTGGTTAATCCTAATGAGTTTGCCTTGTTCATGAACGAAATGAATGAAGGCGTAGGTGTAGTGTACGATGTGGGGCATGCTAACACGTGGGGACTAACAACCGAGGAGCACATCAACTTTGTTTCTTTCCTAAGCGGGAGGCTTGTCGCCTTTCACGTTCACGATAATGATGGGACAGCCGACCAGCACTTAGAGATCGGGGAGGGAAAAATAGACTTCAATGTGCTTATGCCGCACATGAAGTCGCAGGGAGTCCCCATGGTGCTGGAAGTTCACTCTCTGGAGGGGCTTGTGAGAAGTAAGCGAATATTGGAAGAGGCATTTTAAAGAGGCATTTTAGAATGCCGCCGTGAAAGCGTCCACGCATGCTCTACTTATGTAAACCTATTATTTTCGGGATTTCTTGGACGCTTTCCAGTATAATGTCCGGTTCAGCAGACTCCAGCACTTCTCTTTTGACTCCGCCGCTCAAGACCGCTGCGGTGAATGCGCCTATCCTTTTTCCTGTTTCTATGTCTGCCAAGAAGTCTCCAACGATTATGCAGTCGTTAGGCTTCACGCCCGCTTCTTCCAGTGCTCTAAGAACTTCCTCCTCCTTTAGGTAATAGTCCTTTACGTTCGTATTTTTCGCCGATACAATATCGACGTATTCCGCCAAGCCATGCTTTTCAAGCTCGTCCCAAATGCTGTGGGTGCTACACGCCCTACCGGTGACTACGCATACGAGAATACCTCTATCCTTGAGCTCCTTGAGGATCTCCTTGGCTCCAAGTATAGGTCTGTCCCCGTGTGAGCTTACCTGGCCATACCGCACTAAGAAGTTCTTCCAGAAGTTTTCTCTCACGCTTTCCGGGATCGCCTCGTCGAGCGATGCCCTAGAGTAGAGCTCCTCAAACTTACCTTTGGCAATCCGGGGGAGAGAAAAATGTTCCAGTATTTCATTGAAAACTCTGAAGAACCTTTCCCTTGTATCTATGAGTGTCCCGTCAAGGTCGAATATAACTGCCTTCACTTTCATTAAAGGGTCCTCCGCACTCTCTTTAAGGAAGGGATCTTTATAAGGTGTTCTTTAATTTCTATTCTTGAGACTTGAGCAGTTTGGGGGTTCGTTCTTGGAGGACGAATTGAGGAAGACGCTTCTAAAGCACGTCCTTGCCAATGCGGTTAAGTACGGTGGGAAGGCCGACGCTAAAGCTGTCATGGGGAAAGTATTCTCCGAGATGCCGGAGCTAAAGCAGAGGGCGAGAGAGATCCTCGAAGCCGTGACTAAAATCGTCGAGGAAGTCAACGCCATGCCTATAGATGACCAGAGGAAAATGTTCGAGGAAGTTTTCCCAAAAGTCCCGGAGAAAAGGAAGGTGGAGGAGAGGAAGGAGCTGCCCCCACTTCCAAACGTTGAGAAGTATGGGAAAGTTGTAATGAGGCTTGCCCCGTACCCTTCGGGCCCCCTACATATAGGAAACGCTAGGATGGCCATCTTGAACGATGAATATGTTAAGCGGTATGGGGGCGAGCTACTTTTGGTGTTCGATGATACCATAGGTGGAGGAGAGAAGCGCGTTGTACCTGAAGCTTACGACCTCATAATCGAGGGGCTACAGTGGCTTGGAGTAAAGTGGCGCAAGGAATTTTACAAGTCAGATAGAGTTCCGATTTTTTACGATTACTGTGAGGATCTTATCAAGAAAGGTTATGCTTATGTTTGCACCTGCGAGCGGGAGGAGTGGAGGGAAAGGTTCAAGGAGAAGATGAAGGCATGCCCTCACAGGGACTCCCCATTCGAGGAGAACCTTGAAAAGTGGGAGGGGATGCTGGAGGGGGCTTACGGGGAGGGGGAGGCCGTGGTAAGGCTTAAGACAGGCATGGATCAGCCTGACCCCGCTCTGCGGGATCATGTTATAATGAGGATCTCGGAGAGGGAGCACCCCCGTGTAGGCTCCAAGTATCGTGTATGGCCACTACTCGAGTTTTCATGGGCGATAGATGACCGCTTGCTGGGCGTAACCCATATACTGAGAGGCAAAGACCTGGTCAAAGAGGATGCGATTGAGAGGTTTGTGTGGAAAATATACGGGTGGCCCGAGGTGGAGTTCATACATTACGGCATACTCACGTTCAAGGGGTTAAAGCTCAGCAAGACGGAGGCGCGCAAAAACATAGAGAAGGGGGTTTACATGGGGTGGAGTGACCCACGAACTTGGAGCTTGCAGTCCCTTCAGAGGAGGGGAATAAAGCCAGAGGCATTAAGGGACTCTATATTGAGCCTAGGGTTAAGTTTGATCGACGTGGAGTACAGCCCTGAGAGCCTCTACGCGGTCAACAGGAGGCTGATCGATCCTGAAGCTAACAGGTACTTTTTCGTGGAGAGGCCGGTTAAACTGATAGTTGAAGGCGTGCCCTTTGAGAGGCTTGTGTCACGTCCACCACTCCACCCGGACTTCCCGGAGAGAGGTACGAGAACAATCGAGGTCAACGTCAAAAACGAGCATGCAGAAGTTTACGTGGAAGAGAGAGACGTGATGAGGATGAGCGAGGGTGACATCTTCAGGCTTAAGGATCTGTTAAACTTCGAGGTTAAGGGGAAAAGCGAAGGAGGCGTAGTCGGGGAGTTCCACAGCCTGAGCGTGGATGAGGTCAGAGCGCGCAGAGCCCCGATAATACACTGGGTTCCCCGCGAGGGGTGCCTAAAAGTTAAAGTTGTCAAGCCGGATGGGGATGTCGTTGAGGGGCTAGGTGAGCCGGACTGCCGCAAACTTACTAGGGACATGCTCGTCCAGTTTGAGAGGTATGGATTCTGCAGAGTGGACTCGGTGAAGCCAGAAATCCTGCTGTTTTTTTCACACGACTGACGTGAGGGGCTGCTTTCATTGAACTTTGCTCCAGTTCAGCTTTTTACCCTCACCATAGCCCTCTTAGCCCTTTCATGTGCATCATACTTTGACGTGAAAACAAAAAGGGTGCCCAATAAATTGTGGATTTTCCCCATGCTGATAGGCGCCACCACAACACCATTGATGGTGGAGCAAGGGTTACTCCAAGTTGATGAGGTCGCTGTGAGCTTGGCTTCAGCCTTGCTCCTCGCATACCTTTTACACAAGATGAAAATTCTGGGGGGAGCCGACTGCAAGGCGATTATCGCAGCATGTCTTCTTACCCCAGTAGGGCGCGGCCGTCCACCCCTCCACTTTCTCCCCTTGGCGTTGATGACGAATATGTTCATCATGCTGGGAACCTTGACCTTAGCCGTAGCCGCCGCTCACTTGCTCAGGAAAAAGGTGAAAGTAGGACTTAAGAATGAAGAAAAGCGTACAGAGGACAAGGATGCCACCGTTTTTTCTTGGAGGAAGTTCTCTCCGCCCTTAATGCCGCTTATAACGTTGAGCCTCATAATCTCTTTCTTCCTTGGAAACCTCGCTTTCGCCGCCATTCCATAGAAGGTTTTCCCTTTAAAGAATAACAATTTAAAAGAAGCGCCTCTCTCAGTTTGATAGTAAACCCGTAAGGTGATGGCGATGAAGGAGCTCTTAAAGAGGCTTGTTGAGGCCTGCGCCCCCTCAGGATATGAGGAGAACGTGAGGAGGATCATGAGGGACGAGCTCAAGGATCACGTGGACGAGATAAGGGAAGATAAACTAGGCAACTTGATCTGCGTTAAGAAGGGAGGTAAAGGAAGCGGAAAAGTCATGGTGGCGGCACATATGGACGAAATAGGCATGCTAGTCAAGTACATAGAGAAGGAGGGATTCATAAGGTTTTCCTATCTTGGCGGGTTCCTAGACCAGACCGTTCTGAACCAGCGGGTTCTCGTCCACACGGAGAAGGAGGTCATGCCTGGAGTTATAGGGTCGACGCCACCCCACCTGCTCCCGGAGGAAAAACGCAAGAAGCCTGTCGAGAGAGAGGAAATGTTCATTGACATAGGTGCTACGAGCAGGGAGGAGGCTGAGTCGTGGGGCGTTAGGACGGGGTGCCCGATAACGTGGGTCGGCGACCTCGTTGAGTTAAAGAACGGCTTCGTCTGCGGAAAGGCTTTCGACGATAGGGTGGGCTGCCTCGTGCTTGCAGAAGTAATGAGGTACGTCGATCCCGAGGTCACGGTTTACGGTGTGGCGTCAGTCATGGAGGAAGTTGGGCTTAGGGGGGCACGCACTTCAACGTTCGCCGTAGACCCGGATATGGGCATTGCAGTGGATGTTGCCGCAGCAGGAGACTACCCGGGAATCGATGAGAGGAAGGCTCCCATTAAACTGGGGAAGGGTCCGGCGATCACCATAGCCGACGGTAGACGTGAGAGCCTCGGTGGAGGACTCATATCACACCCGCTGGTCAGAAGCCTCCTCGTAGAGACTGCGGAGAAGAACGGGATACCATACCAGCTGGACGTTTTCGAGGGAGGCACGACCGACGCAACAGAGATCGCGTTAGCGAGGGAGGGTGTTCCCGCAGCGGTTCTCTCGGTGCCAACGCGTTACATACACACACCAGTAGAGGTGCTGAACCTCAAAGACGTTGAAAACACTGTGAAGCTCCTGAAGATGGTGCTCGAAAGGGTGCATGAAAAACTGACACCGGAAAGGAGACCATGATATACTCATCGCTCCTCAAAGTAGCATCCAAGAGGCAGGCGAGGGTGGGTGTAGGCGTAGGGGATCCTAGCACTCTTAGTAGAGTGGTGTCGGGCGTTAGGCAGGTGCTGGACAAAGCTGAAGTAGTCCTCGTCGGAAGACCGGGGCTGGAAGAAAACGTTGAGGGCGTACCATTTTATCCCTCCGAGGAGCCTGAAAAGAAACTGTTGGAACTTCTTGTGTCAGGGGAAGTCGAGGGGGCGGTTAGAGGAGGGCTCAGCGCCTCGACCTTCCTGAAACATGTGAAGGCTATCTTTAACGTTGCAAAAGTGCTGAGAGTTGCTCTTCTAGAGGACAAGTCCGGCCACCAGTTCATGTTTGCCCCAGTAGGCATAGATGAAGGGGAAGGGGTTGACGAGAAGGTTTCACTCGCCGCGGGGGCAGCAGACTTCCTCAGAAAGATCAATTTAACTCCTAAAATAGCGGTCGTCTCCGGTGGCCGCCTGAGCGATTCGGGTAGAAGCCCAAAGGTCGACAAAAGTATAAGGGAAGCTGAAGAAGCTGTAGCCCGACTCAAAGAGAAGGGCTATGATGCTGAACACTACCAGATCTTAATAGAGGACGCCGTAGCGGATAAAAGAAACATAATAGTGGCGCCGGATGGCATATCGGGAAACTTGATTTATAGGACGCTCATACACCTTGGCCTAGGAAAATCTTATGGGGCAGTATACCTAAACGTGCCGAAACCAATAATAGATACATCGAGGGCGGCACCACCAAATGAGTACGCTGGCGCCGTCATCATGGCCACCGCGGCAAAAAGCCTCCAAAACCAAGAGTAAAATGCTTCCTGGGACGATGTGGCTTAGCTGCTTTAGTAGTTTCGTGGGAAGAAAGACTCCTCCTCTTTTTCCATGGCTATTAGCCTAAAGTAGTCCGTGAACGTTATGTCGCTAGAAGTTACGGATAATGGTGTCAAGCCAACTTTTTCCAGCTCGTCGACCAATATGTTGAGTGGCTCCTCGATTTTCCTGACGAAAATTTTCAGGGTCTTCCTTCCAACCGGCAGAACGTCGGTGACTACTCTCAACTCCTTTATCCTTGAAATATCGTTATCCGTCAGTTTTTCGAAAGAGGCTATGAAGGCATATCTCGCCTGAATGCTTCTGACGAATTCCCTTGGGTTTCCAAATAGAGCGACGTGCCCCTTCTCGAGGACTGCCACCCGGTCGCAGAACTCCGCAGTCTCCAAGTCGTGGCTTACTATCCCCATGGTTACACCGTATTGCCTGTTTATGTTCCGGAGATAGTTCAGCACGTCTACCCTGAGGTGTGCGTCGAGGCCTGTTGTGGGCTCATCCAGTAGGAGTACTCGTGGCTCATGTATCAGCCCTATGCATATCGAAACACGTTTCCTTTCGCCGCCCGAAAGATGGCCGACGGGCTTCTTCATTAGTTCCTCGCTTCTAAAGCCAAGAAACTCTAGGATTTCCCTCGCTCTGCGCTCAGCCTCCTTCGTGGGTATACCGTACATTCTAGCAAAAAGACAGGCGTTCCTGATGGCTGAGAACTCGTAGTATAGCCCTGTTTCATCTAGTTGGGGGACGTATCCTAATACGTGCTCTAGCCTTTCTCTGTATCTCACAACGTCTATGCCCGCGACGCGTACTTCGCCTCTTACAGGGCGGATCTGTCCAGTCATGACTCTTAGACAGGTGGTCTTGCCAGCCCCGCTTCCTCCTATTACAGCTAGTATTTCGCCTCTTTCAGCGTAGAAACTGACGTCGCTCAGTATGGTCTTTCCGCTAATGGTCACATGAACCCTATTAAGTTCAATAAACCTCTCATCCACTGCTTACACCACCGACCTCTTCACGGAGAAGATCACGAGTGAGATGGCTAGAAGGGCTAGGCTGTAGATCAACAAGCCGATCATTGGTGGCATTGCGTAGTAGAGCGGTAGTCCTCTGGAGGCTATGTTTATGATCGCTTCCCTAGCCATGTGGAGGGGACTGGCGTTTTTAACGTCTGCTACAGGAACAGCTAGCTCTATCACGACGAGCGTCAGGAAAGCGAATATGAAGTACTGGTTTGCTTGAAGGCGCGAGTTGCTAATGATGGATATAAAGACGCCCAGCGTTATCCCGAAGAGCGAGATGCAAAGGAGGCAGAGGACTAGGCTAATGTATGAGCCTGACGGCTGATAGTGGTATACGAGGCTGAGTATTCCTATTATTATCACCATTTGGATTATGGCCGTTATCAGGTATGCGAGGACCTTCGCTAAGACCGCCTCGGATTTGCTTGCGGGTGTAAGCAGAAGCCTCCTGAGGGGGACGTCGCCCACTATGCATTGGCTGGTGAGGATCATTATTCCTCCTATGAGGAGGAGCGGCGTTATTAGGGGAACCGTGACTCTTAAGTCGATTCCCTGTTCCTCCGTTGGTCCCATGACTGCTGTTATGGCGGGGATAATTTCGTCCTTAGTGAAGTTGAAGCGGATCTTGAAGTCGGATATTGCGCTCGTCAAACAGTCTATGACTTTACCCTGATTTTCAAGGTCTGTGCCGTCAAGGGTAACGTTGATGTAAGCTGGAACGGGGATGGGCGCCTCCGGATCCCTATTACTGGCTAGGTGACTGTTGAATCCAAAGGGTATGATTACTACGGCGTCTATGTCGCCGCGCCACAGCAGGAAGTTGGCGATGTTTTCGTCGTTAACGGGGAAGACTATGCACACGCTATCGTTGGCTTTTTCCACCAGCTCCCAGAAAAACTCGTCTGCAAAGTTGTAGTCTGGATCTCCTATACTTGTATCTTGGTTTATAACCGCCACCTTGGCGTAGTCGGCAATGGTAAGCACCCTGAACTGGTATGCCCCAAGGCTAAAGGTTATGATCGTTGGGAGAAGTATCAGGACGATGAGCGCCATTCTGTCCTTGATTATTCCCTCAAGCTCTTTCCGTATTAGGGCAGCGATCCTAATTACGCTTCCCTCAAGCCTATTTATGGACATTATACTCCGCCCCCGCTATGTATCTGAAGTAATCTTCAAATGTGAGCTCAACCCTCGGCTCAATCTTGTAAACTTTTATTCCTCTAGAGGAGAGGCGGCTTAAAATATGCTTAAGAACTGCTCTGTTTTCCTCGCCTTCCACGAGAACCTTGTAGTATGGTCCCACTCTGAAAACGTAGCTGACGCCTTCCGTGCTCCTTATCACATCATCGGCTTCAGGGTCATCCTCTTCGAGCACTAATCCTATGGCGTAGCCGCCTCCCGGCAACTTCGAAACCAGCTCCCTTGGCGACCCGAAGTCCACGAACCCCTTATCCCTCACGAAGACCGCAACTTTGTCGCAGTATTCAGCTTCAGAGGGATAGTGAGTTATAACTACGAGCGTGGTGCCATATACCTTGTTGATCTTCTCTAGGTAGCTCCAGAGCTCGTGTCGCCTTATGAGGTCTAACCCACTGGTCGGCTCGTCAAGGAAAAGTATCTTGGGATGGTGGACGAGCGCTATTGATATGCTGACCCTTCTTTTCTCACCGCCGCTCAGCGTTTCAACTTTCTCGTTCCCCTTATGGAAGACTTCCAGCTCCTTGAGGATGCGTTTACCCCTTTTTATTAGTTCATCCTCCGGGAGTCCATACTGCCTCCCAAAGTAAACTATGTTCTCTATAGGAGTGAAGGTTTCGTACATCCTGCTGAGGTCTTGGGGGACGTAGCCTATAAGAGGGGCAACAACATCCTTCCGGGATGGGGGAAAACCACATATGAGCACCTCTCCGGAGTCCGGCGTTAATTCTCCTATCAACGCCTTCATACACGTGGTCTTTCCACTACCGGACTCGCCAACTATTCCCAGGATTTCCCCCTCCCTCAAGGAGAATGAAACATCTCTCAAAACGACCTTCTTACCATAAGAAACTGTGAGTCCGCGAACCCTTAAAATGTACTCTTCGCGGGGGACAACTTCTTGCTTTGGCTCTAAAAGCACCTTGCTGGCGGCGACATCAATACCAGCAGGGTTTCCAGTCCACTTAGAGAGGAAGGAGGCGGTGCGCCTTATCATGTCACTGACAGCTCCTCGAACCATAACTGCCGCTTCACTGTTAAGTAAGATGCCTAAGCCACACCGGCTTGAGAGCAAGTAAGCATCCTTTAACATTCTTTTTACATAACGGTCGAGGAAGGAGGCGAGAAAGATTCTTACGGGTTGCTCTAAGCGATATCTTAGGGGAAGACTGCCGACCGACACAATTAATTCATTAATTACGCGTTCCCCGATTATACCCCTACTCACAAGCATAGCAAAGGACTTCTTAAAGGGTCCATCTTCAGCTGCGAGCACCTCGCCTTCTCCAATGAACTCGGCGCCGCTTCGCAACCATATTCCCTCTACCTTGCCATGTATCTTTTTCAGCGGGAGGCTTTCCTGAATCCATCTGATGGCGGAGTTCAGTTCGCCGCTGTCGAAGAACGCAAGTTGATATGTAGACCTCCTGAGGCGGTTTCTAAAAACGATATTTAACGCTTGAACATCACATTTGGAGCGTGTACTCCCAACGGTAACAGTCACCCCTTTTCCTAAGCGCTCTTTCCCCCGCACAGCGTAATCCAAGATGACAACAATATATTTCCGGAGGAGGTTGGAACGCGCCTCAAGTATGTGGCCTGACCCCTTAAATGGCTCACCGCTCTTTCTCCAAACACCTTGGACGGTCACGTCGATGACGTTTCCCTCTCTCTCTTGGCACCACCTGACGGCCTGAGCAATCATCTTACCTGTAAAGAAAGCTTCTTCGTAGAAGTCCTCCGGCGACATGGCGACCACACGTCTCAAATGGAACTAGACGCTAATTAAAAGTATGGATTAAGGTAGTTAAAAAATGGAGGGCCTTCACTATTGCTTCCGAGTGGAGAAGCTCACCGTCCACCCTTTGTGATAACGCAGAGGAGTACTATCAAAGTGATAATCGTTATGGTGAGCTCAATAGTCAAAGCTCCCACTACTCCCAGCACGTACAGGACGGCGAAGAAGTCGACGAGTACATGCAGTCCAACAGCTGCAAGATAGAATTTTGTCACCTCTCCTCTAGCTAGACCCCATCCAACTATTCCAGTCAACGTTCCATGCAGAAGCACGACGACAGCCCGCTCGTAAATTCCCAAGAGGGGTATCGAGAGGATCAATGGGCCAGATGAAACGATGGAGGCGAGAGAAAGTAACAAGTTTAATATGGCGAGGTCAATGAACCAAGCGGACGCGCCTGTGGCCTCTAGTAGAAGTGATTTAATGAAGTATAATGAGAAGGCGGAAATCATTAAGTCGGGAATGGCGATGGCGGACTCCGCTAGGACTAAGACGGCTTCGCCTGCTCCGAAGCCGAATCCTGCTATTAGTCCATAGAAGACCCCGTTACCCGGAGTCAACCTACCTTTAACTGTTGGTATTAAAAGTACGGAGAGCTTGGCTGCTTCTTCTATGAAGCCAGTTGCCACAAGGTCTACTGTGTATAGAAGCATCCCCGATAGGAAGAGCACGTAAACCTTGCGCAAGTATGCAACGTAGAACATTACCGCAGCTGCTAAAAAGGCGACTAGGACTGGTTTAAACGGCTCACCGCTGAGCCTCCACCTCCAAACCATAACGGAAATGGCTAACGGGTACAGCAGGCTGAACAACAACGCGAAAATGACGCCTAAACCATCCATGAGAAACACCACCCGAAAAACTACGAAGTAGGCTTTCCACCCTTCTCCTCAAAAACTTTCCCCCTAAAAACCTTATTTAAAGAGAACTCCAAGCCGGCAACGTCTTCCAGTTTTATTTATTAGGGAAAATGTAAATGAAACCGTGGAAAACAGGGGGACATGGCTTCCGCCCGGCTCTTCGTAGATCCCTTAATCGCCTTTAACTTATCCTTTGGGAAGCTTTCTTTCCCGCAATGAGGGTCTCATGGACGTAGTGTTCCTTGAGGGGGGTTCAACCAAAAGATATATGACTATGGAAGCACATGTTTAAAGGCAAGCTTTTCGAAAGGGGGAAAGATAGTGGCGAAAATTACCGTATCAATAATAAAGGCCGATATAGGGTCGTTGGCAGGACACCACATAGTCTATGATGAGTGCATAAAGGCGGCGAAGGAGAGCATGGAGAAAGGCGTTGATGAAGGGATAATTCTGGACTATTATGTAACTAACTGCGGGGATGACTTGGAGCTCATAATGAGCCATAGGAAAGGCGAATCTAACCCGGACGTCCACAAGCTGGCGTGGGATACTTTTCTTAAGGCTGCAGAAGTTTCACGCAAGTTCAAGCTATACGCCGCCGGACAAGATCTGCTCAAGGATACTTTCTCCGGGAACGTTAAAGGCATGGGTCCTGGAGTAGCGGAGATCGAGTTCGAGGAGAGAAGGTCGGATCCCATAGTCTGCTTCATGGCAGATAAGACAGAGCCAGGGGCGTTCAATCTCCCAATGTATAAGATATTCGCTGACCCCTTCAACACTGCGGGACTAATAATAGACCCGGCAATACATGACGGCTTCATCTTCGAGGTGTACGACGTCATAGATCATCAATACGTGAGGCTTTCATGCCCCGAGGAGTTATACGACCTGCTGGCGATAATAGGAACCCCTGGAAGGTACGTTGTAAGGAAGGTTTACAAGAAGGATAAAACCCCAGCGGCAGTAGTTTCCACGACGAGGCTAAGCCTCATCGCTGGAAAATACGTGGGGAAAGATGACCCATGCGCCATTGTTAGAGCCCAGCATGGGCTACCAGCAGTGGGAGAAGTGCTTGAGCCCTTTGCTTTCCCGTTCTTGGTGGCTGGCTGGATGAGGGGAAGCCACCACGGACCCTTAATGCCCGTCTCGCAAGAGGACGCGAAGTGCACAAGGTTCGACGGTCCACCTAGGATACTGGCATTAGGATTCCAAGTGAGTGACGGCAAACTCATAGGGCCAGCAGACCTCTTCGACGACCCGGCGTTCGATGAAGCAAGAAGACTGGCAAACCAGATAGCGGATTACATGAGAAGACACGGGCCCTTCATGCCCCACCGACTTGGACCTGAAGAAATAGAGTACACCACCTTGCCGCAGGTTCTTGAGAAACTGAAGGACAAGTTTATAAAGGAAAAAGAATAGCCACCGGCTACTCTCATCTCAGGGTCTTCAGCACCTTAATTAAACTTTTAACAATTATTTTTAAAGCCTGCAAATGCGATACGACAGAGTTCCCTTCTCTGGTTCTTATGTGGTATTTCTCATTTCTTTATTTTTGGATTTTAACTTACTCTATTGGAGTAAAAAGAGAAAGATTTCACCGTCGGCGTTTCGTAGGTTTAAGGGAACGCATTTAATGATGCGCGCAAAATAAGAGGTTTAAACGATGCGAGAGTGCATTTGCTGAAGTTTCAAGGGAGTAAGGGTTGTATTATGTTGTGTTCATTGGAAGGGATGTGCAAGTTAAGCCTCTTAACGTCTGCCTGTCAAAGTCCTTGTCGACTAAATTGTGGTTACGTTTGTTTGGTAAGTGATACTATAGTCAGTCGCCGGAGATACACCACTTTGGTTGCTAACTTGGAGTTGCTGGTTCTTCATGAATTGATGCGAGGATGACCACTAGGCTACGTCGCCCAGCTATTTCCAAGAAAAATTCGGCGTCGATATCAGGATTTCCGATCATTGCGTCAAATCTCGTAAGCATGAGATGCAAAATCTGGTTGGATTTCACTCTTCTTTAACTTTATTCAGGATGTGTTCGAGCTATTAGTGGTTAGAGGACGAGCTAGGCTTAAAGTGAGTTAGTATCGCCTTTATCACCAGTTGCTTTCAGTTCTCTTGACTGTTTTCGCTCAGCATTTCATCAGCCCTCCTTCGTTTATCATGCTTGTGGAACCAGTTTTATACCCTTCTTATACCCTTCCGCCATTTTCCGGAAGTTCGTTGATGACTCCTTCTTTAGTCGTCTTCACTAATTGTATATGTTAAGGTTGCCTTAGAGAGCACTTTAGAATGTTTCCCTTCTGAGGGGACTTGCGGTTCGCTTGTCCTTTTGGTTGCAGTTCCCATTTTTGAATTCTTAAAGTCTAAGTTATCGCTGCACTTGCTGGCTTCACTCGGCTTTGGCGCTTATCTTGGCATGTTAGCGGAGAAAGGCTCAGAACTCCTTCATTGGTTAAGCAATAGTCTGATGGATGGGTTTGAATTAATTTTCAGTGAAAATCCTCCTACGCTGGTTTCTTCATTCCATCTACTGCTTTTATCCTGTTAGCATTATTGTTCGGGTTGTGTGCGGATTTCCGGCTTTGTGGCCGCTATTTTTAACTTTTCATATACACTATTGTTCTGTGAGTAGCATAAATTTTAAATAATTAGGTTGTAAAAGTCGTTGAGGGTTTCACGGTTTGAAGTTGGCGGCTCGTCGGGTGAAGAATGCGGCTCTTGTGTTGGAGGATGGCTCGTTCTTTCTTGGTTATGGCTTTGGTGCCGTTGCTCGTGTTTCCGGCGAGGTTGTTTTTAACACTGGAATGGTCGGCTACGTGGAAAGCTTAACTGACCCGTCTTATCATGGGCAGATTCTCACCATGACCTATCCTCTAGTTGGGAATTACGGTGTTCCCCCATACGATGCCGTTGATGAGTGGGGGTTGCCGGCGTACTTCGAATCTGCCGGCGTGAAGGTTCAAGGGTTTGTTGTTCACGAGTGTTGTAGGACACCGAGCCACTGGAACTCCGCTGAGAGCCTCGACGAGTGGCTTAAGAGGGAGGGCGTTCCCGGAATAGAGGGTGTCGATACTAGGATGCTTACTAAAAAGCTGAGAGTTAAGGGCGTAATGTTGGGAATACTTGAAGTGTGCGAGGAGGGAGTAGAGCCAGACGTCGACGAGTTGCTGAGAGAAGTTAAGCACGTAAGGGATCCTAACGAGAGGAAGCTTGCCTCCGAGGTTTCATGCAGCAAACCTGTCTCGTATGGGAACGGCAGGGGGAAAAGGGTTGTCCTGATAGATTGCGGTGTTAAGCTGAGTATACTGCGGCAGCTCTTGAAGAGGGGGGTGGACGTTGTCAGGGTGCCGTATGGCGCAAGTGCGGACGAGGTACTCGACTACAGGCCTAATGGTGTCGTCATAAGTAATGGGCCTGGAGATCCAAAGCGGGCTGTTGAGGTTGTTGACGCAGTTAAGGGGATCCTGGACGAGGAGCTGCCAGTTCTTGGCATTTGCTTCGGCAACCAGATACTGGCTCTCGCCTGTGGAGGGGACACCTATAAGTTGAAGTATGGTCACAGGTCGCAGAATCAGCCCTGCATAGACGTTAAGACTCGTAGATGCTACATTACTAGCCAGAATCACGGTTATGCTGTCAGCGAGGAGTCTCTGGATGAGACAGGGCTGAGGGTTTTGTTCGTCAACGCTAACGATAAGACCGTTGAAGGGGTTAGACACGAAAAGTTGCCAGCTTTTTCTGTTCAATTCCACCCGGAGCACAGTCCGGGACCCTTAGACACGGAGTTCCTCTTTGACTTGTTTGTGAAGATGCTGGGGGACTAAGGCCATGCCGTGCTTAGAATGGGTGAAGAAGGTTTTAATCCTCGGTAGCGGAGCTATAAAGATAGGGCAGGCGGGCGAGTTCGACTATTCGGGAAGCCAAGCATTAAAGGCTTTGAAAGAGGAAGGAATACAGACAGTTCTCATCAATCCGAACATTGCAACTATTCAAACTGATCTCCGAATAGCTGACAAAGTCTACCTTTTACCTGTAAATGTCGAGTTCGTCGAGAAAGTAATCAAGCGCGAAAAGCCTGATGGTTTGCTCTTGGGTTTCGGCGGGCAAACGGCTTTGAACTGTGGAGTTGAGCTCGCCGACAAGGGGATCCTCGACAAGTATGGAGTTGAAGTGCTTGGGACGCCTATAGAGGCTATAAGGGCAACTGAGGATAGGGATCTCTTCAGGCTGGCTATGACGGAAGCCGGTATACCCGTTTTGGAGAGTGCGCCTGCAACCTCGGTCAAAGAGGCGCTAGAAGTAGCTGAGAACATAGGCTACCCTGTTATAGTTAGGGTAGCTTACACGCTTGGTGGAAAAGGATCAGGGGTGGCACGTAACCCGGATGAGCTGGCTGAGATAGCTAGCAGAGGACTTGCACAGAGCGTGATCAGGCAAATTCTGATTGAGGAATATGTTGGAAAGTGGAAGGAGATAGAGTACGAGGTAGTTAGGGATTACGAGGACAACTGCATTACGGTGTGCAACATGGAGAACGTTGACCCGATGGGTGTTCATACAGGGGACTCTATAGTTGTTGCCCCAAGCCAGACGCTCACAAACAGAGAGTACCACATTCTGAGGGGTGCTTCGATAAGGGCGGTAAGACACCTAGGCATAGTGGGGGAGTGCAATATTCAGTACGCTCTTCACCCTAAAAGCGAGGAGTTCAGGGCCATAGAGATAAACGCTAGGCTCTCTCGCTCCTCAGCTCTGGCGTCGAAGGCTACAGGATACCCCTTAGCGTACATAGCGGCTAAGCTAGCCATAGGTTACACGCTGCCTGAACTAATGAACAAGGTTACCATGGTCACTACAGCGTGTTTTGAGCCGGCTTTAGACTATGTTGTCGTGAAGTTCCCCCGCTGGGATCTGCAGAAGTTCGTAAATGTTAGCCGTAACATTGGGCCCCAGATGAAAAGCGTCGGGGAGGTTATGGCAATAGGGCGATGTTTTGAGGAGGCGATACAGAAAGCTGCCAGGATGCTTGACATAGGGAAAGTCGGTCTTGTGGGAAACGTTGACGAGGAAAAGCCTGAACCGCTAGAGCACATAGAATACGTTCTCGCTAACCCGACTGATGAACGCTTCTTCAAGATGGTTAAAGCCTTAAAGTATGGTTTAAGCGTCGAGAAAATCTACGAGCTGAGCGGGATAGACCCGTGGTTCATCAATAAGGTAAAGAACATAATAGATACTGAGGTGGAGCTGAAAGAGGCGGGCAAAATAGGAGTTGAAAATCTTGACGAGAATGAATTGAGAGACCTTCTCTTGAAAGCTAAGAAGCTGGGCTTCTCGGACATGCAGATAGCGTCCTATTTTGGAATGGATGAGCTTGAAGTAAGAAAACTCAGAAAGAAGCTGAAGATAATTCCCGTAGTTAAGCAAATAGATACGCTGGCAGCCGAGTGGCCCGCCCAAACAAATTATCTCTACGTGACTTATGGCGGGGATGAAGACGATGTAAAGTTTGAAGGAGACGGAAAAGTCATTGTTTTAGGTGCTGGAACTTATAGGATAGGGAGCTCTGTTGAGTTCGACTGGTGTTGCGTCAACACCGTTTTCGCACTAAAAAACAACAATGTGAAGGAAGTTGTTGTTATAAATTACAATCCGGAGACGGTGTCCACGGACTACGACATAAGCGACAAGCTTTACTTTGAGGAGTTGACATTTGAGAGGGTTCTTGACGTCTACGAGAAGGAAAAACCGGTGGGCGTCATAGTTTCCGTCGGGGGACAGATTCCAAACAATATAGCTCACAAGCTCGCCAAGGCGGGGGTCAGGATACTGGGGACGGCTGGAGAGGACGTGGACCGCGCAGAGGACAGAGCAAAGTTCAGCGCGCTCTTAGAAACACTTGGCATACCGCAGCCGCCGTGGAGTATGCTCACCTCGCTGGATGACGCAAAGGGGTTCGCGAGGAGGGTTGGGTACCCTGTTCTCGTGCGTCCAAGCTACGTTCTTTCTGGCGCTGCAATGAGGGTGGCGTACACCGAGGAGCAGCTCGAAGATTTCCTTGTTCTAGCCTCATCAGTATCACGCGAGCACCCCGTGGTCATCTCGAAGTTCATAGAAGGAGCTAGGGAAGTTGAAGTTGACGGGGTGAGCGATGGGGAGGATACATTCATAGGCGCCATAATAGAGCATGTTGAGGATGCGGGTGTGCACTCTGGAGACGCAACGATGGTTATACCATCTTTCACCATCACAGAGGAAGTGAAGAAAACTATAGAGGATTATACGTGCAAAATAGCTTCTTCCCTTAAAATAAAGGGGCCGTTCAACATTCAATACCTCGTCAAAGATGGGATGGTTTACGTCATAGAGTGTAACCTAAGGGCGTCCCGCTCTATGCCATACGTCAGTAAGACCATAGGGGTCAACTTGATGGATGTGGCGGTTCCCATCATGTTGGGAAGGAAGCTGAAGGAACTTAACGTTACCGCTCCACGATACCTCCCCCACTTCGGAGTTAAAGTCCCCCAGTTCTCATTCATGAGGCTTGAGGGGGCAGACCCCGTTCTCGGCGTGGAAATGATGTCGACGGGCGAGGTCGCCTGTCTGGGTGATACTCTGGATGAAGCGTTCATAAAGGCTCTCTTGGCGGCCGAGTTCGAAATCCCGCTGGAGAAGGGCAACATACTGGTGACCGTCGGCGGCAGGAGACTCAAGGAGGAGGTGACTCCCATAGTGAAGAAGTTTTCAGAGATGGGCTACGAGATATACGCCACCGAACACACTGCGGAGGCGCTTGTCGAGGCTGGAATAAAGAATGTAAAGGTAGTCTACAAGATAAGTGAACCCCACAGGAAACCCAATATAAGAGATCTAATTCTTGAGAGAGAAATCAACATGGTCATCAATATACCTAGAACTGGCACCCTTGAAAAGTATGCTGACATGATGAGAGACGAATACATGATAAGACGCAAAGCAACAGAGTACAACATACCAGTCATCACAAACATAAAAATGGCTAAGGTTCTAGTGGCGGCGCTTGAAAGCATAAGGAAAAACGGGAATGAACTCTCGGCGAAATCCCTGAACGAGTACCTTGAAAACCTGAAAAAAGTCGAGAAACGCCTCGCCATTTGTCGAGAGGGTGTCCCGGCATGAGTGGGAAAAAATATGGAAAGGTTGACGATGAAGTTCTGAGAAGACTCATAGATGAGCTGGGAAAGGAGAACGTAAAAGCCGACTTGGTGGAAAGGTACGCCTACTCCACCGACGCGTCCCTCTTCAGCTCGCTCCCAGATGTCGTGGTTACACCCAAGAATACCGACCAGGTGGTTGAAGTTCTTAGGATAGCGTCAGAGAAGAACATACCCATCACCCCGAGGGGGGGTGGAACAGGGCTCTGTGGCGGGGCAGTCCCGCTGCACGGCGGAATATTGGTTGACCTAAGCGGAATGAACAGGATACTGGAAGTCGACCTCGACAACCTCTGCGTGACAGTCGAGGCGGGTATTACACCTGAAATGCTTAACAAGCATCTTGCAAAACACGGCTTCTTCTTCCCCCCGAGCCCTGGGAGCAAAAAAATGTGCACTGTAGGAGGAATGATCGCCACCAACGCTGGCGGAATGCATGCTGTGAAGTACGGTGTAACCAGAAACTTCGTCCTCGGACTGAAGGCCGTGATCCCCCCTGGCGAAGTGCTGAGCCTCGGAGGAAAAGTCCTCAAGAGATGCTTGGGATACGACCTCATCCAGCTCATAATAGGCTCGGAGGGAACGCTGGGAATAGTAACCGAGGCAACCTTAAGGATCCTCCCGCTCCCCGAGAAGTCGGCGGTGGTTGTAGCCTACTTCAGGGACTGCTCGACCGCTGCCAAGGTTGTCAACGCCGTCCTTAGGCGGGTCATACCGTCAGCCATAGAGGTTCTCGACGAAAAGTCGATAGAGGCAGTAAACCGCTACGTTCCATCGCTTAACCTGCCTCAAGCAGGGGCAGCCCTCTACTTTGAGATCGATGGCAGCGAACAGGAAGTTGAGGGACAACTCAAAGTGATAGTTGACGCTTGCAAGATGCATGGAGGAGAAACCGAGTGGACTAGTAACCCAAATGAGAAGGAGAGACTTCTGGCGGGTAGGGAAATCGTGGGGGGCGCCATAATGAACATCGACAAGAGAAGAGTTAGGGTCTACGAGGCTGAGGATGTATGTGTCCCCCTCGCCCAGCTCCCCCACTTCATCGAGGAGGTTCACCGTATCTCGGAAAGATATGGGATACCGGTCTGCATATATGGGCACGCCGGGGACGGAAACTGCCATTCAGGAATAATGATAGACCCCACCAGCCGGGAAGAGTGGGAGAAGATGAGGATGATGTCACGGGAAATATACGAGCTGGCCGTCAAGCTTGGCGGAAACATAAGCGGGGAGCATGGCATAGGTTTGCTAAGAGCAGAATACATGGAGAGCATCCATGGGCCGTCCCTCCGGATCATGAAGGAAATAAAAAAAGCATTTGACCCCCAAGGAATACTTAACCCGGGAAAAATGAGCATCAGCTAATTTCGGATTCCTCCGAGAGGCCAATCATCCTCACGGTGCATTTTTTCCTTCCACACTCGCCGTGTAACGTTTAGTGAAGAAGGACTATGACAACCTTTTTAAGTTAAGATCGATGGTAGAGGTCTAAGGCTATAATTCATCTTCCTCATGTACGAAGGGAGGTGGATGTTTGAGCGGTGAGCATGTTGAGGGAGGAGCGAAACTGCTTACTGGAGAGGAGCTGAAGAGGGAGGCTAGAGCGCTCAGGAGAGCAAGCCTCTGGTTTGCAGCAAGACACAACCTGTTCTTGGTCGCGCCAGCTATACTGACGTTCCTAACAACCGCGCTCTTAATCTTCGCCGCGCTCAAATTGCTTCAGTGGATCCTTGACACCTTCTATTTGGTTAATCCTGGACTCTGGTGGATTCTGGGGGCACCCACCCCGACCTTAACCGGGCTGAGCGTGCCGCTGACCGCCACATCGCTAGCGTTAGCTCTGGCAGCGATACCTATAATCCATGTTGCCGCCAAGTTCATCTACTTCCTCTACCTGCTGGTCTTCGCCAAGATCCTCGTTAAGCCTATCCCTGAAGGTTACTACCCTTACACTCCAGCTAACCCAATAGTGAGGCAATTCATACTGAACGCCACGATAACAGGCACCTTTCTGAGCTTTTTCGGCGAGGGACCATGGGCTAGAGCGGAGCTAAGCCGCATAATGTACAAAGCTCTGGGCGCGAGGCTCGGGAAAGGCGTCTTCCCCGCGACGATACTAGACCCATGGATGGTGGAGATCGGTGATGGAACAACGATGGGTGCCTATAGTTGCGTTGCGGGACACGCCATAGAAGGCGATAGGATAATGTTTGCTCGTGCAAAGATAGGGAAGAACTGCGTGCTTGGGTTCCGCTCGCTTGTGTGGCCGGGGGCTGAGCTCGGAGACAGAGTGATAATCGGGACATATTCTATGGTTCCCAAGGGAGCCAAGCTCCCAAGCAACACCGTGTGGGTTGGAGCACCCGTGAAGCTCGTCAAAAAACTCGATGAAAAAGAGGGAAGCGAACAAGAGAAAAAAGAAGTCGCCCAGCAGCGATAGCCAAGTAGTCACTAAGCAGGGTGTTTAGCTGTTGTCGAGCAACCACGGTAAAGCAAACATTAAATCCAAAGTACTCGGAGAATGATTTTTCTCTCGATTATTTTTCCCTTTGACTACCTTTTTCATAACTAATTATTTTAGAGTTGTATTGTGTCTGAAGGAGAAAAAGTTTATCTTTAGCGGATTCATAGTGAAATTTTGGTTCATGTTTTTATGGGTAGAAAAGTTGTTGTGGTGTCTTCTTTGAGCGACCCCATTACTGTTGTGGCGCGTGCTGTGGGAGGGGTTGAAGCACGCTTGATAATACTTAGAGAGCTTTTGGAGGGGCCGAAGACCGGGTTAGATTTGAGGTATGCTCTTGCCAGGAAGCTGGGAGTTTCCCCGAGATCTATTTCGGATGCCAAACTTTACTTTAACCTTCAGGCTTTGGAAAACAGCGGTTTAATCGTGCGCTACAGGGACTGGAAAAGCAAGTACGCTGAGATTAACCCTAAGATGTTGCAGGCTGTGAGGAGGTACTTGAACGTTTCCACGTCTGTTTCCTGCCTTGCAGCCTTGGACTCGGAGCCACTGCTGATGAGGGAGATAGGGTGGCGCTTGAAGGAGCAGGAGGGGATATCTCCAAGCAAGTATGTTTTCATAGCAGAGAACAAAATGAAGGGGAAAATTGGAGGGCGTGTAGAGGAGACAGAGGTGGTATGGGTTAACGACGAAGACCTCTACGACTACGAGAAAGTTTACAGGATAGCTGAGGACGCTTTAAAGAAGCTCATATTCAAGTACGAAACAATAATAGATGTAACGGACGGTACTAGAGTGACCGTTGCAGCTCTACAGCAGCTGGCATGGGAGTATGGTTTGCGCGTCTTCTATCTTAAAGGCAAGCCGTATGATAAAAGGAGGGTCGTCTGGATAAAGAACGGCTAAGATGAGGATCCGACGAAAACGCCGTCCCTCACAATGGGCACTGTGACGCTTACGTTCAGCTGTGAACAGTACTCCACATCCCTCCAGAAGCCGAGCTCCGCAAGACGCCTTGCACTAGGCGAGTTCACAACACACTCCTCATGGCTGGGCGGCTCCACGCCATCGATAAAGCACTTTATGATACACGCCGTCATGTAATCCTCCGGACTAAATTCTCCCCGCCTCCCCGAGTGGACAACTGTAACCTTTCTGCCACTTTCGAGTGACTTGCGCCTAGCTAAGCTGGCAACAGCCTCAGCATTTCTAAGGCATCCCGCGAGTACTAGTGGAGCCCTCAGAGCCTGCTGCACTACACGCGTAAAGTTCGTCGTCGTCAGAACCACTATTTTTCCCTCCACAGCTTCCCGGGTGAACTCCAAGGGAGAATTTCCGAAGTCAAACCCAGGGATCCTCAGCCCGCCTCTCTCGCCTGCAAGTATTATGCCTCCCCTAAAAACACCTGAGAGCGCTATAGCTTTGCTTCTCGCCTCATCCACCGTGGCAGCGGGAACAACCCCCGCTCCCCCATTCTCCAATATAGTGGTGACCGTAGTGCTCGCCCTCAAGGTGTCAACCACTATCACAATATGTCCATTAATAGCGGCTCTGAGTGCGCCCTCTGAACCAAATGCTAGCCTAGCGATCATCTCGATACCTTCAGGAGGAGGTTTGGCATGGTGTCCCCTCTAAGGCCGAGGCGAAGAGTTTCGAGAGGAATAACATCGTCGGGCTGAATGTTCCCAAGGTTAACATTGGGACCAAACTTCTTTATCAGCCAGACCTGCTGGGACTTTAAAGGAGCCTCCCACATGATCCTTTCCACTGAAATCTCTTGAGTTATAGACTCGACGAAGTCCTCCTTAACGTCACCTTTCGCATCGTAGGGGCCTATTCCCACCCCGCTCTCCCTGGCCTCAACAACGACGTAATTCGCTCCAGCCTCAAGTTCACGCTTCATCATCCCTATCCTGTCCGAAAGGGAGAGGGAAGCATCCTCCTCCGGCTTTTTCCTTCCAACCTCGGTGATGACAGGGTTAAAATCGAAGTCCTTTGCGATGCGTACAAGCTCAAGTTTCTCCTCAAGGCCCATCTTAACTATTCCACTGGAAACTTCGAGTGATGTAAAGCCAAGCTCCCTAAGAAACCTGAAAAACTCGTCGACCTTCCCCTTGGCGAAGGCTACCTCCACGCTGGAGCCGCCAGGCATAACCCTCACGTCGAAATTTTCACAGATCTTAATCTTCTCCTTAACCGCCTTTAGGGGGATAAGAAGCCAAGTGCACCAGCCAAACTTCCAGAAGTCAATGTACTCGCCAGCAACCTCCATCAGACCACGCATCTCAGACGGGGCAATACCCCGATCGATCGCCATAGTTAAACCAGACGACCTAGGCTTCAGTTCTCTCTCCACAGGTGAGAGCTCAAACAATTGAGGACACATAGCTCATTCACCTGACCGGCGGAAATCCTCCTTAACGTTCAAACAGAACCAGCTTTAAAATTTACGCAACGAAGCCCTTAAAAAGAGACGCGCCAAAAAGAAAGGAGAAAAATATTTTTTGAAGGGTATCCCCCTGCTGGGGGTGGTTCCCGCCTCCGCGCCGTTATTTTGGAAGGCGGGTCATCCCATACCCTGGAAGGGAAGTTTAGGATTCGCTTAGTTTGATGTCTTTCTCCGCTATTTTTTCGTCCTTGTGGTTGAGGACAACCAGGTGGGCACCACACCCTAGTCAGCAGTCGTAAGCTCTCATGATCATTTCGATCAGGTTTAAAAGTTTGGGATCCACTTCAACCATACTTCAACCCCCAATTTACTTGAACCATGGTTCGGGTAACTTAAGCTTTTCGTGAATCTTCTCCTCGAAAACCTGCTTCGCCGCAACCAGCATCGACTTCTCAACGGCAGCAATGTTGTTGTTCGTCGCCACTATCAGGTTCGCCTTCTTAATAACGCCTTCGTCATCAGTCCAGTAATTGTATATCAGCGTCCCTCTAGGTGCTTCAACAATAGCTACGCCGTTTCCCTCTTTCGGGCGGACGTCAGCCCGCTTGACGTCAGCACTAACTATCTCTGGGTCCTCTAAGAGCTTCCTGGCCTTCTCGACTGCCTCCATCAATTCAACAATCCTCGCCCAGTTATATGCCAAAGTCGCATGGCAAGGTCTGCCGACAGCATCCCTGAACTCCTTAAGCAGCTCCTGAGCCTTGGGGGTCTCCATTTTGTCGACAATGTTAACTCTAGCTAGCGGTCCCGCCCGCCATACGCCTTCAGGGTAGCCTGCAGGCTTAAAGAAGATGTGCGTTGCGTAGGAGTGCGGAGCAATATGCTCGCCAGAATACTTTATGTAGTCCTTTTTCGGGAAGTCTGCAACTATCTTGCCCTCCGGATCCATAACTCTGACAGTCGCATTCCTGTCATAAACCGTGTGCATGCCTCCAACGTTCAGCCCAACATAGTATGTTGGCACAACACCAAGCTTCGTTATCACGTCAAGATAGCCTTCAATAACCTTCCTCGCGACATCAACGGTGAAGTCAGTGAGCTCCTCAGCCTCATCGATAAGTTTCAGCAGCTCGTCTCTCTCCTCCTCGCTGAGCCTCTTAGTCATCCCACCGGGAACACCAGTAACCGGGTGAACTGAACGGCCACCAACATACCTGCAAATCGTCTGACCAACACGCATCAAAGCAATAGCTTTCTTAACGGCGTCAGGCATGTTCTTGAAAACACCAACAAGGTTCCTGACTGACGGGTCGGCAAACGGGCCAGCCAAGAAGTCCGGGGCGGCTAAAGCATAAAAGTGAAGTGCATGGCTCGAAATCTGCTTTCCCTGCATCATCAGGTCCCTTAGCTTAACAGCCGCTGAAGGAGGCTCAACACCCCACGCAGCCTCAACAGCCTCAAGCGAACAAACGTGATGGGGCTCAGGGCATATTCCACAGATCCTCGGCGTTATCTGTGGTGCTTGTTCGGCGAGGCGTCCTTCGAGGAACTTTTCG